>Ga0315912_10005706_pt1 | contig 11366 bp, 9 predicted proteins | sample VfabasoilMG_FD_204469 | JGI IMG/M metagenome (GOLD analysis project Ga0315912, IMG submission 204469) | Garden soil microbial communities collected in Santa Monica, California, United States - V. faba soil | ecosystem: Environmental > Terrestrial > Soil > Garden | place: USA: California...
TACACCTCGATGAAGCCGCCGCCGTAGTTGGCATCCAGCACGAACCCGCCGCCGCCATCCACGCTCACGTAGCTCGGACCGCGGCCCTTGGATTCCTTGTAGTTGAGGAATTTCAGCGCGCCGGATTTCCTGTCGACGGCGAATGCACTGACGCCGCCGGGCACGCCCGTGTTGCACATATAAAGATGCTTGCTGTCGTCCGACAGCGTGAAGTGCGCCGGGTCGCGCGTTTCCGCAATCATTTTCGGGGCCGACAGGACGCCCGTTGCCGAGTCGAATTCGGCCACGGTGATGCCCATCTTTTCGGGATCCTGCGTGGCGATGTAAACGAGGGAAGTCTTGGCCATGACGATGCTGCCTGCGCTCGAGAGAAGAAGGGCGACGAGTAGTTTTGCGGCTGACCGCAACGACGCGGATTTCATGGGACGCATTCCTTGTGCGGGGGCGCAAGCATGCCACAGACCATGCACCGGGCGGTCGAAGAACCCGATACCGGATGCGAAGGCGCCAGGTGGTTTGTGAGGCGCGGCTATACTGCGCCGCGAATGCAGCCCAAGGCGAAACGAAGCGAGCTCGACGAACTGGCGAAGTTCTATTCCCTCGACGTTGGTCGAATGGAAACCGTGCTCGATCTCGCGGATGCGCGACCGTCTCGCGCGGAAGGCACGCGGTTTCTCGCGAACTCCCTTCGCATCGCCGGCCTGCTGTCGCTCGCCGCCGGAATCGTTTTCTTCGTCGCCGCGAACTGGAGCCGGATCACGGTGTTCGGGCGCTTCGCGCTCATCGAAGGGGTGTTGGTCGCGTGCGCCGTGCTGGCATGGATCAAGCCCAGGCCGGCGTTCATTGGACGCGGCGCTGTCTTCCTGGCCTTCATCGCTACCGGTGCGCTGCTGGCACTCTTCGGGCAGACCTACCAGACCGGCGCCGATATCTACGAGCTTTTTCTTTCCTGGGCGCTGCTCAGTCTGCCGTGGGTGATCGCGGCACAGTGGGGCGTGGCTTCCGCCGCATGGGTCGTGGTGTTCAACACCGCGCTGCTCCTCTTCTGCGGCCTGCATCCCACCGGCGGTCTCTTGTGGGTCTTGCTAGGCGGCATGCACATCCAGCCGTCGTATATCGTCCTTGGCGCAGCGTCGCTCAACCTCGGCTTGTGGTTCCTCCTCGAATACGCGCAACCCGACGCGGTGCCGCATTGGGTGCGTCGCCTGATCCTCTCGTTTGCATTCGGCTTCGCGACGTGGGGCGGCGTGCTCGCTGTCATGGGCGGCAACCTGCTGTTCGATACCAAGGACGTGGACCCGACTTCGCTGATCGTCCTCGCCGCTGCGATGGCGGTGGTCATCGCCTATGCACTTCATCGTCGCGACGACATCTATCCACTGGCGGTGGTCATGGGGACCTTCATCATCGTCACCATCGTATGGCTGACGCGTGAGCTGAAGTTCCGCGACGAAGGCATGTTCCTGTTCATGGCGCTTTATCTCGTCGGCACATCGACGGTCGCCGGCAAGATACTCACGGCGCTCTCCCGCGAATGGCGCACGCCGGAGACGAAATGAGCGACGCCGCCTGGCAGGAATTCGTTGCGCTGTTGCGCGAGCGTGGCGTGATTCCCAACAAGGAGCCTCCCGCGCAGCAGAAGGATCGCCCGTGGTTCGTCGCATTGCTGCAGGGCTTCGCCGGCTGGCTCGCCGGACTCTTCCTGCTCATTTTCGTCGGGCTCAATTTCGAGCCGAAATCGACCAGCGCGATCCTCCTGGCGGGCGCCGTATTGCTGGCAGCCGCGTGGGGGTTGTACTTCGCGGATCGAGACGCCGTATTCCTGGATCAACTCGCGCTCGCCATTTCGATCGCAGGTCAGTTCGCGGTGGCGTGGGCCATCGTCAAGGAGGACACCACGGGGCTGCCGGCTTCCGCCACGCTGCTGGCGCTGCAGATCTTCGTACTGCTCGTCATGCCTAACAAGGTGGCGCGCACACTGGCGGCGCTGTTCGCGACCATTGCCTGGGTGTACACCGTGCGCTTCCTGCTGCGGCCGGGGCACGGCGACCTGATTTTCTTCGACAGCGACCGCGGGGAAGCCGTGTCCATGCTGGGCGCCTGGGCGGTTCCGCTCGCCTGGTGCCTGACCTGGTTGCCGCTCCTCGCGCTGGCTTTCTGGCTCATCCGCAACGAAGCGCACTGGATGTCGAGCAACTTGCGTTGTTATGCCCGGCCCTTGCTCGTGGGCACATTGCTCGGGTTGTCGGTGGGCGGAATCGCAGCGGAGCCATTCACTACATTTGCGTTGGGACTCGACACACTGGGCCTGCGCTTTTCCCTGTGGGCGCTGTTTCCCTTGCTGTCCGTGGCGCTCGCCCTGTTCGCCGCCTGGGGATCATTCCGCATCCGGAGCCATGGATTGTTAGGCTTCGCGGTGTTCGCCGCGCTGTTCCACCTGTCCCGCTTTTACTACCTGTACGGCACCACGCTCATGTGGAAGTCGGTGATCATGCTGTCGATCGGTGCCGTGCTGCTGGTCGCCGGCAACGAACTGCTCCGCCGTGTCCCGCAGTCGGAGCGCGATTCATGAGCGTGAAACTTTTCCGCATTCTCATTCTCGCGGGCCTGGTGCTGGTCCTGGGAGTGGTCAATGCGTCCATCGTCGCCAAGGAACGAATCAAGTCGAGCGGCGAGCGCATTTATCTCGAACTTGCGCCCGTCGATCCGCGCTCGCTCATGCAGGGTGACTACATGGCGTTGCGCTTCGCGCTCGCGGACCGCGTCGACGCGACCGTGAGCGGCACAGCGCCTCTCGTGGTCGATGCCCGGGGAGTCGCGACCCTGAATCCGGACAGTGGCGCGGAAGGCCTGCGCATTCGCTATCGGATTCGTGGAGGGCGGGTGTGGCTGGGCACCAATGCCTATTTCTTCGAAGAAGGCACAGCCAATCGCTATGTGGGCGCGCGTTACGGCGAGTTCCGCGTCGATCGTGAAAGCGGGGAGGCCGTCCTCACGGGCCTTGCCGACCAGGACCTCAAGAAGTTGTAGCCGCGCCGGAGGTTCCGGCTCCGCAACCCTCGGGTTCCGCCGCACGTCTTAAGCGGATGACCGTCTATTCCATATATATAGAATAGGCGCCTGAAATCCTCAGTCCCTCCGGCCAGAGAACAATCATGAAACATTCACTCAGCGCACTCCTAGTCGCGCTCGCCCTTCCAGCCCTGTCCGTGGCACAAGCCCCCACCGCCGCAGAACGTGTCGCGAGCACTTCAGTGATTCCCCGCTCTGCATTGTTCGGCAATCCCGAGAAGGTCCAGGCTCGCGTGTCGCCCGACGGCAAGTACGTGTCGTTCATCGCGCCGAAGGAAGGCGTGCTCAACGTGTGGGTCGGGCCGCGCAGCGATCCTTCCGCCGCCAAGCCTGTAACCAACGACACCAAGCGCGGCATTCGCCAGCACTTCTGGGCCTACGACAACAAACATGTGTTGTACATCCAGGATGAAGGTGGCGATGAAAACTTCCACCTGTACGCCACCGACATCGTCGACGGCACCACCAAGGACCTCACGCCTTACAAGGGCATTCGCGCCGATGTCGCGGGCCTGTCGTGGAAGAAGCCGGGAAGCGTCGCCGTCAGCATCAACGACCGCACCCCCGAATTCCATGACGTCTGGGAAGTGAACATCGCGACGGCCAAGCGCGTGCTGATCGAAGAGAACAAGCAGGAGTTTGCAGGCTACGATCTCGACCTCGATTTCAAGCCGAAGCTCGCACTGAAGACCCTGGCCGAAGGCGGCGAGATCTTCCGCAAGTCGGGCGGTAAATGGGTCAGCCTGCTCAAGTACGGCCAGGAAGATTCGCTCACCACCGCCACGATCGGCATCGAAGGTTCGGGTACCACCGCGCTCATGCAGTCCTCGGTGGGTCGCGACAAGGCCGCACTGGTGCGCGTGGATCTCGGCACGGGCAAGACCACGGTGCTGGGCGCCAGCGAACAGGCCGACGTCGATGCCATCTGGATCGATCCGCGTACGCGCACGCCCCAGGCTTACACGGTGAACTACCTGAAGCCCGAGATTTTCGTGCTGACGCCCGCCGTGAAGAAAGATGTGGATCTGCTGACCCGCGAGGTGGGCGACGACTTCGACGTCACCAACCGCTCGCTGGACGACACCCTGTGGACCGTGGCGGCCGACGACGCGCAGGCGCCGGCGACCAGCTACCTCTACGATCGCAAGGCCGGCAAGGTCACGAAGCTCTTCGACCAGCGCCCGGCACTCGCCAAGGCGCCGCTGGTGCCGATGCAGTCGATCGAGATCAAGTCGCGTGACGGTCTCACGCTGGTCTCCTATCTCTCGCTGCCGCCCGGTTCCGATACCAACGGCGACAACGTGCCCGATTCACCGGTGCCGCTGGTGCTCAACGTGCACGGCGGTCCGTGGGCGCGCGATGAGTACGGCTTCAAGAGCGAGCACCAGTGGCTCGCGAACCGCGGCTACGCGGTGCTCGCCGTGAACTACCGCGGTTCCACGGGCTTCGGCAAATCGTTCGTGAACGCGTCGAACAAGGAGTGGGCGGGCAAGATGCACGACGACCTGCTCGACGCAGTCGACTGGGCCGTGGCCAACAAGATCACCACGCGTGACAAGGTCGCCATCTACGGCGGTTCGTATGGTGGCTATTCGACGCTCGTCGGTGTCACGTTCACGCCCGACACGTTCGCGTGCGGCGTGGACATCGTGGGTCCGTCGAACCTGCAGACTTTGTTAGCCACCATTCCGCCGTACTGGAAGGCGTTCTACGAGGAGTTCGCGACGCGCGTCGGCGATCCGCGCACCGAAGAAGGCAAGAAGTTGCTCTCGGATCGCTCGCCGCTCTCACGCGTCGAGGCGATCAAGAAGCCGCTGCTCATCGCGCAGGGCGCCAACGATCCGCGCGTCAAGCAGGCCGAGTCCGACCAGATCGTGAAGTCGATGAAGGACAAGAACCTGCCCGTGACCTACGTGCTGTATCCGGACGAGGGCCACGGTTTCGCGCGGCCGATGAACCGCACGTCGTTCTACGCGGTGGCGGAAGGATTCCTGTCGCAGTGCCTCGGCGGCCGTTACGAGCCCGTCGGTAACGACTTCAAGGGCTCGAGCATCAAGGTGCTCGAAGGCGCGCAGTACGTACCGGGTCTCGTAGAAGCCCTGAAATAGAAATTGGGGACAGCCCCCATTTGCTGGCAAAAGGGGCCGGACTTCCGGCCCCTTTTTATTTGGGCGCGTAGAGTTTTTTCTCGATATCCGCGAAGCATTGCCGGCCACGCAGCGGATCCATGCGCGGATCGAGGCGCATCCATGCCATCAGAATCGAATGGTCCGCGAGTCCACGCGCCAAAGCCTCGCAACCGCGATCGAGCTCGCCAAGCGTCGCGTAGATCAGGGCTTCGTCATAGCCCACGCCGAAACCTTCGCGACCGCGGGCCTCCATTTCCGCAATCTCGCGCAGCGCATCTTCACGGCGCCCGGACTTGGCATACCACACGCCAAGATCGGCCCGGAAAGTCCCTGACTCCTTCCGCAGATCGAGTTGCTCCTTCGCGCCGGCGAGGTTTCCGGTTGCCATCAACGCGCGCGCCAGCACACTGCGCGCCTGGTCGAACGCGGGGTTGGCGTCGACGATAGGCCTCAGGAATGCGATGGCGTCGTCATAGCGCCGTGCGTTGACGAGGATCATCGCGTAGTTGGACGTGAACAGCAGCGTCATCGGCTCGAGCTCGCGCGCGCGCCGCATCGCCGTCAGCGCTTCCTCCACGTGGCCCTGATGCGCATTCCACATCGAGATGAAATGCCAGAGCCGTGCGGACCGGTCATTGAGCGCGAGTGCGCGCTTGAACTCACGATCCGCCGCCGCGAAGTCCCGGTAGTGGTCGAGATAGATCTGACCGAGAGAAATGTGTCCTTCGACGACGTTGTCGTCGAGCTCGATCGCATGTTTCGCCACCGACAACGCTCTTGGCAGGCCTTCGGCGGGTGTCACTCTCTGGCGCAACACATCGACCGACAAGGTTTCTCCAAGCGCGGCCCAAGCCTGCGCGTAGGCTGGATCTTCCTTGATCGCCGCTTCGAAGCTCGCGCGAGCGAGTTGCGCGGGTGCGTTGACGTCTCGCCTCGAGCGATTGTGAATACCTTCGAGGTACAGCTCCTGCGCGCGCACGCTCGGCGTATGTTTGGGCCGCGGAACCCCTGCCGCAGCAGTGGGGGTTGAAGGCGGCAGTTCATCGGGCCGTTGTGACGTCCACCACCAGCTCCCCGCGATGGCGAACCCCAGCGCAGCCAATGTGAGCGCCAGTGCTACCCGCGCTCGCCGCGGTAGTTTGAGAATGGCTTCGAGTGCGGGTTCCGGCCTCGCGCCGCGGTTGCCGATGAACCGGTATCCGACCTTGGGCAGCGTCTCGATATATTTCGGGGTGTCGCCTACGTCGTCCAGCGCGACGCGAAGTTTTCGCACTGCGACATTGAGCCCGTTGTCGAAATCGACGATGCCGGCGGGCCACAGGGCTTTGACAAGATGCTCACGCGTGACGACTTCATCCGCGTGATCGAAGAGTTCGAGCAGGATTCTCAATGGTTGCTGCGGCAGACGGGAGCCACGTCCATCGCGCGAGACTTCTCCCGAGACGCGATTCACCGTCCAGCCGTCGAATTGCAGTTCTGTTGCCGCAGCCACGTGTGCCTCGCCGGAATAATAAAGAAGTAAGGCGAATCCAAGGAGATGTTTATGGCTTAACTCGCCACAGGCGGCGGATTTTCAGGTGGTCCAATCACAAGGAGTCCGTCCATGGCCGCCGTCGTCCGCAACCGCTTCTACCCGATCATTGCCTGCGCACTCGCGGTCTTCGTAATCGTCGGGTTTTCACGCACTTACTACCTGCGATTCCTGTCCGATCTGCCGCCGATGCGAACCCTGGTCCATCTGCACGGCCTGGTCTTCACCGCGTGGCTCGCCGTATTCATCGCGCAGACACGACTGGTGGCCGCTCACCGAGTCGATTTGCACCGCAAGCTGGGGATTGCTGCCGTGGTGATTGCGGCGCTCGTGTTCTCGGTCGGAGTGCTCACCGTTTTCTCCAACTCGGTGATACCTCGCGTGCGTCCTTCCGGACTCTCGCCGGCTGCCTCGACCATCGTGCCGCTCACCAGCATCAGTCTGTTCGCAATATTCATCGCGCTCGGCGTGGCCTTCCGGCGTCGTACGGCGCTTCACAAACGTTTCATGGTGCTCGCCATGATTGCCGTGATCTCGCCGGCGACATCGAGACTCCTGACTCTCCTCGGGCTGCGTGACTACAGCATGTACCTGATACCGCTCGTCATCACGTTGTTCGTTGCCTGGTGCGTGGTGCACGACTGGCGACATCACCGCATCGTGCATCCGGCATTCGCGATCGGCGGCGTCGTGATCGTGGCTTCGTGGCCGCTGCGTCTCATGATCGGCTACAGCGATTGGTGGCAGTCGGTAAGCCAGGTGATCGCACGAATCGGCGCCCATCTGTAGGCGAGGCGACGACAAATTGCGCCAAAAGGGGACGCCACGGCGTCCCCTTTTTCATTCGCCACGAAAGCCAGATACTCTGCCCCGCACATGGACGCGCATCCCCCAAACAAGATCCGGTTCGATGCGTGGACCCTGGACACGCAATCGGGTGATTTGACGAAGGGTGACGTCACCACGCGCCTGCAGATCCAGCCGCTGCAGATACTGCTCGCGCTGCTCGACAACCCCGGCAACCTCGTCACCCGCGACCAACTGATCGCGCGTCTCTGGCCGAAGGGAATCGTCGAGTTCGACACCAGCCTAAACACCGCGGTGCGCAAGCTGCGCATCGCGCTCAACGACGATTCCGACAACCCGCGCTACATCGAAACGATCCCGCGACGGGGTTACCGCTTCATCTCGAAGATTGAATCCGCGGCCGAGGTGGTGCAGCCGCCAGCGCTTCCGCCGGAATTGCCCGCGCCCGACTCGCCGCCACGAAAAAGATTCTCGCCCCGATACCTCGTACTGGCGGCGGCGCTGTTGTGTGTCGCCATCGCTGCCGGCTTTTTCTATCGGCAGGAGGCGCTTGCCGAAGTGCCCTCGGTCGTCGTGCTGCCGTTCGTCGACATGAGCACCGAGCAGAAGGACGCCGTGCTCGCCCGCGGAATTCCCGACGAAATCGGAACGCGCCTGGCCCAACTATCGAATGTGCGTGTCGTCTCGCGCACGTCGGCGGACAACTTCCAGGGCAAGAACCAGGACGTCCGCGAGATTGGCCGGTCGCTGGGCGCGATGTATGTCGTCGAAGGCTCGGTTCGCCGCGACGAAAACGATCTCCGCATCACCGTGCGTCTGGTCAATGCCGCGGATGGCTATCACCTCTATTCGCAGGGTTACGATTTTCCGGCCGAGGGCACGGTCGATATCGAGGAGGGGCTCGCCCAGTCCGTCGCGCAAGTTTTGCGAACCTGGCTGTCGCCGGATCTCGTACGTCAGTGGCAAGCGCGCGGCCCTGACAGCCGGGAGGCCTTTGGATATTTCGTGCGCGCGCGCGTTTACGGACGGGAAGGCACGGCTGACGGAGACCGGCAGGCCGAAGAGTTGTATCGGCTGGCGATCGAGCGGGATCCGCGATTCGCGCTGGCCTATGTCGGTCTCGCGCAGGTCAAGCTCAGCACGATCAGCAGTCGCGAGCTCAAGATCGTCGATGTGTCGAAAGAAGTGGAACAGCTCCTCGCTACCGCGGAGCAGCTGAACGCCGACATGCCGGAACTGGTGGCCACCAAGGGCTGGTTTGCCACCGAGCAAAGGGACTATGACTCCGCCGAGCGGTTCCTGCTGGATGCGATCGCGCGCAATCCGAGCAACGCAGTGATCAACGGCCAATTGGGGAATCTTTATGAGTCGCTCGGTCGGCCGCGCGACGCGCTGGCGCGATTCACGCGCGCGGCGGAACTCGATCCGATGTACTTCGTGTATCCGATGTACCGCTGCCTGATGCTGCTGGATCTCGGGCAGAACGACGAGGCAGCGCGCGCGTGCGCACGCATGCGAACCCTCACGCGCAACAACCACTGGGGCGCGTACATCACCAGCTGGCTCGAAGTCGGGCGTGGCGATCTGCTCGAAGCGCTGCGCTGGAGCAACGAAGCTTCCAGGCTCGAGCCCGGACAGGCTGCGCCCGCGATTTTTCGCATCGAGATCATGCTCACCCTGAGGTTGGTCGCGCAGGCGCGCGAGACGTTGCAGCAGATCGTCACCACGGACGAAGCCCGGATCCAGATCATGCGCGCGTTCATTGAACTCGACGAACATGGGCCGGCCGGTTTGCGCGCGTACCTCGACGATTCCGGAACCGCCGCGCTGTCGAGTCCGTCGGTGGGCGTGGACGCCATGTGGCTGTACCACGTCGCAGGCGATCTGAAGAATGCACGCCAGGCGCTCGACGCGTTGCGCGCCGCGCCCGGATTCCAGGAGATCAGTTTGTATGACCCGACGCAGGTGCGTGCCGATCACTCACCCGCACTGATCTGCGCGGGAGTCCTGCTTGCGACGGGTGACACCGCGGAAGGCATGCGGCTGCTCGAAGGGCTCGACGCATTCCTGGAACGCCTCGAGAAGAATGGCTTTGCGCACCACGGGCTCGACTTGATCCGCGCGCAGTCGCTCGCGCTTCGTGGCCAGGGCGATGGTGCAATGCGGTCATTGCGGCGCGCGGTCGCGCGCGGCTGGCGCGCCGCGGCGCGGGCTCAAACCGCTCCGTACCTGTCGTCGCTCTGGGAACGCGAAGACTTCCGGACCTTGATGAAAGAAGTGGAAGCGCGCGACGCGGAAATGCGTGCGCGCTTCCTTGCGAGCACTGTGCCTACTGGGCGGGGTCCAGGGCCGGCAGACTCTCCTCGATAGTCAGCGACCCATGGGCGATGTCGGCCAGGGCTTCGAGCTTCGGCTTCGGAGGCACCGGGTTGGAGGCGAGCAGGAACATCGCCGTTCCTTTTTTCGGCTTCGGCGGCTTCGGATTCGAGCTCGCGCTGACGATGTCTCCAAAAATCTCGGCGGCTAGTTCCGCAGTCTCGCGGGCGAGCTTTTTCAGCTTCCTGAGCTTCGCCTGGATGCGTGGGTCTGACATGAGGCACTCCTTTTGATTGGCCGGGGCGCATGTTCATGGGGTTGACCCGTCCCGTCCATTATTCCCCCGTGAAATTCTTCTGATTCAGATCGATTCAGCGCTTGTTGATGGGCTGTCCATGTTCCCGGACGCCTGGTTATCCGATGTTTCGTCCGCGACGCGAACGTCGCGCTGTCATCGGAGACCCCCATGCCGAGAGCCCGATCGAGAACCATTCTTGCCTCAATACGGAGCAATGCCGTCTGGATAGGCTGCCTGGTGCTGTTGATGCATCCGGGAGTCGGCTTCGTGCAGGAACCGAAATCCCGTTCGCTGCAAGCCTACAAGCCCCAGGACTACTACATGCGGCACGTGGGTTTCGTGGGCCGGATCAGCCCGGCGAAGTCCGAACAGGACGTCAGGGATGCGCAATTCCAGATCGTGCCCGGCCTCGCCGACAAGAATTGCATCTCGTTCGAATCGACCAATGTGCGGGACCACTACCTGAAGCACGCATTCTTCCGGATCGTGCTGGCCAAGCGCCTCGACGAGCGGAAGTTCAGCGAGGACGCGACCTTCTGCATCGTCTACGGACTTCACAAGACGTCGCGGTCCGGCGCTGATTCGATGTCGTTCCGCTCGTTCAATTTTCCGGATCGTTACATCCGGCACCGCAACTTCGAGTTGTGGCTCGATCCGTTCGAGAACACGCCGCTGTTCCGTGACGATGCCACCTTTTTCATGGTCCAGCCCGCCACGCGGCGCATGCGGCTCAACGGCGACATCTCGATCTTCCCGGTGGCCGACTAAGGAGGGCGCATGTTGTCTCTCGCCAAACAACTGGCCCATGCCATGCCCACGTTGCGGGCATCGACTGTCTGGCTCCTGATGCTCAGCAGGGCGATGAAGCGTTTCAACATCGACACGCCCGTGCGCATCGCGGGCTTCTTCGAACTCATCGCGCACGAATCGAACGAGTGCAGGAATCTCGAGGAGGATCTGTGCTATTCCGCAACGGCCTTGTTGCGATTGTGGCCCAACCGCTTCCTGACGCTGGCGGAAGCGCAGCCCTATGAACGCAATCCGGAAAAACTCGCGAACTTTGTCTACGCAAACCACATGGGCAATGGCCCGCCGGAGTCGCGCGACGGGTTCCGTTTTCGCGGGCGCGGACTCATCCGGATCACCGGGCGCACCTGCTACACGCTGGCGAGCACGGCGCTCGACGGCGACTTCGTGAGGCAGCCCGAGACCC
>Ga0315912_10005707_pt1 | contig 11365 bp, 8 predicted proteins | sample VfabasoilMG_FD_204469 | JGI IMG/M metagenome (GOLD analysis project Ga0315912, IMG submission 204469) | Garden soil microbial communities collected in Santa Monica, California, United States - V. faba soil | ecosystem: Environmental > Terrestrial > Soil > Garden | place: USA: California...
GCGTCGACGTGACCTCCGTGCGCCAGGACGGCGACGGATTTCGCGTGATGACCAGCGCCGGCGAGTGGCGCAGCCGCGCCGTGGTGATGGCGAGCGGCGCACATGGCATGGCCAACGTGCCGGCGCTCGCCGCCTCACTACCCGCCGCGGTACGTACGCTCACCGCGAAGGAGTACAAGCACCCGGGGCAGCTCGACGACGCGGGCGTCCTGATCGTCGGCGCGTCTGCCACCGGGCTGCAACTCGCCGACGAGCTGCGGGCTTCCGGCCGCGAGGTCACGCTGGCGGTGGGCGAGCACATCCGCATGCCGCGCGTGTACCGCGGTCGCGACATCCAATGGTGGCTGTACGTCGCGGGCATTCTCGACCAGCGCTTCGATGCCGTCGAAGACCTGGTGCGTGCGCGGCGTGTGCCCTCGCCGCAGCTCATCGGCACCCCGCAGCGCCTGACGCTGGACCTGAATGCGCTCACGGATCGAGGCGTGAAGGTGGTTGGGCGGCTGGTCGGCGCTGACGGCGGCAAGCTGCAGTTCTCGGGCACGCTGCGCAACGAATGCGCCATGGCGGACCTGAAGATGCGCCGCATGCTCGACAGCTTCGATGCGCTCGCCGAGCATTCGTCGGTCGGCGACATGCTGGGCACCGCGGAGCGCTACGCCGCAACGCGCATCGATGAATCACCGCGCTTGGGCCTCGACCTGGCCCGCGAGCGCATCGGCACGGTGATCTGGGCCACGGGATTCCGCCCGGACCTCTCTTTCCTGCAGGTGCCGGCCTTCGACCACAAGGGCCGGCTGCGACATCACGGCGGCATTGTCGACGTCCCGGGACTCTACGTGCTCGGGCTCAATTTCATGCGCCGGCGCAAATCCAGTTTCATCCACGGTGCCGAGGATGACGTGCGCGACCTGGGCGCGCATCTCGCCGCCTGGATGGAAGATTCGGCGAACGTCATCCCGCTGCGCGCGCGACGCGGAGCCCGCGCCTTCTCGCGCGGCTGAACTCGTACATCTGATCAGGGGAACTTCCGAAACCACTCCACCGCCGCGGCGTCGCGCTCCGCACCGCGCCCGCCAATCACGTGTTGCTGGTCGTCGAACACGATCAGCTTGTGTGTCTTGCCGAGCTCGGTGAGCCGCGCATCCATGCGCTGCGATTGCGACGCGGGCATGTCCTTGTCGGCGCCGCCGTGCATGATCAGCACGGGCGCCTCGATCTTCTCCGCCCATCGCAGCGCCGATCGCGTGCGAACGATCTCGTCATAGTTCTTGTCGAGATCCGGCCAGACCACGCGGCCCATCTTCTCCAGGTTGGCGCCGGGCGCGACCAGCGATTCGAGGTCGGTGAACGCGCCCCAAACCGCCGCGGCGCGTGCCGGGAATCCGTCGCGCAGCGCCATGTACACCATGGCGCCACCGCGCGATTCGCCGGAGAGGTAGATGCGCGACGCATCCGCGCCCGGGATCTTCTTCAGCTCCGGCACGATGTTCATCAGGTCGTGCAGGTCCGCGCCGCCCAGTTCGTCCTTGCCCGCCCAGCCATTGCTGCCGCGGTACTGGGGCGCGACCACGATGAAACCCGCCTGGGCATATCGATTGGCCATGACCAGCATCTCGCCCGCGAAACCCTGCGGCCGCACGAAGCTCCCGCGGTTGAAGACGATGACAGGGGCGCGTGCCGACTTGTCCTGCCGCTCCCGCGGCCGATATAGATAGGCGCCCACCGTGAGCCCATCGCTCAGGTAGGTGAACTGCTCCATGACGTAGCGGCTATCGGCGCGCGCGGCGTCGTATTCTTCGCGACTCGAACCCCAGCGGATGCCGCGATCGCTGTCATAGTCGGGAATGGCAACGGTGGTGAAGGGCGGCGGAGTCTCGTGGGTCTGCGGCGTCGCGCAGGCGCCCAAAGCGAGCAGGCTCGCCAGCATCAGGTTTCGCATCTTTTTCTCCCAGGTATTCAGGGGTAAGACGATTGACCCGATCATCAGGTTGCAAGGCTGTCGAAATCCGTCGGGGCCGTTCGACCACTCATTGAACGAATCACAGGAGATTCAAATGCGTTCCGTCCTGATCACAGCCCTCGCACTGGCGGGCACCGCCTTCGCCGCCGACGACACCCCGCAGGCTTCCACCGCCCCGGTCCCGAAGGGCTCGTACACGGTCGACAAGGCGCACACCAGCCTGGTGTTCCGCGTCAGCCACGTGGGCTTTTCCATGTACACCGGGCGCTTCACGGGCCTGGATGTGAAGCTCGATTTCGACCCGTCGAACATATCCGCCTCACGCGTGACCGCGAACATCGATCCGCGCACCATCGAAGCAGACAACGCGCCGTCGGGGTTCATGCAGACGCTCGCGGGCAAGGACTGGCTGGACGCGGATCGCTTCCCGCAGATGACCTTCCGCACGAAGTCGGTGGAAACCACCGGCGCCAGGACGTTCCGGATTCGCGGCGAGTTGACCCTGCACGGCGTCACGAAGCCGTTGACCCTCGATGCCACTTATAACGGTGGATATGCAGGGCATCCCTACGACCCGAACGCCCGCATCGGATTTTCTGCGCACGGCAAACTCAAGCGTTCGGAATTCGGGGTGAGCTACGGGATTCCGGCGCCGGGCACCACCATGGGCGTGGGCGACGAGGTCGAAATCGTCATTGAAACCGAATTGTCCGGGCCGCCGTTTGCGGCCGCGAAGCCCTGACAGACGGAAACTGTCGGCGTCCTCCTACGGAGTTGTCACTGGACCTTGCCTAGAATCCCGGCGTGAACGCGAAGCCGGATTTTCTCGATCTACCCACCCACGCACTGGATTTCATACCGGACGACACGGATTGCGGCCGGCTCGCGCACTCCATCGACTGGGCATCGACCCCGCTCGGACATCCCGATGGCTGGAGCCCGGTGCTGCGCATGATGGCGCCGTTCGTGCTCGCGAACCGCTTTCCGAATCTCCTCTGGTGGGGCCCCGACTACATCTGCATCTACAACGACGCGTATGCGCCGGTGCTCGGTGCGAAACATCCCTCGGCCATGGGCAAGCCGGTGCGCGAAGTGTGGACCGAGGTCTGGGACGTGCTGCGGCCCCTGATCGACACGCCCTTCCACGGTGGCCCCGCCACCTGGATCGAAGACTTCGACCTGGAACTGCAGCGTCACGGTTTCACGGAGGAAGCGCATTTCACGGTGGGCTACAGCCGCGTGCCCGACGAGAGCGCGCCGGGCGGCATCGGCGGGGTCCTCGCGACGGTGCACGAGATCACCGAGAAGGTCATCGGCGAGCGGCGCGTCGGCATCCTGCGCGATCTCGGGGCGCGGGTCGCGGAATCCCGCACCGAGGTCGAGGCCTGCCTCGCCGCCACCAACATCCTGGCGCAACATCCCAAGGACCTGCCGTTCGCATTGCTCTATCTATTGGACGCGGATGGTCACCACCTGCGGCTCGTGAGCCGTACGGGCATTGACGCGCAGGATGCCGATTCTGCGCCCTGGCCACTGGCGGAAGCGCTGCGCACCGAGGTCACCCAGGTAGCACGCGGCCTCAAGAACCTGCCGGCGGTGAGCTACGGCGCGGGCACACATCTGCCCGATACGGTGGCGGTGATACCCATCAAGTCCAACATCGCGCACAAGCCCGCGGGTGCGCTGGTCTTGGGCGTCAGCCCGAGGATCCGGCTCGACGGGTTGTATTCCAGCTTCCTCGAATTGGTCGGTTCGCAGATCGCAACCGCGGTGGCCAATGCGCGCGCCTACGAAGAAGAGCGGCGCCGCGCCGCGGCGCTGGCGGAAATCGACCGCGCCAAGACAGTGTTCTTCTCCAATGTCAGCCACGAGTTCCGCACACCGCTGACGTTGATGCTCGGTCCCCTGCAGGATGCGCTTGAGCGCGCCGATCTGCCCGCCCCGCTGCGCGCGCAACTCGACGTGGCGCATCGCAATTCGCTGCGCCTGCTCAAGCTGGTCAACTCGCTGCTCGACTTCGCCCGCATCGAAGCCGGTCGCGCGAAAGCCTGCTTCGAACCCGTCGACCTCGGCGCCCTCACCGAAGACCTGGCCAGCAACTTCCGCTCGGCGATGGAACGCGCCGGGCTGGCCTTCGACGTCGCCTGTCCTTCACTGCAAGCGCCGGTGAACGTCGACCGGGAGATGTGGGAAAAGATCGTGCTCAATCTTCTCTCCAATGCCTTCAAGTTCACGCTCGAAGGGCGGGTCGGCATCCGGCTGCGGCGTGACGGCCAGCATGCCCTGCTCGAGGTCACGGACAGCGGCTGCGGAGTTTCCCCGGAAGACGTGCCGCGACTGTTCGAGCGATTCCACCGTGTCGAAGGCGCGCAGGCACGCACACACGAAGGATCCGGTATCGGGCTCGCGCTGGTGCACGAACTGGTGAAACTGCACGGCGGCTCCATCGAGGTGGAAAGCGAGCTTTGCCGGGGCACGACCTTTCGCGTCCGTATTCCCTTCGGCATCACCCACCTGCCGATCGGACAACGCCGCGCGCGCACCCCGGCAGCTGCGAGTGCGCCCCTGTCGACGGCCTCGGGCTCGCAGGCTTTCGTGCAGGAAGCGCTGCGGTGGCTGCCGGACGCCAACCCGGATTCTCCGCCGCGCGCCGCCGGCGGACAGCCGGTCCATGCCGACGACCTGCGGTTTGCTTCCACATTCGGCGCACGTGTCGTGCTCGCCGACGACAATGCGGACATGCGCGGCTACGTGCGCGAGTTGCTGGGTTCACGCTACGACATCGAGGCGGTCTGCGATGGCCGCGAGGCACTCGAAGCCGCGCGCCGCGCGCGACCCGCCCTGGTCATCACCGACGTCATGATGCCGAATCTCGACGGCCTGGGACTGCTCGCGGCAATGCGCGCGGACCTGTCGTTGCACGACGTGCCGGTGATCATGCTCTCGGCGCGTGCCGGCGAAGAGGCGCGCATCGAAGGGCTGAATACGGGCGCCGACGACTACGTGGTCAAGCCCTTCTCGGCACGCGAGCTGCTGGCGCGCGTCGGCGCCCTGCTCGAGCTCACGCGCTCGCGCCGCGAAAGCGAAGAACGTCAGCGCCGCGAGCTGGAAGTGGCCTCGAGGCAGAAGGACGAATTCCTGGCCATGCTGGCGCACGAGCTGCGCAATCCGCTGGCGCCGATCCGCAACGCGGGCGAAATCCTGTCGCGCAACCTGCCCGCCGACGTGCCGATGCGCACCGCGGTGCACACCATCGAACGCCAGGTCACGCACCTCACGCGCCTGGTCGACGACCTGCTCGACGTGTCGCGCATCACGCAGGGCCGCATCGAGCTGCGACGCAAGCCGACGTCGGTGGCCGACATCGTGGCGCGTTCGCTCGAGACGGTGGATCCGCTGATCCGCCGCAAGCGCCACAAGGTGTCGATCGCGGCCACGCGCTGGAACCTGTACGTCAACGTCGATCCCGAGCGGCTGGTGCAATGTCTCGCCAATGTGCTCACCAACGCCGCCAAGTACACCGAGCCGGGCGGCGAAATCCATGTCGATACGCGCGACGACGCCGGCACGGTCACGATCACGGTGACCGACAACGGCGTCGGCATCGCACCGGAGCTGCTGCCGCGCGTATTCGAGCTCTTCGTGCAAGGCGAACGCACGCTGGACCGCTCGCAGGGCGGTCTGGGCATAGGGTTGTCCATCGTCCGCAGGCTGGTCGAGATGCACGATGGCAGCGTGCGCATCACCAGCGAAGGTGAGCGGCGCGGCACGAGTTTCGAACTGCGGCTGCCGCTCTGTCACGGCGCGGTCGACGCGCAGCCGACGGCGGTCGCGCAGGACGGGCTGGCACGGCGGGTGCTCGTGGTCGACGACAACGAGGACGCGGCCAATACGCTCGCCATGATTCTCAAGATGGAAGGTCACGTGGTCGACACGGCCTACTCCGGAGCGCAGGCGCTGGAGCGCGTCGACGAGTTCCAGCCCGCGGTGGTGCTGCTCGACATCGGGCTGCCAGGGCTCGATGGCTACGAGGTCGCGGAACGCATCCGCGCGAAACACGGAAAACAGGGCCTTCAGCTCATCGCCATCACCGGATATGGCCAGGAGGCCGACCGGGCCAGGGCGCGCGAGGCCGGGTTCATGCACCACCTGGTCAAGCCGGTGGACTTCGCGGATTTGCGGCGCGTCCTCTCGCTGACCCACTAACGACAGCCGACCGTCCTGCGCACGCTGACGGAATTCACCGACGCCGGCGCAGCACCTCCTCCCACGTGGCGACCCGCCATGACAGCGCATCTTGGCGCCCATGGGGGCGCGACTCGCATGGTTGCTTCTGCTGCTTCCCGCGCTGGTTCGCGCGGACGATGACGCACTTGCCGGTGTCGGCACGGCCGAGGTGCCGATCGGCTACGTCAACGTCAAGGACCCGTGGATTGATCGCGCGCACCAGGGCGTGTTCAACGCAGTGTGGCGCTCGGCCATGCGCATGGACCAGTGGTTCGGATCCACCGCCGACGACGCGGCGTACATGCAGACCAGCGGCTCGATCGCGCCCGCCCTGCTCTACGACGAGTTCGACGGATTCCAGCCGCGGCTGCGATTCCAGGTGGACATGCCGCTGCCACAGCTCAATGAACGCTTTCACGCCTTCATCGGCCGCGTGAACCGCGACGAATACGTCACCGAGCGCAAGCCCGGCTCCGGAGCCTTCGCGCGCCAGTACGGCCCGGTCGAGGACGACGAGACGCTGTTCGGCATCCGCTACCGCGAACCGCGGCAGGGCGGACGTTTCGAGGCGGACGCGGGCCTGCGTCTCGCGTCGCCACTCGATCCCTTCGTCAAGGGCAGCTGGCGTTTCAACCACGGCACTTCCGAAACCACGCTGCTTTCCCTGCGCGAGACCGCGTTCTGGCAGAACAGCGAGAAGTTCGGTGTCACCAGCCGCTTCGACGTCGAGCGCATCTTCGACGACACCTGGCTCACGCGCTTCACCCTGTCGGGTACCATTTCGCAGCGCACCGAGGGCGTGCGCGGTTATGGCGCGATCACCGCGATTCGCGGCCTGCCGAACCGGCGCGCGATCTGTGCCGAGTTGTTCTCCGAAGGCGAGATGGACGCCGACGTGCCGCTGGGCAATTACGGCGTGAAACTCGCCTACCGACGCAGCATCTCGCGCGACTGGCTGGTGCTCGAGACCCGCGTCAGCCTCACCTTCCCCAAGGATGATCCGCTGCAGCCGCGCGAGGCGAGCTGGGGTGTGGGCGTCGGCCTCGAGATGTTCTTCGGCACGGACGAGTTCCTGGCACGGCCGGTAACGTTCTGACCGGCCGAACGCCATGCGTTCGACTCACAAAGTCAGTATGTTCCGCGCATGGACTTGCCGGCACTCCTCGAGCAATACGGCTACTTCTTCGTATTTCTCGGGACCTTCCTGGAGGGCGAAACGGTGCTGGTGCTCGCGGGCTATTTCGCGCAGCACGGTTACCTCGACCTCGGAACGGTGATGGTGACCGCCTTCCTCGGAGCCGTGTGCGGCGACCAGCTGTTCTTTCACCTCGGCCGTCGCCATGCCAAGGGCTTGCTGGCGAGGTTCCCGAAGCTGCGCGAGAAGGTGAACGTCGCCCTGCGGCGCGTCGAGGACCACCAGGTCAAGGTATGCCTGACGATGCGTTTCCTGTGGGGACTGCGCATCGCGCTGCCGGTGGCACTCGGGCTCACCGAGATGAACGCGCGACGCTTCTTCTGGCTGAATCTCGTGTCCGCCGCGGTCTGGTCGTGCGTGTTCTCACTCGTCGGCTACGGCACCGGCAGCGTGATCTCGCGCATCTTCGAAGACCTGCAGGCGCACGAGAAATGGCTCGCGCTGGGATTGCTCGCGGTGGTGGCGCTGGTGGTCTGGCTGCGCTGGCACGGCGCGCGCAGGCGGCCGCGTCCGAATTGAGCGACAATGCCGCGTGGCACTGAGCGTCTTCGACCTGTTCAAGATCGGCATTGGCCCCTCGAGCTCGCACACCGTGGGGCCGATGCGCGCCGCGCGCCAGTTCGCGCTGCGGCTGCGCGCGGACGGGCTGATCGCGCGCGTCGCGCGCATCAGCGTGACGCTGTACGGCTCGCTCGGGGCCACCGGCAAGGGACACGGCAGCGACAAGGCCATCATGCTGGGACTGTGCGGGCACGAACCCGACACGGTGGACGTCGACGCCATCGCCGGCCTGGTTGAGCGCATCCGGACGTCGGGGCGGCTCGAGCTGCCCGGTGAACAGGGAATCGCCTTCAACGAGCGTACCGATCTCGTCTTCAATCACAAGGACACGCTGCCGCTGCATTCCAACGGCATGCGCTTCGTGGCGCTCGACGCTGCGGGCGCCACGCTCACCACGGGCACTTACTACTCGGTGGGTGGCGGATTCGTGGTCAGCGACGAGCCTGCCGATGGTGGCGGCACCGAGAGGCGAATCGTTCCGGACCTCACCAAACTACCCTTTCCGTTTCGCAGCGGGGACGAGCTGCTGGCGCTGTGCGATCGCGAGAAGACTTCGATCGCCGGGATCATGCGTCGCAACGAGCGTTGCTGGCGCAGCGACGCCGAGATCGACGCCGGGCTGCTGCGCATCTGGCAGGTGATGCAGGCCTGCGTGCGGCGCGGCTGCGAAACTTCAGGCGTGCTGCCGGGCGGATACAAGGTGAAGCGGCGCGCGCCGGAACTGTACAAACAGCTGACGGCTCCGCAGATGGCCGCGCCGCACGATCCGTTGATCGCCCTCGACTGGGTCAACCTCTGGGCCCTGGCCGTGAACGAGGAAAATGCCGCGGGCGGACGCGTGGTCACGGCACCGACCAACGGCGCCGCGGGCATCGTGCCGGCCCTGATGCACTACTACGCGCGCTTCGTGCACGGCGCGAACGACGCCGGCATCGTCGATTTCCTGCTGACCGCGGCGGCCATTGGTTTTCTCTACAAGGAAAACGCCTCGATCTCGGGTGCCGAGGTCGGTTGCCAGGGCGAGGTGGGCGTGGCCTGCTCGATGGCGTCGGCGGCGCTGACCGCCGTGCTGGGGGGCACACCCGCCCAGGTGGAGAATGCGGCCGAAATCGCCATGGAACACCACCTCGGGCTCACCTGCGATCCGGTGGGCGGCCTGGTTCAGATTCCGTGTATTGAACGAAATGCCATCGGCGCTGCCAAAGCCATCAACGTGGCGCGCATGGCGCTGCGGGGCGATGGCACACACTACGTGTCGCTCGACAAGGTCATCAAGACCATGCGGGAGACCGGCGCCGACATGAAGACCAAGTACAAGGAAACATCGCGCGGCGGGCTCGCCGTCAACATTGTCGAGTGTTAGAGAGGGTCCATGAACAAACTGCTCGCTGCTGCCGCGCTGACGGCCGCACTCCTCGCCTTGCCCGCCCTGGCCGAAAAGCCGGAAGTCCGGCCCTACGCGGCCGGCTCACCCTCGGGCGGCATTCCGCTGTGGAATCCCGGCGAGAAATTCGTCGCCATCGCCGGCGGCGCCTGCTCGGGCACCTGCCCGGTGTACGAACTGTACGTCTTCGATGACGGACGCATCATCTTTCGCGGCAAGAAATACACCGGCAAGTCCGGCGTGTGGAAGAAGCAGCTGGACCGGCAGGTCTACGGCGAACTGCTGGCCACCGTGGTGCGCACGGGCGTGCTGGACCCCGAGGCGAAGATCAAGCGCGGCACCTGCCTCAAGGACCGCCCGGTACTCACCGTCATGCGCTCGGCACCAGACGGCCAGAGCATGCACATGCAATTGCTGAACAGCGGTTGCGAGGGCTACGCCGACATCACGCGCGACATCGAGAAGCAGTTCATCGACTGGACCGAGATTTCCGGCTGGCTCGCACCGTCGAAGTAGTTGGAGGGCGCGATGAAGATACGGATGCTGGTGGGCCTGGCCTGCGTGACGGCCGTGTCGATGGCGGCGACGACACTGGACGACGACAACCTCGGCGCCTACGAGCCCGGGCTGTCACTCGACCTGGTTTTCGCAATAAAACCCCGATCGGAGACCGCGGCGATCGAGCTGTCGCCACCTGGCCAGTGGTATCGCATCGACAAGATCCGCTTCACGGGCCAGTACCGCTACGCCGACAGCGAGTCCAGGAGACTGGTCCTGTTCTGGCGTGACAACCGCGACGCGGAAGACGGCGCCGCCGGTCAGTCCATCAGCCCGGAATTCTTTCCCGACTACGAGGCGGAATTCGAGCAGGCTGGCAGGAAACACTGGCTATTGCTGCATCACCAGGATGTCCTGACCGCGTTGCAGAAGAAGCAGATGGAGCTGACGCTGTTCGTGCAGCGCATGGGCTACGTGAAGCGCGAGCCGCGGATCTACCTGCGGATGCTCGGCGACACCGAGCAGGTCCGGGTGGCGCTGCAAAGCAAGCAATACCTCAAGGTGCGGCTGCCGCCGGGATTCAAGCGCGCCGCTCCGTGGCCGCCGCGTCCACCTCTCAACCTGCGGCTGGTGCGCTACGGGCAGGGCGAGGCGCATGTCTGGTACCAGGGCCGGGAAAAGGTGTTCCCGCTGCGCGCGGATCCCATTCTCCCGGGCGGCGGCCTCTACCAGGGTGTGAGTGAAGACACGCACATGGCGGCGCTGGTCTACTGCGTCGATTCGCGCAACTGCGTGGCCCTGGACCTGCTGGACATCTACGCGAATCGAAGCGTCGTCTCCTCTCCGCTCGTCAGCGTGACCGTGGATGGCCGCCCGATGGCGACTGACCGCGCCTGCCGGGTTTCGCTCGAACTCGCGGATGTCGACGGCATCCGCGGCACCCTGGAATGCGCGCCGCAGCCGGAGGGCGCGCAGCTCGAGCGGCTGGAATTCGTCGCGCGTCCTTGACGGAAAAAGGAGCGGCGGCACCTTGGCGGGCCGCCGCCCCATTCCGCGACGCTATCTAACTACACCTCAGTAGGGATACAGCGTCACCGGAATCTCGACGATCGACTCGAACGGCACGCCGCTCGCCTTGGCGGCGCTCTCAACCGCCCCGAAACTCGGCGCCTCGTACACCCAGTACGAGCCCGACTGATCGGCGGTGCCATACGAGGTCAGCAGCGACACGCCGTACTTGCCGTCGGCCTTGCCGTTCACCTGCGCGGCGCCGGCGCGTTTCACCAGGTAGCGATGCGACCCGGCATCGATGTGCTGCACGGCGCCCTTCGGCTCCGCCTTGATGTCGCTGGGAATCTCGGTGACTACGTCGACCGGCAGCCCGCTGAGCTTCGCGGCATCGCGCACCGCCTGCTCGCTCGGCCCGGTGTAGACGCAATACGTCTTGGTCTTGTCGGCATTGGCGTACGACTTCTCCCAGCTCACGTCCAGCGTCTTGTTGTTGGCGTTCACCTTCTGCTTGGCGGCGGCATCGACACCG
>Ga0315912_10005708_pt1 | contig 11362 bp, 5 predicted proteins | sample VfabasoilMG_FD_204469 | JGI IMG/M metagenome (GOLD analysis project Ga0315912, IMG submission 204469) | Garden soil microbial communities collected in Santa Monica, California, United States - V. faba soil | ecosystem: Environmental > Terrestrial > Soil > Garden | place: USA: California...
TTGTCGAGCGCGAAGAGACGGGTGAAGAACTTCGCTGAGGTCGGAAACCAGCTGAAGTAGGATAGGAGCCGTCGAGTGATCGGTGCTCCAGCGGAGCGCTGCTTCAGAGACGGATCTGTAGCCAGCGGGTAGCCGCCGACCTTGAGCTTGTGTAGGTCCCTCCGTGCAAGGGAGTACGGCCAGACGTGTCTGCCCCAATTGCGGCCGCGATTCGAGGCGCTGACTACCAAGCCCTCCTGGTGTGGTTAAACGCGCTGCTCCTGCTGGATGAGTCCGAAGGAGTCGAGTCCGTAGGATTCGAGGACGCCGCGGTTCAGCCGGGGGACGATCTCATCATCCTTCGTGCTCCGAGTGATCCGCGTCCGTCTGAATACTGGCAAATCAAATACCACGTGAACCACGCGGGGACATACTCATCAGCGGAATTGATGCGGCCAACCGGCCGGCGCTCCAAATCGCTTCTGCGCCGGTTGTGGGCGGTGTGGTCCAGCCAAAGAGGCAAGCGGCCCTCTATTAATGTCGGGATCATGTCCAACTGGTCGTGGGACGAACGCGACCCGCTCCGTCGTTTCATTCGGGATGAAGGGCACCTCGATCCGGAACTGGCTCTCTCCAGCGAGCCCGCCGCGCGGCAGATCAGGAGCACCTGGCAGTCGCACATTAATTGTGACGACGCTGCGTTGAGTGAGTTCATCCCTGCGCTGCGATTGAGAACATCGGAGCTGTCACTGCATCGATTGGAAGAGGTGACAGGGTGGCGCATGGGGAGCTTGGGGCTCAGCCGAGATCGTGGTGCGATGCTTGTCGGCGTCCGCCTTGTCAAAGTCTGGATTGCAAGAGGGCAACGCTACATTAGCCGGAGTGATCTGGAGCAGGCACTTGACGTTGAGGGACTAAGGCGAACACGCCCCGGCCAAGCGTTGCCTTCGTCGCTCCAAGCCGATATTGCGTCGATAAAGAACGATGTGGCTGCCGTAGCTGGCGCCTTGCTGAAGCGCAGGACACCGCGAGGCCGGGGTGTTGAGGCCACTGCGAAGGAAGTGCGCTTGTTTGAGCGGCGTCTCGTCAGGCTTCAGGCGCTCGATCGCGCCCGAGATGTTATCTCAACCGTTCGGCTAGCCGAGGCGCAGCTCGCACGGACGAGAAGCTCACGCATGCGCTACCTGGCCGCCGCGCATACAGGTCTCGCGCTTCGCCGAATGCACCGATTCAACGACGCGCTGAAGCACTTCAGGCGGGCGTTGCGATTTGATCCAAGTCGCCCGCAGGGGATGGCGAATGTGGCCCAGGCCTTTGCGGATCTTGAGAACATGCCGCAAGCCGAGAAGTGGGCATCGCAAGTGCTCGCAGTCATGCCCGAGAATCCCACGGCGCTGTTTGTTCGAGTGCAGTGCCTCCTCAAAGCAATGGACTTCGAGGAGGCGAGGAGAGTAGCAAGGCGTATCACCGACAGGATGGTTGCAGTCTCTGCGAAGGCCAACATCGCTGCTGCCACGTTGGGCGCGGCAGCAAAGCGTCGAGCACTGGCCAGGGGACTAAGGCTAGAGCGTGCTCCAGAGTTGCTGATCAATTACGCCCAATCCTTGGTGGAGATCGATAGGAAGCGCGCGGGGCCTAGCGACTTCGTGCCGTGGATTGCAGATGATCCAGCTAGGCGTCGTCGCGCTAGCGAGGCTCTTCTTCTGTTGGAAGAAGCCGAAGCCATTCTGAGAGGTTCCAAGAGTCAGGACACACTTGCAGAGTGCCTGATGTTCAAGGCCATCCTGACTGACTACGTGCACCGGCGCAGGCTAGACAGCGCTGTGCGTGAGGGGGTTGAGCTAGCCCCCGAAAACCCAAAGGTTATTCGAAACGCCATTCAATTCTATTTGGAGCACGGCGATGGCCACAATGCACTCGTCTTGCTTCGGTTGGGAAGCGCAAGTAAGCGAATCGTCGAGGGCGGTGAACAGTTAGAGGCGCGCGCGCTGTTATTCACAAGAAGCTATGCTGAACTCCGAGCCTTCTGCAGTCGACGTAGCGTGCAGGCGCGAATCGGCGCAGTCGAACGTGAGGCACTGCTTGCCGAGGCAGATCTGCAGGAAGGCCATGCGGCAGTCGCGCTTGAGCGAATGCAGAAGGTTCCAGTCGGTGAACGTAGTGCCCGAGTGCTTGTCATTCAGGCGAGGGCAATGTTCCGAATGGGAGCCATTCGAGAGGCATTTGCGATGCTGCGAGACGACGCACTCGGTGTGTCTGTCGAAGACCGGTGGCGGGTCGTATTTGCGCGGGCGACGATGCTCTCGGAGTTGCATCTGTGGAGGGAGGCGGCCGTCGAGTACTCCCGAATATTCTCCACGGCCGCCCTCGAAGAAGTGACGAGCGCATTCCTAACCGCTCTATACAATGCGGACATGCTCGGTACGTGCATCCGAGTGGGACGCGAGGTCGTCAAGACGCGGGTCGGTGCGATCGCGCCGGACCCATTGGTGCGTGCGCTGATTGAGCTAGGCTATCTAGACGAAGCTGAGCAGCATGCCCGCACCGCGCTTTCGGCCGATGAAGGCGATGCGAGCGCTCGCGTGTCTCTGGCTGAAATTCAGCTTAAGCGAGGCAGGATCAAGGAGGCACGGGACGCTGTGCCTGAAATAGGCGATGCGGCACGACTTGGGACGCATGAAGCGTTGCGAGTTGCTGAGTTGTGCGTGCTGGTGGGGCTCGGTGCTAAGGCGTTGCAACTGGGGCTTGTGTTGGGCAGGAAGATGCCTGATGAGGTAGAGGCCCAGTGGCTTCTGGTCAAGCTCGTACAGAACCTGGAGGGGCTAGCACCTACGGTGCTAAAGCCTGAAGTCATCGAGCAAGGCACTCGCGTGTTGCTTGAGGCCAACAGTTCACAGAGCGTTCTGGATGTCTTGCCCAACGGCACACATGGTATGGCGCCAAACGAACTATTGCCGTTCTCAGCTGATGCTCAAGCGCTATTTGGGAAGCGCGTGGGTGAGACTGTGAGCACCGGCGTGTGGGCGGGGCATCGAGTCCTAGAGATACGAAGCCTATACGGCGAAGTGGCTATGGAAAGCCTTGCAAGATTTGCATCGGATCCATCGCAGCGCGGACGAGTCGAGGCTGTCGCTGGGGACTCCGAGATTGTCGCCCGGCTAGCAGCCAGTGCGTCCCAGGCCGACGAGCAGCGAAGAGGGCTTCAGACTGCGTATGAATCCGAACTTCCTCCATTGGGCGCCCTCGGCGAGGTGACTGGCCACAAGAGCGCTGAGATTTGGTACGCCCTCGTAGGCGGCGAGTTCGGCAGTCTGGTGGAGGTTGCAAGACGATGGCCGCCTGAGGAGCCAGCCCTAGTGCGGAATGTTGGTAGCGCGAAGGTGCTTGTGCTTGAACAGACAACCCTGCTCGCGCTCGCTGAGTGGGATGTGTTGGAAGCCGTTGCGAACGGCAGTTGGAAGATGTGCGTGGCGCTCTCGGCAATCGGCGATCTGGAGGAGATGCGATACGAACTAGCACTGCGGCGCTATCGACGATCCGGAATGGTAACGCTCGACGGTGGCAAGCCGGTGCTGCAACTGGCCGATCCAATGCGGGTCGAGCGCGCAATTGGCTTGTACGACCGCCTTCTGACATGGATACGAGCGCACGTAGAGGTGCAGCCCGTGCCAATACAGCAGGCTGATGGCCGTTTCGCTGCGGCGAAGGCCTTGGGGCGCGGTGCGGTGGATTCGCTCCTAATCTCCAAGGCACTCCAGGGGGTCCTAGTGTCGGAGGATCTGGGGCTGAGGATGCTCGCAGAGCGCTTGGCTAGGACACCGGGCGGCATGGCCCTGTCGGTGGTAAGTGTGCTTGCGGACGCTGGGATTCTTGAAAGGGCAAGAGCTGACACCGCGAGGGCTCGTGCACTGGCATGGGGCTATTCAAAAATCATAGTAGATACCGGAGCTACCGTCGCCGCGGTTGCGCTTGACGATGGCAATTGCGGCGAGTTCCTGACGCGCCTTGTTCGGCGCACATCCTGGGCGGACCTGAACACACAGGAGGCACTAGAGGCTGCTCTGTGCATCGTCGAGGGAGTGCGAGGGACCTCCAAGGCGACAGCTGCCTCCGTCCTGGCGCTTTTGGAGGCGTCACTCAGGAAACGCCATCGGGGCGGCGAGTTGTGGGAACGAGTGAGAGACTCAACTACCCTTGGCAATAATAGGCAAATCTGAAACCGAGGGAGCGAGTGGGAGTCCATTAGGACACAACGAGTTAGCGCTTCTCGGTCGCGGAGACGCGCAGTACAATTACGGGTGTCGCCAGCAAACCGGCGGCAGCCGTTGTGATTGTTCGGTCGGTCATCAGGAGTGGCAGAGCCACGGAAGGCAGCAGGAAGGGATGGGCAGTCAAGGTTACGGGCTCCGGGTCTACCGGCACGGAGTCCAGTTGAAGTCAGATGGCCGTACGAGGCAGCGCCTCCCAGGCGGCCACAGGGTCATCGTCAGGCCTCTTCGCCGGGCGCACTTTCGGGGCAAGATCCGGGCGTGGTCGCCGGCGAGTGCGAGGCGGCTCGCGTTCATCGCGGCCAATGTGGACCTGTTCTTCAAAGTCGATGTCACGCTGACGCACCGGGCGCAACAGGCGGCCTTGGAGACGGCTGGCGATCGCAACCCGCGTTTCGTCGAGCGCTGCAAGCGCGATCTCCACCGGTTCCTCCGGGCCTTGCGGGCGGAGTTGGGGGAGTACCTCTGGGTTCGGGAGTTCCAGAAGCGGGGCGTCGTCCACTACCACCTGCTCGCCCAGCACGACGTGCCCGAATCGCGCGTTTCCGAATCCTGGGCGCGAGCTACGGGGCAACTCGATGATGGAGCCGTGCTGGAACACGGCATCAAGGTGGATGCAATCAAGTCGCAGGGGGGCGTTCGAAGTTACCTCGGGCGCTACATCGGCAAGGAACAACAAAAGGAGCTTCCAGCCGGAGTTGACGGTGCCGGTCGTTGGTGGGGGCGGTCGAGAGTGCTTCCGCTGGCGTTGCTGGAGGACATCCTGTGGCTGGCCCGTTCCGAAGGGCACCGGCGCCCCGCGCAGCTTCGGATCGTGCGCGTGCCGCGACGCTACATCGAAAAGCGATTCCGGCGCCGGTATCGAGGCGGTGCGTTCGTGGACTACATCCACGGGAGGAGCAGATCCCGGACCCGAAATACGACCGCGATCCCCGGCTGGTTGGATTGAAACAATCTCCGTGAATCGCAGAACCAGTGAGCTGCCGCGTTCGGTCGCATCCTCGACAGCGCCTCTTCTTGAGCATGAGTTCGCGAATGCACCGCAGGCTCGATGTGCTGAGAGCTTGACGGCCATCCAACCTAGCGCGGCTGCCGGGGCGCGAGGCCAACGTCCGAAGGGGTGTGGTTGCGAAGCGCTAAGCCATTGAGCGCGCTCCGCTTTGTCCTTCGACTTGAGGCCTCACGGGTCTCGAACCTGAGTGAGTCGGCGACGACTCACGGTACAGGACCGCTCGCACTCCGTTGTCCGGCCGAGACGCCTAAAGTTCGAGATTGAGCAGTTTCGGCGGATTATTTTATTGTTCCGGTTTTCACTGCAATTCTCGCTTCTTGCTGATTGAGCGTGTTTTCTGCCGGCTGGGAGTCCTAGCGGGCAGTCGGCCCTGGGACATCCACCTGCGACCCTTACCCGCGTCACGCCCACCGAGTAATAGCCAAGAGAGGATGCTTCCCATGATCGTTCGGGCCGCTCGAGCGATGCACTTGCTCCATGAACTCGTCGTCCAGCTAAACCCGCTTGCATCTAGGAAGAGGCGGGGGCCGGCTACTGAGGCGTGCGGTTCTGCACATTGCACCGTCTCATGTGACTCATCGCAGGACTATGTTCTGGGAGGGCAGGTGCACAGATCGTTGCAGGCGGTGCTGCTAGTGGTCGTTGTATCGCTCTTGGCTGCAACTGGGGCAGGTGCCGAGGGGTGGCACTACGACTCGGACTATCCAAGCCCTCTCGCCGGTATTGACTCCCTCGCGTTCTCTTACGTTGAGTCGCCGGGCTGGAGCGAGTTCCCAGGGAACTCTTCCGAACGCGGCGCACGGGTCTTTGCCATGTTTAGGGAGGCCTTGGCAGCCGAGGGCATCAGACTGGGCAACGCGCCATCTCCCGAGTACCGCGTCCCCGTCCTTGTTGTCATGAGTATCGTGAGGCACTGGTCGGGCGAGTCGTTCTTCACTTTTACTCCGAGAGTCCAAGTGGTGCGCATGGCAAAGGTTGGCGGTGCTGACATTCCCGTTTCCGTCTGGAATGACTTCAAAGAGGGCTATTGCGGAATTCCCACACCGAGAGAGTGCACCGACACTTTTGATTACGCGCTCAGCGGATTCGTCAAAGATCTAGTTCATGACTTCCGCCTTGCGAGGGCCACGCGAAGATAGCTTCCTTTCAAGTGGTGTCCGAGCGCGGGCGCCGATGCACGTTCACTCCTGCATGCGAGGGGCAATATGATCCAGGGCCGCCCACGATCCGGCTACTCCGCTCTTTCTGCCGTGATTGTCATCCTCCTGTTCCTCGCAATCGGTCCCGTACTTCCCGCCCACTCAGCTGCGGCAGCGCAAACAGACCGAGTTCCGTCCTCGCTTGCGAACTCGGGTAGCAGCGTCGATACCGACGAGCCGCCGCTAGGGATTGAGGCTCGCCTGGCGAGCGCAGGAGTGGCCTTGGGCGCGGTCTCCGACGATGGCTTTTGGACCACGCTGATCTCGCCCACGCTTCGCACCGGCGTACGAATGGTTCGCGATACTCGGCGGAACCGCATGCTCCTGTTCGGCGGGACTGATGGTCAGGTCTTCTTCCACGACGTGTGGGAGCTCTCACTCTCAACTCCGTCGAGCTGGACGCCGTTACCTGTCATTGGTGTGGGCCCCAAGGGGCGTTCGTTCCCCGGTGTCGTCTATGACCATGTCGGCGATCGCTTGATCATTCATGGCGGGCGCGATGCGGCCCAGCGATTCTCGGATGTCTGGGAGCTACCCCTGAGTGCGAGTGCGGGCTGGAACGAGATCACCCCCGAGCTGCCAGGCGCGGCGCCGAGGTATGCCCACAGCGCGGTTCTGGATTCTGCCCGCAATCGATTGGTTATCTTCGGCGGGAAGGACGTGGCGGTGTTGAATGACACTTGGGCACTTTCGCTCGAGCTCCATCCCGCCTGGACACGCCTACAGGAGAACAGCACCCCGCCCTCGCCGCGGTACGACCACGCGAGTGCCTACGATCCTGTGCATGAACGACTGCTCATTTCTGGCGGGTACGGATGCGACAACGACTGCTTCCTGCGCGACAGCTGGGTTCTCTCTCTGTCGTCGGACACGCCTTGGGACTCACTGCGAGTCACGACGCTTCCCCCGCGGCACGTCGGCGCCACGGGGCTCTATGACTCGTCGCGCAATCGTTTTGTATTCCACGGCGGGCTGAACAGCGCCCGGACCCCCGTTGGAACCGTTCGAGTCCTTCCGCTGGATCCCGTCGGAGGCTGGACTGCGCTCGGCACTTCTGGAATCGGCATTCCGGGCCGGACCGATCTGGGCGCCGCCACTCTGGCCGGAGGAGCTTCCTTCCTTGTCTGGGGCGGCAGTACGACCGACGCGAGGGTCCTTAGGGGAACCATGAGCGCGACCGGCGTGGCTTGGAGCGCGTGGCTCACTCCCACAGTACCGAACGATCGCTGGTATGCCTCGGCGGTGATGGACGCGGACCGCAACCGGATGATCATTTTTGGCGGTCGCGATGGAAACCCCATGACGTCTCTATGGACGCTTGAGCTCACTGGCACCCCACGGTGGGTGTCGCACTCGGTCGCGGGCGGCCCCTCGGCTCGGTCCGAACACAGCACCATCGTCGATCCACTCCGAAATCGAATGCTACTCTTCGGCGGCATCAGTGGATCCGGAAACCAGAGTGATCTCTGGGCGCTGAGCCTGAGCCCACAATTCGCCTGGTCCGAGATCACGCCGAACCCCCAGTACGGGGAGCCATCCGCTCGCCGCGCCCATACCGCGATCTACGACCCCGTCCGCGACCGCATGATCGTCTGCGGAGGGAACCAGCTGAATGCCTCGCTCAACGACGTCTGGGCGCTCTCGCTGGCCCGACAGCCTGCATGGCAACAGATCGTGCCGAGTGGCAGTTTCACGGCAAGAGAATACCACTCGGCCGTCTACGATGCGCGCCGCGATAGGATGATCGTATTTGGTGGCCACCGCAATGGCACCATCCTCGGCGATGTTCAGGCCCTGTCGCTGTCCGGTACGGCCGCGTGGGCCGCGATCTCACCCGCTGGATCGCCGCCTCAATCGCGATATTCGCATTCTGCGATTTACGACCCGATCCGGGACCGTATGGTGCTCTTCGGTGGTCAGTCGACCCTCTCCGCCGATCGCCTGAACGACTGTTGGGAACTCAAGTTCTCAGGCGCGCCGACGTGGCAGGCCTTGATCCCAGATGAGCAAGTCCCGCACGCACGGCTTGGCGCCACTTCGGTCTATGACCCCCACGGTGACCGCATGATCATGTTCGGGGGCTGGGACTTCAGCGGACGGACGGACGTCGTGACCCTTGGCTGGGATCCAGATGCCGCCTACTCCGCTGGCTCGCAGGTAACGCCTTCGACAGGTGCGGCTACCGGCGAGGTCACAGTGGAAGTCGCACAATCCGCGCACGTAGAAGGGATGTCGGCATGGTTGAGCATGGCGGGCACCGCAACTGTACCGGCGCTTCTCCTTGGTCCAGCGGAAGATCCGTCTGCCACGCTCCTGCGTTTCGACCTGCGTGGGGTTGCGCCTGGAATCTACGACCTGACACTCGACTTCCCCTCTGGATCTGACGTCGTCCTGCCCGCTTGCTTCACAGTCGTGCCCACGGGCGAGCCTGAAGTGTGGGTGAACCTCCAAGGCCGAAACGCCATCCGAAATGGTCGCCCAGCGACCTACTTCATCGAGTTCGGCAACGATGGGCCGGTGGATGCGGTCGGCGTGCCGCTGTTCGTCAGTGGCATCCCAGTGAATGCGACCTACTCGCTAAGCCCAAGCCCACTCGACCCAGCGCCGGGCCCTCACTTGGCCGGGTTCGACTGGAGTCAATACCCGCTCGAGATGCCGGCCGATGGCGCGCTCGGACTGCCGCTCCTCCTTAGCCGCGTCGCTGCAGGGTCGCGTGCGCACTTCGTGCTCACGATCACCTGGTCACAGGCCATCGGCAGTGAGTTCACGCTGGAGGCTGCAGTCGGGGATCCGTGGTTCACCCACAATCCGACCCCATCTTCCCTCACTTCGCGGATGATCGCTTCTGCGAGCGGTACGACGGACGAGTCGCAGGCCGCGGAACACTGTCGTGGCCTAGACGCCGAGTTCATCGCCAACCTCATCGCGTCCTTCCAGTTCGAAGGCGGCAGCCATGTAGTGCTGAACTGTATGGGAGCGGCCCTAACTGTGCCGTTCGAACTCGTATGGAGCGCCGAAGAAGCCGAGGAAACGTGCAGGCACTTCGGCTCCAACAGTGGGTGGTGCTTGAGCGACTTGTTCAAGACCCGGTTCGATGCCTATATGTCACACCTTCACGGATTCGCCGATTGCGTTATTCCGGGGGACGCATGGGCCGAGGCGGCGCACCCCATGGCACGGGTGTGGTTCGGCAGCAAGGCGCTCTTGGCCGGGTGGAACATTCTCAAGTGCAACTTCATCGAGGGACACTCTACTGTCGCTCGACTGCCCATCAGGATCACGGGCTCCCACGATCCCAATGACAAGATCGGCCCTTGGGGATCTGGTTTGGCTCGTTGGACGTCACCGATCTCGCCGTTCGGCTATCGGATCAATTTCGAGAACGTCGAGACAGCGACCGCAGCGGCTGCCGAAGTCGTGATCACGGACGCCATCGATGCGTCGCGATTCGACCTCAAGTCGTTCGCGCTTGGTCCGATCACGATCGGGTCACGCACGATCAAGCCGCCCAGACGCCTCTCGCGCTGGACGACGGACGTGGACCTTCGGCCGACGACGAACCTGCTCGTCCACATCGATGCCGCGCTCGATCGGACGACGGGGATCGCCCGTTGGGGCTTCGTCTCACTCGATCCGGCGACCGGGCTTGCCAGCGAGGATCCCATCAGTGGGTTCTTGCCGCCCAACGTGGAATCCCCGGAGGGCGAGGGTAGCGTCAGCTACTCGATCCGCACGCGCGCGGGACTTGCCGAAGGCACAGAAGCACAGAATGCAGCCTCCATCGTATTCGACGTGAACGAACCGATTGTGACTCCTGCCTGGATCAATACATTGGATGCACAACCCCCGATCAGTCGTGTCTTGGATCTTGCTGCGAACACCGCAGACACGAGCTTTCTGGTGCAATGGAGCGGCCAAGACAGCCGTTCGGGGATCGAGGGCTATACGGTCTTCGTATCGCGAGATGGTCGGCCCTATGAGGTTTGGCGTACTGGGGACGCCGCCCTGGCGGATACCTTCGTTACAAGTAGCGAGCGCGTGCTGATGTTCTACAGCATCGCGCGGGACTCGGCCGGGAACTTCGAGCCAAACAAGACGCGTCCGGAAGCGGGGATTTCCACGTCGACGGACGTGGACCCTTCCTCGATCGCCCGACCGCTCTCGCTCGCCCTACGAGGTGCGCACCCAGTCCGCGGGCCGCTCGAGATGACGTTGTCGCTGGCGACCGATGCTCCCGCGCGGGTCGGTGTCTTCGACCTTCTCGGCAGGCGAGTCCTGGAGATTCCGATTGTAGTCCCCGGGAGCGGGGCGGGCCCGCTCACTGTCGTGTCTCGCGCGAGGCTCGCAGCCGGGATGTACGTAGTTCGACTGACTCAAAGCGGTCAGTCGGTCTCGAGGCGCGTCATCGTGATTCGGTAGCCGGAGCTCCCGAACACCTCGCCGCTCCGAGCGCCACTGTCGGAGAATTTCCCAACTACCTCAAACTCGGTGTTCCAGACGAAGTGCGCGAAGGTCGCCGCGGCAGGCGAGCTCTTCGCCTAGGCCTCTAGCTCGATCTTGTAGCCACTGCCCTCCGCCGGGCTTGCGCACCCCCTGTAACTTCGTGTAAACACGCCCACGGAGAGGTGCGAGAGTGGTTGAATCGGGCGGTCTCGAAATCACGAACGAATACAAATCACACAATTCCGAGCTGCTACCAGTAAGGGCGTCGCCAAGCGCTAAACGCAAGGGCCGGAGGGGTCTGGGAACCCCTCCGGCCCTTTGCTATGGTCGAAGCTGGGAGTCGCTTGGAGTGCGTTGGAGCAGGGATGCTGTAGCCGATGAGATGAAGCAGCTGGCCTCCGCTGGAGCGTGGTAGCCCTTACGGGCGCCACAAACCAGTGACGCGGTCTTGAGCCGCAAAG
>Ga0315912_10005709_pt1 | contig 11360 bp, 14 predicted proteins | sample VfabasoilMG_FD_204469 | JGI IMG/M metagenome (GOLD analysis project Ga0315912, IMG submission 204469) | Garden soil microbial communities collected in Santa Monica, California, United States - V. faba soil | ecosystem: Environmental > Terrestrial > Soil > Garden | place: USA: California...
AGTTCACGGTGCGTGAAGTCAAAATGAGGCATGGGAGGAGATGTCACCTCATGGGGATGTGGACGGCGACAATGCGGACGACGAGTGTGGCCCCAAACCGCACCTCAGAATAGACCTGCAGCGTACAAATCGCCCCGGGCTAGGACAGTTGCTCACACTGGAGAGGCCCGTTGCATACGATGGGCGCGCATTGTTTTCCGGTTGGCCTGACCGTTGACCTATTGACGGAGCGATCTGACTCCGCCATTTTGACTGTCTCAGAAGCTCCCACCGGGTTGGGATTTTGATTGGTGTCTCCCTCGCTCATGAACCAGTTCCTCAACGATGATGCAGCCGACCAAGGTGCGGCTGACGTCCCCTTGGCGGACGCCCCGCTGTCCGAGCATCGGCCGCTCGGCTCGGTCGGCCCGCGCGCCGGGGCGTCGTTCGCGGAGGGTCCGTTCGTCGAGGCCAAGCCCCAGCTGTTGGGCATTGAAGATGAACTGTCGGCCGTGACCAGTGTGCCAGGGTCTGCTCGCCCCGAGGCGTTCCGCAAGCCTTTCGCTTCCCTGCCCCCTCAAGCCTTCCAGGATGAACAAACGCCGAGCACAAAGATGTCTCTGCCGCGCACGCCATCATGGAGTTCGTCGCGGTCGGCCACGGCCAGCAGCGGGCCTTCGGTGTCGGTCCGCCCCAAGAACGCCCGCACGTACTGTACTCGCCACCGCCTCGCGAAAAATCCCCAAGGTCAGTGTCTCGTTTGTGAGAAAGAAGCCAAGAGCAGCGCTACCCAGAGTTGGAAGGGCCCGCTTGCCTTGGTGCTGTGTGCGGCCGCCCTGGGCGCGTTGGTCGCAGCGCTGGTCTAACGGCAGGCTTGTCCTTAACGGCAGTGCAGTCCTTGTGGCGACGGGAGCTTCTGAAAGCTCCCCGATGCCGCTGCGCGCTCCACCAGGGCCGCTCGTCCCCCTGGGTCGGGATGTGTGGACAGCAATTCAGGGACTTGGACGCTGTCGACCGCCAGGCGTTTGAAGAACGCAGCCAAGCCCCGCGGATCGATCCCCGCGCGCACGAGCAGCTCCACGCCCCGCTCATCCGCCTCGCTCTCCTCTCCGCGATCGTAGCTGAGTGAGGCCAATTGACCGGCAGCCTGTCCAATCCCGTACAACTCGCCGCCGCCAAACACAATGAACATGAAGGCACTGCTGCCCATCTGGCGCAGCATGCGCTTGGTCCCGTGGCGCAAGAGCGCATGCTGCAATTCATGCCCCAGCACCCCTGCGACCTCCTCACCCGATTGGGCGCGCTCCAGCAGCCCAAAATTGACGGTGACATAGCCACCGGGCAAAGCAAACGCGTTGACCTCTTGGGTGTCCACCACTCGAAACTGAAACTCAACCGGCACTGGACCCGCCGCGACAATGAGCGGAGCCGCGATGCGCTGGACATAGGCCAAAGCCGCTGGGTCCGAACAATCCTCGGCCATGAGCCCCGCCTGTTTGCTGGCCAATGCGCCCAACTTACGATCGACCTCCCAGGGGACCATGGGCACGGCCCAGGCGGCGATGCGTCCGCCCAAAAAGATGACGGTCACCGCGGCCAACCCGATCAGCAGCACGGCGGCGAGCACCTCGAGCCACAGGCGCTGTCCACGCGGAGCAAACCCAGATGCCGGCGCAGCAGTGTGCCCCAGGGCAACGGCGGGCGGGGGCGGGGGCGGCGGCGCCACCTTGGCTCGATTGGGATCCGCGGCGGGACGAAAACTCGGGGGCTCGGACATTCGCTGCACGATGTAAGCAGGTTCGCGTGCAGCTTGATAGATGGCGCGCGCCGTCGCATCGTCCGTCCGTCCGCGGTGCCGCCTGGGTAGGATGTACGACCAAGCAAAGCTCCGCGGTTTTGAAGTAGGAACTGCTCAATGGAACATTACATCGAACATGGCCCATCCTTCGCGTGGCTGCGAGTCAAGCTGCGCCCCGGAGTCGAACTGCAGGGCGAGGCTGGCGCGATGGTGCGCATGGACCCCCAAGTGGTCATGACCACCCATTTGAACGCCCCCAAAAATGCGGGCTTCTTCTACAAGATTTGGGCGTTGCTCGTCGCGTTCATGCGCAAAGTCTTGGGTGGCGAGACGATGTTCGTCAATCGGTTTACCAGCGCTGGGCAGGGTGAAATCGTCCTGGCTCCCACCCTATCGGGACACATCATCCATCATGCGCTCAGCGCCGGGCGCCGCCTGTTCGTGCAGACTGGGTCGTACTTGGCCAGCGCCGGCGCCGTAAGCACCCAGGTCCGGTTGGGCGGTCTGCGCACGTTGTTCGGCGGCGAGGGCCTGGTGTTGCTCGAATGCAGCGGCGAGGGCGATCTGTGGGTCAACAGCTACGGCGGTGTGGTCCCTATCGAAGTAAACGGGAGCTTCATCGTCGACACCGGGCACATCGTGGCGTTTGACGGCGCCCTGGACTTCAAGGTCAAGAGTGTGGGCGGCATCAAGTCCTTCCTGTTCTCGGGGGAGGGATTGGTTTGTGAGTTTCGTGGTCGAGGCACCATTTACGTGCAGTCGCGCAACCTCAAGGCGCTCGTCTCTTGGCTTTCCCCGCTGTTGCCCAGCTGACCGCGAGTGCTCAGCTTCATTTTGGAGTTATCCCCATGCATTTCGAGATCCAATACAATCCCGCTCACTCGCTCGCCACGGCCCATTTGAATGTCGGAGAGTCCGTCCGCGCCGAGGCCAGCGCCATGGTGAGTCTGTCGAGTCAAGTCGATGTCGCCACCAACACCGGCCCGGCTGGACGGGGAGGATTTTTTCAGAAAGCCCGTCGTGGCTTTCTGGGCGGTGAATCATTCTTCCAAAATACGTACCGGGCGCGCGGCCCTGGAGCCACAGTCAGCCTGGCGCCCCAACTGTGCGGCAGCATGGTCGTGCATGAGCTCGGAACGGGCCCTAGCCTGCTCATCCAAGCATCCAGCTACGTCGCCGCGCCGGACTCCGTCGACGTCGACACGCAATTTCAGGGCTTCCGTGGCTTTCTGAGTGGCGAATCGTTGTTCTTCCTGCGCGCGAGCGGCTACGGCCCCGTGCTCCTCAATGCGTTTGGAGCCATTGAAACCATCGACCTCGACGGCGAGCTCATCGTCGACACGGGTCACGTGGTCGCGTTCACCGAGGGCATCGAATACTCGATCGACAAGGCCGGCGGCGGCTGGATCCAAAGTTTCCTCAGCGGCGAAGGGTTTGTGCTGCGGCTGCGCGGTCGCGGCAAACTCTACATTCAAACCCGCAACCCTACCGAGTTTGGTCACACCGTCGGCGTGATGCTGCCGGCCCGTTCCTCTTGAGATCTTGTTGGAAGACCATGGTCATGAAGTACGACATTTTAGATTCCCCAGACTTTGCTTTCCTCCAGCTCACCCTCAATCAGGGCGAACAATGCGTGGCCGAATCAGGCGCTCTTGTAGCCCAAGATAGCCAAATTGAAGTGCGCACCAGCATGCGCGGGGGCCTGCTCGGCGCGGCCAAACGCAAACTGCTGGGTGGTGAGTCCCTCTTTCAAAACACGTTCATCTCCCATGGCGCGGGGCAACGCTTGTTCCTGGCCAGTGCAGCTGAAGGCGACATGCGTGCTCAGACGCTCAAAGCTGGTGAGGAGTTTTTCCTCACCAGCGGCGCGTACGTCGCGCACATCGGCAACGAGTTGGTGATTGATACGAAGTTCGGTGGGGTCAGGGGCTTCTTCAGCGGCGTGGGCGTGTTCATGCTGCGCATCGTCGGACCGGGCACCGTTTTTTACGCCAGCTACGGCGCCCTTCACCCCGTGTCGGTCGGAGCAGAAGGATACACGGTGGACACCGGTCACATCGTCGGTTTTGAGTCCGGAGTCTCCTACCGTGTGCGCGCTTTTAACGGCTTCAAGGGGTTATTTTTCAGCGGTGAGGGTCTAGTGGCTGACTTTTCTGGGCACGGGACGGTGTATGTGCAGACGCGCAATGCCTCAAGTCTGGTATCGTTCCTTCATCCATTCCGGCGCGTGAAGAGCAACAATTCTTGAAGAGCAACAATTGACGTTCCCCGAGCAGCCCGATGGTCACCATCATGGCTGAGCCACTCTCCTCCTCCGCACCGGGCGCGCATGACGCGGGCTGGGACCAGGATGTCCCCCCGGTGATCGCCTGTGCCAAGTGCGGCCAGCCGCAGTGCGATGGCTGTGCGCCCGAGCGGCACAGATACAGTGACGCCCCGGAGCCAAGTGGTCGCGGAACGCTACCGTGGGAACGCGCCACGCGCATGGGCTACCTGCGCGAGCTCGTGCTCACCGCCCTGCACACAGCGCATCCCGATCAGGCGTGCTTCCGACAACGTCAGTCTGGCTCGCTGCTCCGCGCTCTGCACTTTGCCTTGGTCGCCGAGACGCTGGCCATCAGCTCATTTGCGCTCCCCTGGGCCTTGGGGTTTTGCGGCCTGTTTCCCGCGCTCGCGCTCCGCTTGCTCCGTTCACCCCAAGCGCTTTCGCTGAGCGGCCTGCTCATGGGTGTGCTCATCTTGGGGGTGGTGGTTCTGCACATGGTGTGGGGGGGCGCACTGGAGTGGGCCATCGCGCGACGGGGGGTGCCGAGGGCGTACGCGCTGGGGCAACGCTTTGGCTTCTACGCGTGCGGCTGGGATCTGTTGAGCTCGCCCGCGGGTTTGATCTTGGTGAGCGCATTTCACGGCGCAGGCGCGGCGCGCGGTGCGCTCCTGGCGGGCATCGCCGTGCCGCGCCAAGCCCTCACCGCCTACCTGGAGGAGGGCCGTGCGATCGCGGCCGCACAGCATCGCGCCGTCGTGCGCACCTGTTTTGCGATCACGGGCGGCGCATTTTTTTCCGGCTTATTCGGCGTGGCCGCGCTGCTCTGGTACTGGCTGTGAGCGGCGGCCTTGGATTCTTCCCCAGCTCTCCTACTGTGACGCGGTGACCATCCACACCCCGGTCTCAGACCTTCCGCACTTCTCCCTGGACGAGTACGATGCCATCATTTTCGATCTGGGCGGAGTGATTCTCCACCTCAACTATCAGGCAAGCGTCCACGCGCTCAGCGCATTGCTCGGTCAAGATGTGTCCCCACTGTACTCGCAGGCGGCGCAAGCGCAGCTGTTCGACGCCTACGAGTGCGGCAACATCACGAGCCAGGACTTCCGCCGCGGACTCATTGAGCTTTTGCCTCAAAATCAACCCGCCTACATCGCGCGCCTGAACGACGCTGATTTTAGGGACGCTTTCGATGAGGCGTGGAGCGCCCTGCTGCTCGACATCCCCGCGCAAACCTTGCGCCTCCTGGACGAGCTCAAGCGCAGCAAGCAGACATTTTTATTGAGCAATACCAACGAGGTGCACTTGCTCCACTTTCGACGTGCCTACGCTACGCGCCACGCGCGCGCGCATGGACCGTTCGATGAGCTTTTTCACGCTGCGTACTACTCCCATGAGCTCAGGCAGCGAAAACCCGACCAGCGCATCTTTGAAACCGTCATTGCCCGCCACGGGCTCAATCCGGGGCGGACGCTGTTCGTGGACGACAATCCCCAAAATGTCGCGAGCGGACGGAGCGTAGGGCTGAGCGCCTACCTGCATCCCACCAATGCGTCACTGCACGATCGCTTCCACTCTTGAAGGACGCTAGAAAATCGCATACGCGAGCGCCATCACTCGGCGCGCTGGCCAGTCGCGCAGGCGGAGGTTGCTCAACTTTCATGAACCAAAAAACTATCGCTATTGTTGGAGGCGGACCATCGGGCGCAACACTCGCAACCCTGTGCGCGCGCCAAGGGCACGAGGTCACGGTGTTCGAGAGCGATCCCGCGCCGCGCCCCTCAGTTGGTGAATCCCTGCTGCCTTACGGACACCGAGTGTGGAACAAGCTCGGATTGGATCTGAGCGACACGACCAAAAAGTGTGGTGCCGTGTTCTATCGTGAGCAGCGCGTCGAGCGCATCGACTTCGCCGAGTCACAGGCCTGTCCCTACAAGTCGGCGTTCCAAGTGGATCGTCGGGTGCTCGACCCGCGGCTGCGTGAATTAGCGCAGCAAGCCGGCGCGCGCTTCGTGATCGACAATCAACGCACCGTACCCAGTGGTTTTGACTGGGTGGTGGACGCCACCGGACGGCGGCGCTCCCTGGGCCGCAATTGGACCCAGTACAGCCGCCACACCATCCTGCGCAACATCGCGTACGGCAGCCACTACGAGGGAGCACGCCTGCCTCCTGGCTGTGAAGTAGGGGACATCGGCATCGTGGGTGAGGATGGCATGTGGTTCTGGGTCATTCCCCTCGCCCCTCACCTCATGAGCATTGGCGTCGTTCTGACGGAGACCACGCGTCAGCTCAGTTTGGAAGAGGCCCTCAAGCGCTCACCCATCGTCCAGGAGTGTGTGGCCGGCGCGACCATGATCGGAAAGCCGCGCGGCTTTTCCGATTTCACCGAATCAGCGGAGCAGTTCGTCGGTCAGGGTGATTTCTGTCACGAAGGCTGGGCGCTGGTGGGTGACGCCGCGTTCTTCCTCGATCCGGTATTTTCTTCGGGCGTCTTGTTTGCGCTCGAGAGCGCTGATCGGCTGTGTGACGTCATCTGTGGCAGCAAGTCCCCCGCTCAATACCAACGAGAAATGCTCAGCGGCGCCAAGATGATGGAGAACCTGGTGCTCGGGTTCTACAGCGGCCATTTTCTGGAGTTGGCGTTCGCCCCCCGCGAGTATCAATCGGGCGAAATTCGTTCAGGATTGGTGGGCTTGCTCGCTGGCAATCTGTTCGAGCACTCAACCAAAGCTGAACGAATGGTCGCACGACGCTTGGCTGGGCTCGCCGATTTGGTCCAGGAGCGCATTCCGGCGCAGAGCTTGCTCAAGGCGCCCATCCTGCCGCGCGACGCGCGATTCGATGAAGCGTTCGTGCGCAACGCGGCGCTCATCCCTAACTAGGTGCTGCGGGCATTTTTCATCTCGCTTAAGCAGGTCTCTTTTGTTGCTTCTCATTCGCCATCTGCTGCAGCTGCCGCTGGTTGCTCTCGCCTACCTCTCCTTCGCTGGCGGGGGTGGTGTGCTGGGGACGTTTGTCATGCCCCTGCTCTACCTTTGGCCTGGTTCGCGACAACAGAAGCGCCGGCGTTGCCAGATCGTCACCGGTTGGGCCTTCCGGGTGTTTCACTACTACCTAGATGTGATCGGCATCATGGCCCACCGCCCGCCCGCGGCCGGCGTACATGATGCCATCTCCGCGGCCGTCGCACGTTCACGCGCCGCTGGTGGGCCGGGTGCGGTGATGGTCGTAGCCAATCATCCGACCCTGGTGGACACCACGGCCATCATGGCAAGCTATCCATTTCTCGTCGTAGTCGCCAAATCGAGCGTTTTCTACTTTCCGCTCCTGCGACTCTTGCTGCAATTCTGTGGTCATACGGTGGCTACAGCTGAGTTGGGCGGCGAAGCTGCCTTGGCGGAGCAGCTCATTGAACGCTTAAAACAGGGTGAATCCGTGTTGCTGTTTCCCGAATCGACCCGATCCCCTGACGAGGGCCCCCGGCCATTTCGGAGGGGCCCGTTCGAAATCGCGCTCCGCGCGGGTGTTCCCATCCAACCTGTCTTGATTGATTCCGGTCCTGGTCTGCTCAAAGGTGGGTTAGCCTGGCACCAAACCCCACTTCGGAAGACCCACTACCGCCTGCGCGCGTTGCCCGCGATTTTCCCTGCAATTCTCGCTGGTCCGCCGGAGTCCAACCCCAGTTCACCATCCCCGCAGCGCGCCTACCCGGGTGCTGATATTGCAGACGACGCAGGAATCGACCCTGTGCTCGAAGCAACATCCCACTTGCACTCTGGTCGGCAGCTTGCCCAACTAGTATTTAGTCAGATATCAGAAGCGCTCCGCGTGCGGGCCTAGACCCAAACCAGCCCTGCTGCCCCTGAACAACCTGCTGCCCCTAAACAACCTGCTGCCCCCGTTTCGTCTCCTCGAGGATCTCAAGGCTGTGAATGTTGAAGAACTGAGAGAAGAGCTGAAAGAGCTCATCGTGAAAGAACTGCAACTCGACGACGTCTCCCCCCAAGACATTGTTGCCGACGCCCCCATCTTTGGGCGGGACGACGGCGGCGGTGGTTTGGGGCTGGATTCGATCGACGCGCTCGAGTTGTCGATCGCCATCAACCGTCAATTTGGTGTTGCCATTCAACCGGACGATGCCAACCACCGCGACGTGTTCGCATCCGTCACCGCCTTGGCCACCTATATCCATCAGCAGAAGGCTCAGACGTCATGAAAACTCGGGAAGAAATCCTAGCCCATCTCAAGAAGGTGTTGGCCGAAACCTTTGAACTCGACCCGCGCGAGTTGACCGAAGACGCCGACCTGCGCGAGACACTTGGCCTCGACAGCATCGACGCCGTCGACATGGCCGTGAAGATCCAAGAGTACACCGGTAACAAGCCCAGCTTCTTGGAGCTCACCCAACTGCGCACGCTCGCTGACGTGGTCGATTTGGTGCAGATGCATCTACGACGCTCCGACGTCAATCTCGTGCAGGAACGGGCTTCTACGGGTTCATGAGCGCTCTGCGCGTCATGTGGACCCTCGCGCTCCCCTTCGTCATTCAATACTGCCTCGCAAAGCAGCGCGTCGCGCCGCTCGTGCCATTCCTCCTGGTGGGCGCCGCACTCTCTTTGCTCATGCTCAAATCACGGCCCGCGCAGACGGAATTGCAGCGCGTGGTGAGTGGCTTTGGGCCCATGTTGGCCGCTTCGATGGGGCTGGGGGTGTTGTTCGTGCTCTGCGGTCTGTACTTTCGCGACAACGCGGACTTCGCCTTGGTGCTGCCCGCGCTCAACAACGTGGCGTTCTTGTTGGTGTTCGCAGGGTCACTCGTCGTCAGGCGCCCCCTGGTCGAGCGCTTCGCGCGCCTATTCCATGCCGATCTCACCGCAGAGGAGGTCGTGTACTGTTACAAAGTCACTTGGCTGTGGGTGCTGTTTTTCTTGATCAACATCACGGTCATCTTGCTCTTGGCGGAGTTTGGCCCCCTGTCGTGGTGGACGATCTATACGGGCGTGCTCGGCTACCTTGTCGCTGGCGCTGTGGGCTTGGGTGAATACGTGGTCCGCAAGTATCGCTTCGGACGTTTTACCGACCGATTTCACGATCGCCTCCTGCAGCGCTGGCTGCGCGCGGGGAGCAAGTCGTGACCACGCCGAGTTACGACTTGCGGCTGTCGCCCCACACTCGGGCAACCTGGATCCTGGCTGAAGCTACCCTCGAGGGCTCGAGCTTCAGCGCCAGGTCGTTCACTGGTCCCGAGCTCGAACAGGTGGTCGCACAGCTGGCCAGGCGGCTACTCAGCCAAAGCCAGGGACCGACAGACCCGCGCGGGAGCACCCCACAGCGCTACTGCGTGGTCGCCTCAGAGGATCCTTTGGGCATCCTGCTCATGTGTTTGGCCGCGCTCCGCGCCCAGCACGTGGTGGTGCTCCCTAACAACCTGCGCCCAGCCACGTTGGAGGAGCTCCGGCACACCCCATTTGAGGAGCACTCCTCGGGTGTCGTCGCCCATCCCGTGCTCGACGATCGGCAGCTGGAGCACGCGCTCGGTGAGCGCGCGGTGGGGGAGACCCCAGCGGGGTTGCGCCAGGCGATCGGTGGCGACGAGCTAGCGGTAGTGTGTTTCACCTCAGGCTCGTCGGGCGCCCCGCAAGCGCACCGCAAATGGGCGCGCCAAGTGCTGGGTGAAGCGCAATTTCTCGCCCAGCGCTGGATGCAAGGCAGTCCGGGCGCCGTGGCCTCCAGCGTTCCTGCTTACCATCTCTACGGGTTGTTGTTTGCCAGCCTGGCGCCCTTCTTTGCTCGACGACCGTTGCTCGGCGTGCTCGGCTGCCGCAATGGACAACCCGTGGTGGCGCCGCCGCTGCGCACCTTGATCCACCTGGGTCAGGCGACTTCGCTGGTCAGCGTGCCAGCTCATTTGCAAACCTTGCTCGCCACCGAGCCGCAATTGCTGAGCTCAGTCGAGCGCGTCTTCTCTTCGGCCGCGCCCCTGCCCACGGCGGTGGGAAAGCAGCTGCTCAGCCTCGTTCCCGCACCCGAGTTGGTCGAGGTGTGGGGTTCGACGGAGACCGGCGGCGTGGCAGCGCGCGTCAGCGATCCTGGGGGCTTGTGGCGCCCCTTTCCCGTGCTGACAGTCAACTGTGACGACCAGCGCCAATTGGTGATCCACTCCCCGTTTGCACCCCCAGGCGCGCAGGGGTCCTACACCACTGCGGATCATGTGGAGCTCCACGAGCACGGGTTTGTCCACTTGGGCCGAGCCGACGGCGTGCTCAAGGTGGGCGGAAAGCGCGTCGCCCTGCAAGATTTGGAGCGCTGCGCGCGGACCCACCCCCAAGTGAGCGACGTGGTCTGCATCGCCTTGCCCACCGCGGGCTTGCGCAACCAGCTCCTGGCGATGGCGGTCGCCAGCCCGGAGCTCACTGCGGCCGAACTGCGCAGTCACCTGGCGCTCCACTTCGACGAGGTCGTGCTGCCACGCAAAATCCGCATTTTGCCGCGCCTACCCCGCACTTTAACCGGTAAACTGGCGCGCCAAGAGGTGGAAGCATTGTTTGTGCATCCCGAGGGCATTACGCTCGCCCCGCCCGGCGCCCACGTGCCTCTCGAACCTGCCATGTTCCCATCTCTCCAGCACATCCAGCAACGCTTGGAACAAGCCGGCTTCGTGGGATTCGAGCCTGCTCCTGACTCAGCGAACCCAGCATCCGTCTTGCAATTTGAAGTGAACACCCGCGCGGAGCAAGTGTGGTTTCAAGGTCACTTCCCCGGCGCGGCCGTGCTTCCCGGCGTGGTGCAGTTGCGCACGCTGATCCAACACTCTGCGACATTGATGTGGCCTCAGCTCGGGCAGCTGCTTGGGCTGAGCAAGGTCAAGTTCAAGCGTCCCATCATTCCCGGGGACCGCCTGCGGGTGCGACTGACCTACGCCGCGCAGAAAAACAGCGTGGTGTTCGATATTCAGTGGTTGGGCTCATCGGACACTGGTTCCTCGCCGCTCAGCACGCTGTTGCCCCAGGTCTTCAATCAAACACCCCCGAGTGAAACGTCGTCGGGGGTCTTGCTCTTCAGCGGGTCCACATGACCACCTCCGTCATCACCAACGCTTCTGCTCAGCGCACCTGCGCCGTCATCCCTACCTACAACAACCCCAAGACCATCGGGCTCGTGGTGCAGCAGGTGCTGCGTTTCATCGACACGGTGTTCGTCGTGGATGATGGTTCGGCCGAACCAGGGCGCGTGGCCGTGGACGCCCTCCATGGGCAGCCCGGCGTGGTGGTGGTGCGTCGCGCCCAAAATGGTGGCAAGGGCGCCGCGGTGAAA
>Ga0315912_10005710_pt1 | contig 11360 bp, 8 predicted proteins | sample VfabasoilMG_FD_204469 | JGI IMG/M metagenome (GOLD analysis project Ga0315912, IMG submission 204469) | Garden soil microbial communities collected in Santa Monica, California, United States - V. faba soil | ecosystem: Environmental > Terrestrial > Soil > Garden | place: USA: California...
GGCATGGTCACCAGGGCGGTCCCCGCGGCACAGTTGGACGCTGCTATCAAAACGTACACTGACTACTTTTCATCGGCACCGACCAAAGCAATCGGCCTGATCAAGAAGATGCTGCAGAAGTCCTACTCTTCTACTTTGGATGAGATGCTGGAGTATGAAGCGTATTGCCAGGAGATCGCCGGTACGTCGGCTGACTTCGGGGAAGGAGTTCAGTCGTTTCTTGAGAAAAGAAAGCCGTCGTTTACCGGTAAGTAACTGCCGCCGGGGAATTTGCCCGGATCAGAATCCGTTGACAGAGATACCGAACGTGTATGTATTCATCTTTGTGTCTTGCGGACCCATACCCTTCTCGAAAAGGGGTGAAAGGTTGTAGAAGCCGAAGAAGTTAAAGCCGCCGATGCCGACGCGGGTGTAAACGCCATACCTGAGAAAGTTCAGGCCCCAGTTCTCTTTGTCTTTGGACTTCTTCCACTGCGAGTCTTCGCGATACTTAACTTTTTGATCGGAATCGAAAAGCACACCTATACGGCCGCCGAGAGCCCAGTTGAAACTGCGGGCGATATCCTCCGGCTTGGTGTCAAACCTGACCTCAAGCGGCATTTCCACGTAATTGGTGATGAGCATGATCTTCTTGATCTCCGGAAAGAAGTTGGATCCGGGCACGAGAGTATAGTGTTCCACCCTTGGTGTCCCGGCAGCTTCGTCGGGATCATACAGCATATAGTTGTTGTCGAACTTGAATCGCTCAAGACTCATACCGATCGCGGGGTTTATGCTGAAGTGCGAGCGTCCTAACCGGATTGGATATTGATAATAGAGGTTAACGGTGCGCGAACCCCAGAAGTCGAGAACAAAGTCGGTTGGCTTATTTATCGGCTGGTTAAAACCAAAGTCCACGATAAAAGAGCCTGGAATATTGGGCCTGGCAACCGTCTTCACTTTTTCGTCTTTTTCCTGCGCTTGCGCAACTAATGACACAACGATAAGCAGTACAGGCAGGAGAGCACGGGACATGAAATCGGTTTTTTTGGAGGGAGAGGGAATCGAAGCGGTGGTTGTCAAGCAGGAATCAAATTGAAAGGCCCAAAAATAGGTGTTTTGAGGTATCGTGCCAAGGCCATCCTTTGGCTGAATGGTCCCAATATTTTACATTTGCGTCCTGTTTTTAACAGCGCCCGTAGCTCAACTGAATAGAGCATCTGACTACGGATCAGAAGGTTTGGGGTTTGAATCCCTACGGGCGCACTACTAACCTGATTGCTTAACGGTGGTCAGGTTTTTTTATTTTAGGTGCATGTTCCTTGTGTATGTCTTGAAAAGTGAGAAGGACGGTCGGTTGTATAAAGGATACTGTGAAAACATGGAGTTGCGACTTAATGAGCACAATGGGGGCAGAGTCACCTCGACCAGAGGTTATCGACCCTGGAAAGTAGTTTATACTGAACGATTTGCGACCGAACGGGAGGCTTTGGTGCGAGAGAAGTACTTAAAGAGCGGTAGTGGTCGAGAATTCCTTAAGTCTCTGGAACTTGAGTGATACGGATCAGAAGGTTTGGGGTTTCCTGCCTGCCGGCAGGCAGGGAATCCCTACGGGCGCACGAGTGAATGAAGGAAGCCCCGACGCGAGTCGGGGTTTTGCATTTTGGAGCGACTGACAAGCGTTTCGCCTGGGCAGGCGTGAACAAAAGTAAAAACAAAGCGGAGCGCAGGCTTCTTTCATTTGGACCTCTGCCTCATCAGGGATAGCCGGAGCGATCCCTACGGGCGCACTACTAGTCTGATTGCTTAACGGTGGTCAGGTTTTTTTATTTCGTGCACCGGCAAGGTTTAGATCTGTAGACATTCTTCCGGCGGCACGAAGGAACAGGACCACGGCCGAAAAGCTCACGGCAAGTATGCACGACATCGCCCAACGCAACGACTCCGCTCCCAGATCAGCGGCCAGGAAATCGCTGAGCATGCCCACTACCAACGGTCCAAAACCCAACCCAATGAGGTTGATCATCAGGAAAAAAATAGCAGATGTAAGTGCCCGGATGGAGGCAGGAACAAGAAGGTGCGACACGGCAATGGCGGGTCCCAGATACGTGCCGTATAAAAATGAAGTGACACCCAGGCAGAAGAGAGACAGGGATGTATTCTCAATAAACAATGAGCCCACCACAAAAGGAATTGAAGTGAGGATACAATAGGCCGGACCTTTCAGGTACCACAGTTTGTCTGTCTTTCCAAAATGATCCGTCAGGAAACCGCCGGCAAATGTCCCCAGGGCGCCGGTAATTCCAAAGATCAGCCCAAGCGCAACACCGATTTCAGAATTAGCCATTCCGTGAAGCCTGGACAGGAAAGACGGTTCCCAGTTGGTTAAGCCGTAAATGCAGAAAACGTGAAGTGCACCTGCGAGCGACAAGTAAACGAACGTCTTCATTGAATAGAGCAATCGCAGAACCTCCACCAGGGAGTGAGCGTTACCCTGGACGGGTTTATTCTTGTCGGTTGCCCCTCTGGCAGGTTCTTTCACGGTGACGTAGAACAAAAGTGAAAAGACGATGCCGGGGATGCCAAGCACAAAGAACGCGGTTCGCCACCCAAGCTGTTGATTCAGATAGCCGCCCATCAGGAACCCGATCAGGATTCCGAAATAGAGACCCGCTGAATAGAACGACAAAGCGGTAGCACGCTTCTCAGCTGGAAAGTAATCGGAGATCATCGCATGTGCAGGAGGACTTCCGCCCGCCTCTCCAACGCCCACACCGATGCGGGCCAGCAGTAGTTGAACAAAATTCCTGGCCAGACCCGAGAGCGCAGTCATGAGACTCCAGATGCCAAGGGACAAGGCAACGATGTTTCTACGGTTCCCTTTGTCTGCAAGCCGCGCAATAGGGATGCCCATCGTCACGTAGAAAACCGCAAACGTAAATCCCGACAGCAGGCCGAGTTGGGTGTCCGACAAGTCAAGTTCCTTCTTGATGGATTCCTGGAGAATGACCAGCAGCTGGCGGTCTATGAAGTTGAAGACATAAACCAGTGTCAGCATCACAAGGACATAATTCCGGTAGTGGTTGGTGACGGTCGCTGTGTGCGTGACTGCTCTCTCCATAGAAGACCTTGATTATCCCTGCTATTCTGCGATTTATTGATTTCGATTACCTTTCTAAAATTATAGAACGATTACCGTTATTCCCATCTATGCGAGGTTTAATGATGGAATATCAGCTCACGTTGCCCACGATCCTCAGAAGGGCAGAGAGCTTGTTTGGCAAGAAGGAGATCGTAAGTCGCCTTCCCGACAGGAGCATTCAACGCTACACCTATTCGGATTTTGCTGTGCGTGTCCAAAAACTTTCGGCAGCGCTCAAACACCTTGGCGTGCGCAAAGGCGATCGCGTAGCAACGCTCTGCTGGAATCACAGTCGGCACATGGAGGCGTACTTTGCCATTCCCTGCATGGGGGCAGTCGCACACACATTGAACGTTCGGCTGAGCCCTGAAGACCTTGCATACATTGTCAAGCACGCAGGGGACAAGATTATCATAGTTGATCAGGTATTGCTGCCCTTGCTGGAGAAATTCAAATCAGCCGTTGACGTGGCAACAATCATCGTTGTTCCGCAATCCGGGGAGTCAATTCCGGAAGGATATCTGAACTACGAAGATGTTGTCGCTGGCGGCGATGAGTCCAGATTCGAGCCGTTTGAAGACGACGAATATGCTGCCGCCCTGTTGTGTTACACTTCGGGCACGACAGGAAAGCCAAAGGGCGTGTTGTACTCACATCGTTCGATCATGCTCCACGCAATGTCGTTCCTCGTTAGTTGCAGCGGAGTAGGAATTACTGAGCGTGACGTTGTGCTGCCGGTGGTGCCCATGTTTCATGCAAACGCCTGGGGCTTCCCGTTTAATTGTTCGTTTGTCGGGGCAAAGCAGGTTTTTCCTGGTCCTCACCTGGATGCCGAAAGTCTTCTTCAGCTTTTTCAGTCTGAACATGTGACGCTGACCGGCGGCGTGCCAACGGTTATGCTTGGGATTTTAAACAAGCTTGATGCCGATCCGGGTGCTTACAAACTTTTCCTGCGGAACATACTTGTTGGTGGCTCTGCGGTGCCGCGCTTCCTGGTGAAGTCATTTGACGAACGCTACGGGATAAAAGTGATACACTCGTGGGGCATGACTGAAATGTCTCCGCTGGGGAGCACTTCGGTGATGACCACTGCTCGCGAAGTCGCATCCCGTGAGGAACAATATGACTACACGACAAAGCAGGGCTTGCCGGTTCCTTTCGTCGAGATCCGGGGAAGGAATGAATCAGGTCTCATCAAATGGGACGGGATCACCATGGGCGAACTGGAAGTGCGCGGTCCGTGGGTTGCGTCCTCGTACTTCCGCGACCCCGATCCGGGCGGAAAGTTCACCCCTGACGGATGGTTCGAGACCGGCGACATTGTCACCATCGATCCTGACGGATGTATTGACATAAAGGACAGGAGCAAGGACGTGGTCAAGTCTGGCGGGGAGTGGATCAGCTCTGTGGCACTGGAAAACTCATTGATGAGTCACCCTTTCGTTCATGAAGCTGCGGTAATTGCGGTACCGGATGTCAAATGGATGGAGCGACCCTTTGCTTACGTGGTTCCCAAAGCGGGCAAGACGGTGTCACCTGATGAGCTCAGGGAATTTCTGGCAGACAAGTTTGAGAAGTTCTGGATTCCCGAGGGCTACGCGATCATTGCCGAAATACCGAAAACTTCGGTCGGCAAGTATCAAAAGTCTGCGCTCCGCGAGTTGTATGCCCTCAGCAGCAAGTCGTGAATTCCGAAAGGCTCAGTCGTTGATTGCCTGGTACACCAGGGGCTTGAATTGCCGGTCGATATTGGCGATGTGTGACCCCCACATTTGCCTGTAAAGGAGAACTACCATTTCTTCTTTGGGATCGACAAAGTAAGTGGTTGAAAAGGCGCCACCCCAGGAATAGGTTCCCGCCTGGCTTGGTCCCAGCCTGCTTCCGTTTTCCGTGATAATGGAGAAGCCGAATCCAAATCTGTTCTCGCCGAAGCTCACGTCTCCGATCTGGTTCATCGTCATCAGGCGTACGCTATTGTGCGACAGCAGGCGAACGCCATTGTACTCGCCGCCATTCAGAAGCATCTGCAGGAAGATCGCATAGTCTGTAATAGTTGAGGATAACCCGCCACCTCCCGAGAAATAGGTGTGGGGCTGGATTGGATAGTTCATGTCGAGTGCGCCGAATGCCTTGTCCTGCTTCTTAATGCCTGTGGAATCTTCCTGGAAGAAGTTGACCAGCATCGAAGCTTTTTCGGAAGGGATGTTAAAGAAAGTGTTATTCATTCCAAGTGGCTGAAAGATCCTCTCCGTAAAGAATTCCTCCAGAGTCTTCCCCGACCAGACCTCGACGAGGTATCCCAAGACGTCGGTGTTTGCGCCATACATCCACTTTTCGCCTGGCTGATAGATCAGCGGCAGGGTTCCCAGTTTAGTCATGATGTCTGAGAGTTTCTGTTCCTTCTCGCCCAGACCTCCAGGAATTTTGTTTTTTGCGTAGAGTGCGTTTGCTTCCGGCGTTCCTATCCAGGGGTATCCCAAACCCGACGTATGTGTAAGCAGGTCCCGAATTGTGGAAGGCCGCTTTGCCGGAACCGTGGTCATTGTGGAGTCCTTTGGATTGAAAGTCTCCATCACCCTTTGATTAGCGAACGTCGGGATGTACCATGAAACCGGATCATCAAGAGCAAATTTCCCCTCTTCCCATAAAATCATCACGGCCACTGTGGTGATGGCCTTTGTTTGCGAGGCGATGCGAAAGATCCCATTCTTGTCCAGCGGCGCTTTGGTGTCAAGGTCGTTGAACCCGTATGCCTTGTGATATACGATCTTGCCCTTTCGGGCGATCAATGCCACCGAACCGTTGACCCACTTCTGATTTACCCAATTGCTCATGCCTGAATCAAGACGGGCAAGCCGGGCGCTGGAAAATCCGCCTGCCTCCGGCGAGGCTCCAGTCAAAACTTTTGATTTTGTTTCTGCAGGTCTCTCGCAAGCGACAAACACAAACAGTACAAAGAGAATAAGGGAGAAGCGCTTCATATGCCTTTGGTTCAGATAATAAAAATAGGAGTTTAAATCAATCCCGCAAGGAGTCACGTGCGCTGCAGTCATTTCTGATTTTTCAATTATCTTTTCCCCTCTGCCTGCAGACGAATTCAGACTCAAAAGATTCAGACCATGAGACTAACAGGAAAAGTTGCCCTGATAACAGGGGCCGCCAACGGAATTGGGCTTGCGACCGCCCAACGTTTTGTCAAGGAAGGTGCGAAGGTCATTTTGTGGGATGTTTCCGACAAGGGCAACGAGGTGGCCGAAGGACTAAGGAAGGAGGGGCACGAAGCTGTATTCAAGAAAGTCTCTGTTACGAGCCAGGACGATGTTAAGAAAGCGACGGCCGAAGCCCTAAAGCACTTTGGCCGTATTGACATCTTGATCAACAATGCTGGCATCACCAGAGACAGAACGCTGCTTAAGATGTCCAGGCAGGAATGGGATGACGTTATCTCTGTGAACCTGACCGGCGTATTCAATTGTACCCAGGAAGTGGCTGCAATAATGAAAGAGCAGAACTACGGCCGAATTGTTTCTGCGTCTTCCAATGTCGCCATACGCGGCAACTATGGACAAACGAACTACGTGGCCACCAAATCGGCAATCATCGGGATGACAAAGGTGTGGGCTATGGAGCTCGGTCGCTTCGGGATCACAGTCAACTGCATTGCGCCGGGCTTTATTCAAACTGCCATGACCGACTTGATGCCGGAGGAAGTCCGCAAGAGCAGCCTCGTCCACATTCCGCTTGGCCATTGGGGCGTTCCCGATGATATCGCCAACGGCTATCTCTACCTCGCTTCCGATGAGGCCTCCTTCATAAGCGGAATATGCCTGACCATTGACGGCGGAGCAGCGAGGTAGTGCTAGCGATCGCCCGACCCTGCAGGACACGCGATAACCTGACTGAGCGGTGAAATTCCGTTCTCGTTGAAAGCCTCAATCGCAAAGAAGTAGTCCTGACCGACTGTTAGTGCCCTAACTTCCAGCGAGTTGGGTTGGTCAACGAAGACCTGGTAAGTCTGGTAAAGTTTGTCCTTTGCTATCCCCCAACGAATGTTGTAACCAACAACGCCCGGGACGCCCTTCCAGCCAACAAATGCATTGCGTGTATCCGCATCCCGTCTTGCCGTGAGTCCCGATGGTGTTGGCGGCGTTTTCGATGTTCCCTTGCCAAATACACGTAGGTCGCTGACTGCAAGGTTGGGTGTTTTGCTGAAGATGTGGTCGTAACGCACGTATCTGGCTTGTACAGGAGTCGAAAGTTCAATGAATGGATTGGCACGGTCGGTGCGCTCTTTAGAAAGATCGCCCACGACTTGCCAGCTTTTGTTGTCTGCGGAGGTCAAAATTCTGAAACGCGTATAGACTGTCGTGTCGCTGTCGTAAATGTTCGACTTGTAGTCGGTGAAGTTGACCTGAACGCCTCGCACCTCGCAAAGATTTCCCAAATCGACGGTCGCTGATTGCTTGCTGTTGTTGGAATCAGCCACCCAAAAGGTTCTCGGGTTCTCGTCTGTGAGCAGTTCTGGTCCGTGCCCTTCCTTCATCGACGTTGCGGAAACCTTTTTCTTGTAGGACAGCAGCATCCAGCCTGTAAAGAGTTCGTCGCTGGCTTGCCATTTTTTTGTAGGAAGGAAATGGGGATAGTCTCCGAATCTTGTGTTTGCATACATGTGTCCGTCCTTGTCGAACCCGGTCGGGAACATGGCGACGCGTCGTTCAAAATTCCAGTTTACGGCGATCCATGGTGTTCCTGTGTTCCAGTAGTTTCCGTAGTTGTCCTGGAATGTGTTGCCGTGTCCGGCGCCATTGACAAACCCGCCCGGTTTGTATGAGACAGGATTGTACGGCGCATAGGTGAAGGGCCCAAGGGGATGATCGCCGACGTAAGTGCCGTTCGCATAGACATTGTATTCAGTTCCCGGTGCTCCATACTGCAGGTAGTACTTGCCATTGTGTTTTGTCATCCAGGCACCCTCTGTGAATGGTTTGATGGAATCCCGATGATCGCGGCCGAAGCGCTCCCAGCCGTATTTGTCCGGATGCAGGTAAATCAGACTTCGATAATCGGTCTTGTCCATGTAAGTGAGCCGTCTCTTTTTGTCAAGCTCTGCGCCGAAAATGGGATAGACATTCGACGAACCCCAATACATGTACCACTTGTCGAGGTCGTCATCATAAAACAAGGCAGGGTCCCAGGGACCGATGTCTTTTGGTAATTGAGGGAGCCACCTGTTGTAGAATATCAGTTTACCTTTTTCAGGTTCGGTAGAAATGAAAATGGGCCGCTGCTGGAATGTGGATTGAAACAGATAGAGCGTGTCCCGAACGGATAATGCGGCAGGCGCGCACATGTCCTCCATCGGCCACTTGTCCGGTACGATGTATTTCCAATGAAGCAAGTCTTTTGAATGCCAGTACCCGCCGGAGATTGTCACAAACATGAAGTACTCTCCCTTGTGATTGATGATCACGGGGTCGGCGCCGGAGCGATAGGAAATGCTGTCGTTGAGTTGCTCGAAGTTGTACCTGTAGGTGATGTCAAGCGGGTTGCAATACGTACTGATGCCTGATGACGATTGGGCACCGACGTTTGCCCAAACAGCGCACAACAGGAAAGCCGAAGTAACTTTCATGTCTGAAAGTACATTTTTTTTACAACCGTTCAATGCAAGACCACGATGACTCGCAAATCCTTATCTTGCTACAGGACAGGGCCCAATCATTGTGATGATTGAAAACTACTTGTAAGGACCTTGTTGCTTGTCCGCCGGAAGTTGAGCAGACAAATGTTCCATTGATTCACACTAACCTGATAACCATGCGTTCCAATTTTCAGGGGGCTTTGGCCCTCGTCATTATTTCCCTGCTTCTCGTCGCATCCTCCTGCGGCGAACCGGGACAATCAGCTTCCGGCGATGCAATTGACAGCCGTGTCGACTCAGTACTGCAATTGATGAATGTGGAGGAGAAGGTGGGGCAGCTTACGCTCTACACCAGCGACATGAGTGTAACCGGTCCCACAATTCGCCCCGAATACAAAGAAGATATCACGAAAGGAAGGGTGGGCGCGCTATTCAATGCCTTCGGCGCCGCTTATACCCGCCAGCTCCAGGAAATGGCTGTAAATCAGACGCGTCTTGGGATTCCATTGCTTTTTGGTTACGATGTCATCCACGGTCACAAGACCATCTTCCCGGTTCCATTGGGAGAAGCGGCCTCCTGGGACATGGAGGCTATCGAAACTTCTGCACGAGTGGCAGCGGAGGAAGCATCGGCGGAAGGATTACACTGGACATACGCCCCGATGTGCGATATCGCCCGCGATCCGAGATGGGGTCGGGTGATGGAAGGCGCAGGCGAAGATCCATACCTGGGTTCGCTGATTGCCGCTGCCCGTGTACGCGGGTTTCAGGGAGATGGTATCGGGAGCTTGAATTCAGTGCTGGCCTGCGTGAAACACTTCGCCGCATACGGTGCGGCCCAGGCCGGCAGAGACTATCACATGGTTGATATGTCCGATCGCATGCTAAGGGAGATATACCTTCCGCCTTACAAGGCTGCCATCGATGCAGGCGCGGCGACTGTCATGACATCATTCAACGAACTTGATGGCGTTCCGGCCTCGGGAAGTAAGTACCTGATGAACGACATACTTCGCAAGGAATGGAACTTCGACGGGTTTGTGGTATCGGACTATACTTCCATTCAGGAGATGATCCCTCATGGAATTGTCGCCGACGCTGCGGAAGCGTCAGTATTGTCCCTCAAGGCAGGGGTCGACATGGACATGCAAGCCGGGTTTTATAACGCGACACTGCCGCAAGCCGTGAAAGGTGGACTGGTTTCTGAAGAGGAACTCGACGCCGCCGTGCGACGCATCCTTCGCATCAAGTTCAGGCTTGGCTTGTTTGATGACCCGTACCGCTACTGCGATGAACAGCGCGAGAAGGAGACCGTGATGAAGCCGGAATTTCTGGAAGCATCGCGCGACGTAGCCAGGAAGTCGATCGTGTTGTTGAAAAATGCCGGCAGCCTCCTGCCGCTTAATAAGTCGGTCCGCCGACTTGGTGTCATCGGACCTATTGGTCAATCCAGACAAGATATGATCGGCGCGTGGTCTGCCGCCGGCGATGGGAACAAGGCCGTGTCATTGCTTGAGGGGATCAAGGCGAAAGTGTCAAAGGATACGAAGGTGTCCTACGCGAAAGGATGCAATGTGATGGATGATTCAACAAAGTATTTCAACGAGGCGATTGCCCTCGCACGGCAGTCGGACGTAATCATCATGACTGTGGGAGAAGGTTGGTGGATGTCGGGTGAGGCGGCAAGCCGCGGCACATTAGGCCTGCCAGGCGTTCAGCAACAGCTGGTGGAAGAAATCAGCAAGACAGGCAAGCCCATCGTTGTCGTACTGTCGAATGGACGGCCACTCTCCATACCGTGGATAGATGCACACATTCCTGCGGTTGTCGAAACGTGGTACCTGGGCACACAGGCTGGTAACGCTGTCGCCGATGTGGTTTTTGGTGATTATAATCCCTCGGGAAAGCTGCCAATGACGTTTCCTTATTCCGAGGGGCAGGTCCCCATCTCTTATTCGATGAAGAACACAGGACGGCCCATGAACCCTTCCAATAAGTACACGTCCAAGTACCTTGATATCCCAAATGAGCCGCTATATCCTTTCGGCTTCGGCTTAAGCTATGCGACGTTTGAATATGGCGATATCGCGCTCTCTTCGTCCGGCAATCAGGGCATGAAGGTTACTTGCACTATCAGGAACACGGGGAAGGTGACAGGCAACGAGATTGCGCAGTTGTATGTACGCGATCTTGTGGGGAGTGTCACCCGCCCCGTAAAGGAGTTGAAGGGGTTCCAGTCTGTTGTTCTTGAGCCTGGCGCATCGAAAGAAGTTGTGTTTGAGTTAACTTCCGAAGACTTGTCTTTTTTCCGGCGTGACATGTCATTTGGACCTGAGGCAGGTGAGTTCAAGGTTTTCATAGGAGGTAATTCAAGGGACGTGAAGGAAGCATCATTCCGTCTTGAAGAATCCTCTCCTGGCGGGCTTGAGTTCAGGTACGGGGACTCGCCGCCAAAGGACCTATGATCAGGGAGCAGGTGGCTGCGGCCAGCCCTTGAATTTCCTGACAAAGTAGGCCAGTGACAGCAGGATGAGCACGCTTCCTACCACGGACATAATGTATCCGCCTGCGATGAAGAAGTTGAGCCAGCTCACATTC
>Ga0315912_10005711_pt1 | contig 11357 bp, 10 predicted proteins | sample VfabasoilMG_FD_204469 | JGI IMG/M metagenome (GOLD analysis project Ga0315912, IMG submission 204469) | Garden soil microbial communities collected in Santa Monica, California, United States - V. faba soil | ecosystem: Environmental > Terrestrial > Soil > Garden | place: USA: California...
AGCACGAGCCGCGCGCTCATCGACGCGAAATAGACCGCGCCGAGCACGATCAGCCAGCGCCCAACACTCTTGCGGGCACGAACTCGGCGGTGAACGGCGCCCGTACCGCAAGCCATCGCGACCAGAATCAGGAGCTGGCTCGTGAGCAGCACGGGATATGCGAGCCCGCTACCCTGCCAGGCATCGAACGGCGGCAGCAACCGAGTCGGGGTCGCGTATTGCACGAGCTGCGCTGTGATGCGCAGTGCGAACAGCCCCGTGAGCAGCCCGAGCAATACGACGTGAACGGTTGTTTGGCTCTTGTCGGCCGAGTCGCTCATGAGCGTAAGCTATGCGCGTTTCACGATTGAGGAGCGGGATGCGGCTTCGAGACGCGGTGCGCTGGCTAGCCTATCCGAGTGTCGTCGCCGGCGCATTGCTGCTGCTCGCGGCGCTGCGCGACGCCGGCGCATCGCTCGCTTGGGCACCGTACGTCGCTGCCACCGCTGCCGGCATCGGCGTCGTGGCGATCGAGCGTTTCATCCCGTATCGGCGCGCATGGCAGCCGCGTAGTGCGGATCTCGTCGACGACGCGCTGTTCCTCACGCTCGTGCAGCTACTGCTGCCTCTCGCACTCGTCTGGACGGTCGCTTGGATCACGCAGAGCTGGATCGCCGCAAGCTCCGCGCGGTTGGCGCTCTGGCCGAACGAGTGGCCGATCCTCGCGCAGCTTGCGACCAAGATCGTCGTCGGCGATTTCCTCCGCTATTGGCTGCATCGTGCCGCGCACACGTGGACACCGCTCTGGCGACTGCACGCCGTCCACCATGCGCCCGAGAAGCTCTACACGACGAACGTGTTCCGGTTCCATCCGGCCGAGAAGGCGCTCCAGTTCCTCTGCGACACGCTGCCCTTCATGCTCGTAGGCATCGGCGCCGAAGTGCTCGCTTACTACTTCGTCTTCTATGCCGTGAGCGGTCTGCTCCAACACGCGAACTGCGATCTCAAGCTCGGCTGGCTCAACTACGTCGTCAGCGGCCCCGAAGTGCATCGTTGGCATCACTCGCGGCGCGTCGCGGAATCGAACAACAACTACGCGCACAGCTTCGTCGTTTGGGATCTGCTGTTCGGCACCTACTTTCGGCCTCGCGACCGCGCCGTCGAAGATCTCGGGCTACGCTCGCGCGACTACCCGCCGCGGTTCGCGGAGCAGCTGTCCGCGCCGTTCGCCCGCGGCGCTCCCTGAACGCCGATGCTGCGAGCGGCCTGCGGCGGACTCCTGTTCGCACTCGGCATCGAGACCGCCGGGCGACTGGCTTATCATCGTTTGCTCGCCGCCGCCGCTGAGCCGCGCGCCGCTCAACAGAAAGCGCTCGTGCGAATCCTGCGCACTCTTGCCTCGACCGAGCTCGGGCAAACGTACGGCTACGCGCGAATCAACACCCCCGACGAGCTGCGTCGTAGCGTGCCCGTGCACGACTACGAGGCACTGCGCCCGCATATCGCTCGCCAGATTGCCACAGGCGCAAGAGTTGTGACGGCGACGCCGCCTGTGATGTACGCGCGCACGAGCGGCACGACGGGGCTGCCGAAGCTCGTCCCGGTGACGGCCGACGTGATCGCGACGTTGCGGCACGCGCAGCGCATCTTCTCGTACGTGCAGCACTGCCAGCTCGGAGCGTTCCGCGGGCGTTTGCTTGCGATCGGCGGAGCCCTGCGCGAGGAAACGCTGCCAGATGGAACGCCAATCGGCTCCGCAACGGGCTTGATCTACGCGACGATGTCGCGGTGGATTCGGCACAAATACGTGCTGCCGGCCGAAGTGTTCGAGATCGACGACTACGAGCTGCGCTACGCGGTCATCGCGCGGCTCGCGGTACAACACCGAAGCCTCAGCATGCTTGCAACGGCCAACCCGTCGACCATCTTGCGCTTGCTCGAGCAATTGGAGGCCGATCGGTCCGCGTTGGCAGTGGAGGTCGCGCAAGGCGGTTCTCGCCTCCTCCCGCGGCTGCCGGCGCACGTCGCACAGTCAGTCCAGGCGTTCCTGAAGGCCAGCCCTCGGCAAGCGCACGTGCTCGCGGCAGCCGGCCCGCTCTCGCTCGCGCAGCTATGGCCTAGCCTGCGCGCCGTCATGACCTGGCTCGGCGCCGGCAGCGCGACGGCGGCCGCGCACGTTCGCACGCTGCTGCCGAGCAGCGTCCGAATGGTCGATGCCGGATATGTCGCGAGCGAGGTTCGCGGCACGGTCGTCGTCGACGTCGAGCGCAACCTGGCCTTGCCGCTGCTCGAAGACGTGTTCTTCGAGTTCGTGCCGACAGACCTTTGGGACGCAGGCGAGCGCGCCACGCGGCTGCTCGACGAGCTCGAGCAAGGCGCGACCTACCGCCTGCTCGTGACGACACTCGCCGGCCTCGTACGCTACGACATGAACGACGTCGTCCGCGTGACGGGAACCATAGGCCACACACCCACGTTCGCGTTCGTGCGCAAAGGGCGCGGCGTCACGAGCATCACGGGCGAGAAGCTCACCGAAGAGCAAATCAACGTCGCGATAGCCGAGGTCGCGGGCGACGCTCAAGTCGGAGTTCTGTTTTACGTCGTCGTTGCTGACGCCGTCGCAGCCGGCTATTGCGCGTATGTCGAGGGCAATACCGAGCCGCAACGCATCGTGGCGCTCGCCGCCGCTGTCGACGCCAAGCTCGCGGCGCTGAATATCGAGTACGCGTCGAAGCGCGCCAGCGGCCGTCTCCGGCCGCTGCGCATCGTCGCACTTCGCTCCGGCACAAGTCGCGCGTACCGCGAGCATTGCGTCCGCAATGGGCAGCGCGAGGCGCAATTCAAGGTACTCCCGCTCCGGGATGCCGCCGACGTCGACTTCGATTTCTTGCCTCATGCGAGCGAGGCGAGCAGTGCGAATTAGATTCGCGAGCTTTCCGTTCCCGTTCCGTACGCGGTTCGAGCACGCGGCCGCGGCGCGCGACGTGGCCGAGAACGTGATCGTCGTCGCCGAAGACGAAGCCGGGCACGTCGGACTCGGCGAAGGCTGCCCGCGCGAGTACGTCACCGGCGAGACGCAGTCATCGGCACTGGCCGCGCTGGCCCGCTGGAGGGCGGCCGGCATCGAGACACTCGACAGGCGCACCGCGTTGGAAGCGTGGTCGACCGAGCACGCGGCCGATATCGATGCGAATCCGAGCGCATTCGCCGCGGTCGAGCTCGCATTGCTCGACGTCTTCGCCCGCCGCGAGCACGTGAGCCTCGAGCGTTTCCTCGAAGTGGACGAGGCCGGCGCCCTGCCGCGCGTATCGGCCGTGTACGGCGCCGGATCGAACAGCAAGTTCTCGTGGCAAGCCGCGCGCTTCAACCTCTACGGCATGCGCGATGCGAAGCTCAAAGTGTCCGGCGATACCGCGCGCGACCGCACGCGCGCGCGTGCGCTCGCGTGCTTCGGCCGCGTACGCCTCGATGCAAACAATCTGTGGAAATCCACTGCCGAGGCGTGCGAAGCGCTCGCGGACCTGCGCCGCACTGCATGGGCGGTGGAAGAGCCGCTTGCGGCGCGCGATTTCGCCGGGCTCGCAGCCATCGGCGGCAGCACGCGCCTGTCGATCGTACTCGACGAGAGCGCGACACAGCTCGCGGACCTGGCCCGCGTCGAGGCGGGCCCGCACTATATCCTGAACGCTCGTGTCTCGAAGCACGGCGGACTGCTGCGCACGCTCGCGATGATTCGCGCTGCGCGAGCTCGAGGCTTCGGCGTGATCGTCGGCGCACAGGTGGGTGAGACGAGCATCCTGGCGCGCTCTGCGCTCGTCGCCGCGCGAGCAGCCGGAAACGCGCTCGGCGGTTTCGAAGGCGCGTATGGTCTGCGCCTGCTGGAACGCGACGCAACAACCGTCTCGCTGGGATTTGGTTTTGGTGGCCGCGTCCTGGCCGCGGCGATCGGCCCTCTCGGCTCGGGGCTGACGCCAACGGACGAGGTTCGACGCGGCTGCCGCTGACGCGTGCCCTTGAAAGGAGGCAGCCGCCGAATCGGCGAGACGCGCCGAGCAGCTCTAGCGAGCTTAGCTTCCTCTGGCGACGAACGGCACTACCGCGGAGGTAATCCTGCGCGCCATATTGAAGTTCGTCTTCGCGTTGAAAGGCCTGCCGTCGACCTTGACGCCGCGCGAGCTTCCGCCCAGATGAATCGCGACGAGGGCACCGCTCGCGTCGAGGAACGGCGCACCGGACGCGTTGCCTTCCGAGTCGCAGTCGTGGATGAGCACGTCGGGCGAGCTCGGATAACTCCCCGCCCGTTCGCGGAAGCTGCAGTCCTGCACCTTCTTGGTCAGGCCCGCGTACGCGACGAGCGTGACGGGACCGAGCTCGCGGCCGTCGTCCGCGGGGCCCAACGCTCTAAGCATCAATGGCTGCACCCCGACGACGGGTTTCTCGAGCGTCACCACCGCGAGGTCGTTTTCATCGGCGAGGACCAGGGCGTCGTAAGCGCGATTGAACGGACGAATGCTCTTGACCTGATACTCGGTCAGCTTGTCTCCGACCAGAAAATGCATCATTCGCATCGGCGCCTGCACCTGGCCGATAGGTCCCGTGCGCCCATCGTGGAAAACATTGTGGAAAGCCGTGATGACGGTGACCTGGTCGTTGACCAGTGTGCCGGTGCCGCCGTACACGCGTTTACCGGCATTGACGACCACGAGCCCGATCGCCGAGTAGCGCTGGCGCTCATCCTGGCTGACAGTCCGCCGGCCGTCTTCACCGAGCACGCGGGCCGTAGAAGACGAAGCCGCGGCGGCCATCGCAATGCCGCACGCGACCACGACGAGAATCTTTTTTGTTCTTGTTGGCTGCATGCCGGATCCGAAGCACAACAACATCACGAAACGGCCTTCGTGAGCAACGCCCCGAAAACCCCGCCGAATCGACGAAGATTCTGTAAAAAAGGCTACGGCTTTCCGCCACCGTCGCGTAGGCTCTTATGTAATGAGCACGACCTGACGAGTGACGCAGACGTCACCGGCAACCAGGGGAGAAACGCACAATGAAGCACCTAGTTCTGCTCGCATGCCTGACGGCGTTGTCCTACGCCTCGGCCGCAAACGCGGGCTCGACGCTCCGCTGCAACGGACGAATCATCAAAGTCGGCGTTCCGGCGGCCTACGTGCTGTCCGAGTGCGGTGAGCCCGAGAACCAAGTCTTCCAGGAATCGGTCGGGCGCGCCGCGACGGTAAGCGGTACTTCGCGCCTCTTCGTCGCGCTGTCCGAGCAATGGGTGTACGACAGAGGCTGGGGCCGATTCCCGGCCGTGCTGGTCTTCTTGGACGGCACGCTGCGGCGAATCGATTTCATACCGGTCCGCTCCGACAAAGGCTCACGCGCCTATTGAAGACTCTCTTCCCCCTGCTCGCGGTCCTTCTCGCCGCTTCGGCCCGCGCAGAGCCGGCTGAATGGCCGGAGGGAACCGTCCTAGCCGACTGCGAGTACTGCAAGACCGACGCCTTTCGCGCCGAGCGCAAAACGCTCGCTAACCAACTCGGCCCGAAGCGCGATCCCACCTCCGGCATGGGCTACATCGTCACGATGGACGGCGATGGCCGCTTCGTGTGGGGACGCGCAGCGCTCGTCGGAACGGGCAATCTGATTCGCACCGATGCTCACGTGCTGTTCGCGGACACGGGTGAGCTCAAGAACCCGGCTGGCAGGGTGTACTTCGAGCACATGCAGCACCGCAGCGCGAGCGACTTGATCGAACTCGATCTGTCGGCCGTGCGGCGCGGCGGAGCCGTTGGCCCTCTCGAGAGCGACGTCAGGAACGACTGGGTCATCGCGCACTTGAAGGAAGATGCGATCGAGAAGTTCAACGGCGATCGCGTGTTCGCTTTTCTTTGGGACTTCCGCGTCACCCATGACGACATCGTGAAACCGGACTATCTGCAAGCTTCGACACTCGAGCTGAGCCGCGAGCACACATTGAACGTGGAGCGGTCGTGCCAGACCGTCCTCGACGATCATCCTTCGCACTACGCGTTCGGCGCCGCGGAGATCTTTTTCATTCGGTGCCCGGCGGAATACCTGCAAGTCGGCTCGTCCGGCAGCGTCCTGGCAATCTCGTCGCCGGACGAGACGTGGAGCCTCGGCGGGCAAGTCGTGGCCGGCGTCCCCGGCGAACGCGCATGGCAAGGGCCTAGCACGGACAAGGGGCCAACCCGCCCATTGGGGCAGCAGATATTCCTAGGCAACGTGCCGATGCTCGAGCAGACGCTGACGAACGTCTACCTAGAGGAGCTGATCCGCCGCGGGATTGACCCGCGGGCGCACGATCAATAGGAGCGCGCGACGGTCTCTTGAGTCCAGAGCTGCGGGTCGATGCTCGCCTCTTTGCCGTCCATCGAGCGCGCCCACTGCCGGCCGCTACCTCGACACTCGGCGTCCTCGACGCCGCACGCGAGCCACCAGTACTCGCTGTTGCGAGCGCGTACCAGGAAAAGATTCTCGGCGTACTTGAACGTTCTGACGCCTTCCGGAACCTCGATCATCGCTGAGGCGCCGACGAGCCGATCGCCGGGCCGCACGAGGATGTTCTGCGCTTTCTCGCTGCTCTGGCACACCCACCGGCTCTGATAGCGGCCCATACCTTCGGCGCAGCTATAGACCATGAGCGGCTCGCTACAGGTGTTCATGAGATCAGCCTCGACCATCTCGCCGAAGTCGTATGCCACCTCTTCACGAATACAGTGGTTGCGAACGACGGGCTTGGCTACGCCAGCCACGACGTCCGTGTCTTCGTCTTCGACGTACGAAGAAGAGCGAGCGATGAGCGCATCGATCGCCGTCTCCGGCGCAGCGCGAGCCGGAGCCGACGGAGCGGCCCCTGCGTCCTGCGATCTGAAATCGAACCGGTGGCTCTGCGCTACGGCGTCGCGCCCTTCTTCGGCGTTGTAGCGCCAGCGAGAGATTGCGGCGAGAGCCGCTTGCTCGAAGACGCCCTTCGGCTCGGCCGCCGTCACGATCGCGTTCTCGACGCGGCCAAGTGCCGTGACAGTGAAGTTGAGCTCGACGAAGCCCTCGATGCCGCTGGCCGACGACGGATACTGCGGGTTGACCGCGAGCAACCGCGAGATCTCAGGTTCACGAACAGGCGCGGCCGCGCGCGCGGGCGCGGCATCGGCGGCGGGCTCACGAGGCGTAAGGACCGGCGCCGCCGCGGCGGCATTGTCGAGGCAGACTTGGCAGCTCTGCATCTGCACGCGCGGCTTGTCGCTCCTCGTGAGCCAGTTCTGCTGCTCACGGCCGCCCACGACGAGCGAGACGAACGGCTGACCGTCGATGAGATAGTCGACGCGTGAGCACTGCTTGTGATCGCTCTGGATCGCTACTCCGTCGTTCTCGACGATGACGTTCGCGTTGCAGGTTTCGAGAATCGTCGAGCAGTCGCAGCGCCACTCGGCGTGCGCGCTCATGCCGACGACGCTCAGTGCCAAGACTGACGTCCGAAGGACGAATGACGACGTGTCCATTTTTACGCCGCGCTCCTGCTGTCTTCTTGATGGAGACATTCGTAGCTATCTTAGCCGACCGGCGCTCGATGAGAACGCGTCGCTTGGCGCAATATGTAAAGTCCTAGTCCTGCTCGCCGACGTCGCGGACCTCTCCCGCATCGTCGTTCAGATCCTCGTCGTCTTCATCGTCCTCTTCGTCATCGTCGTCATCGTCCTCGAGCGGCGCCGGATCGTCTTCATCGTCCGGAACCAGCTCCGGCTCTTCGTCGGCACTCTCCGAGCGCTCTCGCGCCGACGGGCTACCGCCCGTGCGCTCGATGAGAGACTCCAGTGTGTCGCCGTGCTTCTTGTCGTCTTCGCCTCGAGTCCTCGGCATTGCAGCTCCTCCTCTGTTGCTCGTCGACCGCGACGAGTAGCAGTTTCGGATGCAAGACACGCGCCACTCTCATGGCACCGACTAGAACGAGGCGATGCGCTCCGCCACCCAGAACATCGCGAGCGCTCCGATCGCGTACGGCGGCACCCATGCACCCCAGCGCGGCGCCCTCGTGAGGAATCGGGCACAGAACGCGACAATGGCGAGCACGGCGGCGACGAACAGCAGCTGGCCAATCTCGACGCCGACGTTGAACGTGAGCAGCGCGACCGGTATCGCCTGTTGGGGCAGCCCGACCTCGTGGAGGGCCCCGGCGAACCCGAAGCCGTGCAGTAGCCCGAACACGAACGCCACCAACCACGGCGCACGCGCCGTGAGCCCCGGCTCGCCGCGCAAGCCGCGCACGACTTCCGCGGCGACGAACACGATGCTGAGCGCAATCGCAGCCTCGACCGGCGGTCCCGGCACGCTCACGAAGCCGAGCGTCGCGGCCGCCAGCGTCAGGCTATGCGCGAGCGTGAACGAGGTAACGGTGAGAGCGATGGGCTTGAAGCCGCGCACGATCAGCAGCAACGACAGCACGAACAGCAAGTGGTCGATGCCGCCGAGAATGTGCTCGATGCCTAGCACGAGATAAGTCCGAGCCGTGGCCATGACCCCGAGCGGCCGCTCGACGACGAACGACGCTCGGCCCGCGGGCAGGCTTTCGACCTGCGAGGTGCCGTCGAGGCGTTCGACGCGCGCCAGGACGTCCGTGACTCCGGCGGCACGGCCCGCGATACGGATCGATTGATCGACGAGGCCGCCCGGCCGCTCGATGCGCCAGCGGTCGACGTGCGCGTCCTCGAGGAACTCACCTCGGCGCGGTTCGACGTCTACGGTTCCCTCCGGAAACACCACGTCGATCGACAGACGCGCGTCGCTCTGCGCAGGCACCTTCAGCAAGACGTCGTAGTGGTCGCCGCCGCGCTCGCGGATCTCTAGATAGGCCGGCCGAAACACGTCCGCGCACGCGAGCGAGGACAGCGCGAGGCACACGAGCGCCGCGAGTGTTTGACCGCAAACGCGGGCGGCGCGCGTCATCGAGGCTGCGCCGCGAGCGCGCTACCTGCGCCACGATCGACACGAATCGTGTAGCGCTCGCGTAGACGAGCGTACAGAGCGTCGCGTGCGCCAAGCGCACGTTCGGCAAGCAGGTCGCGCTCGACGGCGTCGCGCACGTCCGCGAGCGTTGCCGCGCGCGGCGGATCACGCATCTCGACCAGCAGCAGGTGCCTGCCGTACGACGAGCTCACCGGGCCGAACCAACGGCCGGCCGGCGCGTTCGACAGGGCCGCCGCGACCTCTTCGCCGTATTGCGACGCGGCGTCCGTGCGCGTGACGTCGTCGAGCGCGCCCGGCAGCAGCGTCGCATCGCCGAATGCGGCCGGATCGAGCGCGGCATCGGCCTCGAGATCTCGCAGCGCCGCGCCGATGTCGCTGTCGAGACGCGAGCCGCGGCGCACCGGGTCGAACAGGATTTGCCGAACGTCGTAGCGAGCAGGCGTCGCGTAACGCTCGGCGTTCGCGCCGAACCACGTTTGCACTTCGTGGTCGTCGAGCTCGGTCTCTGGCAGCTCGCCGAGAACCTCCATCTTGAGAAGGACGCGATTACGGATGACCGAGTCGTCGCGATCGAGGCCGCGTGCAAGTCCTTCGCGATACAAGACCTCGTCGCGAACGTAAGTCTCGATGAGACCGTCGACTTCTTCCGTGGTCGGCGGGCGCCGCCACGAGCGCTCGAAGCCCTGCGCGAGCGCCGCGATCTGAGCCGCGTCGACGACGATCTCGTCGGACGGCAGCGGCGCCTCCCGCGGCACGAGCTGGTACAACGCGAAGAGCCCGAGACCGAGCACCGCGAAGTGCAACAGAGGCTCTTTGAGGATCCGCCGCACGCGCCCGTGGCCTCAGGGCGTGTACCAGATCGGCGACGTGTACGCGCGTTCCTGCTGGATCATGCGCGTCTCGGGCGGCATCCGCACACCGAAATACTTCGCGTCGTACGCCGTCCAACGCGGCGTCGGAATTTCGAGCACGCGCACGTAATAGAAGGCGCGCTGCGCCGCGTCGAAGCTCGGATCCGTCCACACGCTGATGAGCTCGGGCGCCCCAATCGTGTTGGTCCAGGTCGCATTCGCTATGTCGACGGTGTTACCGACCGCCGGCACTTTGCCGTCCGCGCCTTTGGTGCGATTCCCGGACCACACGACGTCGTATACCTGCTCGTGAGTGTCGCCCTTCGCGTCGAGCCAGCCCTTCACGATTTGAATGCGGTCGAGGTTCGCGCCGATCGGATCCTTGAGCGCGGCCACGAGGAACGACGGCGCCTTCCCTGCGGGCGCCGCCCGCAGATCGCCGCCCATCGGTACGCCCTTGCTGTACCCGACCTCGGCCGGCATGCGGTTCTGCGCGTCGCGCGAGTCGAACTCCCAACCGCCGAAGAAGCGCACGACCATCCGCGGGCCCGTCGTCGCGTAGGTCTCCTTGCGCTCCATCGCATCGAACAGCGCTTCGCGCGTGTTTTCCGTCGCCCAGACGCCTGCGTAACCGGACGCGATGGTCTCCCACCCCATCACGTTGCGGCCGCCGCGCGGGTTGTTGATGAAGACGTGCTCGGCGCGCTCGGCGCTCGGCTCGGCGCTCGTCGCCTTGCCGAAGAAATTGTCTTCTTCGACGGCCGTCAAGCCGGTGTGGGAATCCGTCGACCCGACCATGCCGAACTTGTAGGGATTGGTGCCGAGCTCTTTCTCGAGCTTCAGGCCGTTGCGCAAGCCCGACCGCGCGTACTCGAACTCGAGCATCGCAGGCTGCTTGTCCACGCTGAGGTCGAGGTTGCCGGCGTCCCAGATCTCGAAGTTCGCGAACTCGTCGTTCGGCGACAGCATCGGATGCGCTTCACCGTCACCCTTTATTTGTGTGACTTCGTAGAGCCGCTCCCACTTCGCGCGCGTCTCGACGTAGTCGCGCGTGACCCGCTTGCCCGAGAACGACTCGATGATCGGGAACATGCGGCCGTTCGATAGGTTGCCGTTGTGTGCGATCGCGAGTAAGCGCCCGCCCGTCTTCGTCTCGTAGTCTCCCATCCACTTCCAAAGATCGACCGGATTCGGGCTACCGAGCGGCGGCAGCGTAGTGAACGGCACCACCTGGCTCGCCTTCGTCGCGTCGTCGCGGAAGATCACGTTGCGGTGCAAGTTGTTGCCGCCGTCGTTCGAGGTCCACTCGTAGCCGATGAACGCGGTGAAACGGCCAGGGTCGTTGGCCTCCTCCGCGGCCTTGATCGTGGTGTCCCAAGCACTGCGGTAAGCCCGGTTGCCGGGCGCCGGAAAGATCGCCGCCGGCATCTTGTTCTGGCCGAAGGTGCGGATGATGTCGATAGCGGCCTCGGCGCCCTGACCCGACTGGATCATGTCGTGCCAGCGCCGGCCTTGCGGGTCGGCTAGCACCTCGGGGGTCCC
>Ga0315912_10005713_pt1 | contig 11353 bp, 9 predicted proteins | sample VfabasoilMG_FD_204469 | JGI IMG/M metagenome (GOLD analysis project Ga0315912, IMG submission 204469) | Garden soil microbial communities collected in Santa Monica, California, United States - V. faba soil | ecosystem: Environmental > Terrestrial > Soil > Garden | place: USA: California...
GGCAGGCCATGCGGTTCGCCACCGGCCTCGGACCGTTCACGTCATCGCAGCAATTCGAAGTCGGGGTGACGGGCGCGCGAGTCGCGCGCAACGATTAGCTATTCGATCTCGATTTCGCTCTGCGCCAACCGATCGAGGCTGAACGTGTAGCTGCGGCAACTCGGTCGCAACGTGTCGGACTCGCGCGGCTCGTACCGCGAGCGACCGAGCGCCACGAGGATCGGCTCGCGAAAAATCTCGTCCGAGAGCTCGATGATCTCCGGTTCGACAATGAGCCCGGCCGAGTTGACGAGAAAACACGTCACGACGCGCCCCTGCTTCGCCTCGCGAATCGCCTGGATCGGATAACGGGGCGTGGCCGTCACTAGCGGCAGGATCGGCGGCAACGCGGCCGCGCGCGCCTCGGTGGTCTCGGGTATCACTGCGACGTCGGACTCAGAGCACCACCATCCGCCGGTCGCCGTCAGGGTACGCCACGTGCCGCCGAGATTGTCGCGCCGCAGGTCCGCCGTGAACTGTCGCCCCGTCCGCGGATCGCTGAATCGCATCTCGCGACCTTCCTTGACCCACGGCGTCAAACCGCTCCACGACGGAACGGCGTCGAGTTCGATGCGCGCGAGCCGCGCAACGCGTTCCGGCGCGAAGTTGAACAGCACGCGCTCGTCGCCGAACTCGGGGTGGCCCCAGACGACACAGCTCCAGGTGCCGACGGGGTCGATCGCGCCGGCCGCGCTAGCGGCCTGGCCGGCGCAAGCGAGACACGCGATAGAAAGAGCCGCGGCAACGCGCTTGAGCCACACGACTACTGATGCTCCTCCACCGTGACACGCCCTCGCAAGCGGCGCTCGTTCATCATGCCGCGAATCTGCGGCATCTGCCGGGCGTTCGGATTCAGGGACAGCGCGACGTCGAGATCGGCATCGGCTTCGTCGAACATGCGCTTCAAGTAATACGCATACGCGCGGTTGCTGTAGGCGCTCCAGGTCTGGTTGAGCTCGATCGACTCGTTACAGTAGCCGATAGCAACATCGGGCTCGTTCTTGGCGGCATGCGCGGCGCAGAGGTTCGATAAAGCAGCTGCGCGGTCGCGCGGCGACGTCGGGCGCTCGAGCCCGATCTTCGTGAGGCGAATACCTTCGTCGTATTGCTTGATGCGGAGGGCTTCGGCGCCGGCGGCGAGATATTCGTTCGTGATGCCGAGCACGGTGCGGCTCTCGGGCTGCTCTTGGGTAATTTCTGGGATGCCCTGCCGTTGCGCAGCCGCCGGGCCGAGCATGAGACAACATGCCACGCCGCCGATCGCGATGCGGACCATTCGTGCCTCCTCCCGGATTAGTATAGTCCCGGCCGCGACGACCAGAACAGTCGCGCACATCCTATTGGCAAGGCCTTTTGCTTTTGACCTTATGACAGAAGTCGCCGCGGCGGAGGCCCTGATCCTCGCTCATATGCCGAGGTTCCCAGCTCGGCAGGAGCCGTTGTCGGCCTGCGCCGGCCGCGTCCTGGCCGAGGACATCCATGCGGAGCGCGACCAGCCGCCGTTCGACCGCGTGACGATGGACGGCATCGCCATTGCGTTCCGCGACTTCGCGGCCGGGGTCCGCTCGTTCCAGGTCGTCGGTATCCAGGCGGCCGGCGCGGAGCCGCTCGCCGTCAGCGCCGAGCAGTGCGCCGAGGTGATGACGGGCGCTGTCTTGCCGGCCGGCGCGGATACGGTGGTGCCGGTCGAGCGCGTGCAACGCAACGGCTCCGCAGCGGCCATCGCGGCCGATGCGACCGTCGCCGCCGAGCAGTTCGTCCATCGGCGCGGCAGTGATCGCACGCAAGGCAGCCTGTGCCTCGGCGCCGGCACGCGCCTCGGACCTCCCGAGATCGCCGTGCTGGCCGGCGCTGGTCACGCGACCGCATTGGTCACCGATCTCCCGCGCGTGGCGGTCATGTCGACGGGCGACGAGCTCGTCGAGCCCGGCAAGCCGATCGCGCCGCATCAGATCCGCTCGACGAACGACCGTGCCGTCGAGGCGAGCGTGTTACAGCACCGATTGGGCCACGTGACGCGCGCGCGGCTGCGCGACGACGCGAACGCGCTCGCCATCGCCATCGATCGCCTGGATGCAGAGCACGACGTTCTGGTGTTGAGCGGCGGCATCTCGATGGGCAAGTTCGATTTCGTGCCGTCCGTGCTCACGGAGCTCGGAGCGAAGCTCGTGCTGCAAAAAGTGCAGCAACGCCCGGGCAGACCGATGTGGTTCGGCGTCAGCGCCCGCGGCAAGCCGATCTTCGCCCTGCCCGGCAACCCGGTTTCAACGCTCGTGTGCGCGACACGTTATATGCTGCCGGCTTTGCGGCAGGCGTCCGGCCTTCCGCCCCCGCGGCAGGAGCTCGTCGAGCTCACGGGGCCAATCGAAGCGTCACCGACGCTGACGCTGTTCACTCCGGTCACGCTCTCGTCGTCGGAGCGCGGCACGTTGCTCGCAAGCCCGCACCCCACGAACACGTCCGGCGACTTCGTGACGCTCGCCGGCACCGACGGCTTCGTCGAGCTCGCGGCGAAGCGCGGTTCTTATCCGGCAGGCACCGTCGCGCGACTGTTCCGCTGGTGAGCTCTGCCGCTCAGATCGCGCATGGGGCAGCGATCTCCCGGGTTGACTGAAGGCTATTCGATGGGTTGGGGTTCGGGGAACTGCCAGGTTCCGTCGAGCACGGGCTTCTGCGGCCGGTACATGCGCACGACGTAGTTCCAACCGCGCGGCGTCGCAAGGCAGTTTTGCGATTTCGCAGTGCAACCGCCGAACTGGATCGTGAACGAGCCGTCGTCGTTTGGCTTCGCCGTGAGGTTGTTCAGCGAATAGCTCTCGAGCTTGTTCTTCTCGAAAAAGCCGCGCGCGTTGTAGACACTGACCGACCAGAAACCGTCGACAGGCACGTCTTTCACGGTGAGCCGATGAACGGTCTTGCCGTCGTTGCTCGCGGAAGCGCCGCCCGCGTAAACGGCTGCCTCGCGTGGATTGCCGCCCCAGCCGGCGGCCGTCGTCAGCAGATGTTGAATCGGATCGACCTTGTCCCGCGCGCCGAACCGCTCTTCGTTGGTGGCGCCCGCTCTCGCGGCCAGCTTCAGCAGCAGGTTGCGAATCTCATCGCGCGCGGCCGCGTCCCAGTTCGGGATCTCGAAAGTGCCCTTCGCGGCCTGCTGCACGCGAATTCGATCCTGCGCGGCGTTGGCTGCTTTCACGTCGGACTTGCTTCCAGCGTCTGCCAGCGTGCGAATCGCCGCCATCACGTAGCGCGTGCCGACCTGCTCGCGAGTGAACGTGTAAGCGCCCGGGGCATACACGACGGGCAGCGTGTAGTGATCTTCATCGATCAAGAGCAGTGACATGAATCGGCCGCCGATGTCAGGCAGCTCGATCGTCACCGGGCCCGCATCGAGGTCAAACACGCCGAACGAATACAACGTGTCTCGATTCATGCGGATGACGTCTTGAGCGTCGATCGCGACGGGCGTGCGATGGTGTCCGAGGCAACCGAACGCGCCATCCTGTACGGCTTTCGCGAAGTACATGTGCGATTCTGCGCGCTGGAAGTTCACGACTGTCACCGGAGTCGTCGGCGCGGACGGCGCGTTCGCACGGCGTGACTTCGTCGCTCGGCGCGCTGGCGCACGTTTCTTCCGAGCCCGTTTAGTCGTTGCTTTCGATCGCGATTTCATGAGCTCCAACAGCCAAACACTCGCGCCTATTTGGCTCGGCCCTTGTAGCCGGACGCGAGCATCGGGATCGTGAAGATCTCCACGTACTGCTGGTTGTTCGCCACACCGAACAGCGTCTTCTTGTCCGGGCCGCCGAATGCGACGGTGATCAGCGGTAGCGGCGACGGGATCTCGCCCAAGAGCTTGCCGCTCTTGTCGATGACCTGCACGCCATTTCCGCCCGTCGAGTAGATCCGGCCTTGGTCGTCGACGGCGCTGCCGTCGCCACCCACCAGCGCGAACTGCCGCTCGTTGGCGAGCGAACCGTCGGATTGGACGTCGTACGCGACGAGGCCGCCGGGACGCGCCGCCGGCGGCGCGCCTGCCGGCGCGGGCTCCGTCGGTGTGCTCTGCAGCCGGCCTGTCACGTACAGCGTCTTCTCGTCGGGGCTCAAGATGATGCCGTTGCCGGCCACGAGCGTGCCGTAATGGGTTACGACGCCCTTTGGGTCGGCGTAGTGGACACCACCCTTCGTAAAGTAGATGCCGCCTTTGCTGTCGGCGGTCATGTCGTTCAAGAGCCCGCCGGCGCAGTCGAGCGGCTCGCCGTTGAACGAGCTCACGACCTTCTGGCGCTTCGGTTCGAGCTGCCAGATCTCCTGTGGCAGTCCGCGCTGCAGCACGTAGAGCGCACCGCTCTTCGATCTTGCCAGCGCGCCGCCGGTGTTGGTGCCGGAGTACGGATATGACGCGTTGCCGTTCACGTCGAGCTTCAAGACTTTGCTGTCGGTGTTCTGCGCAAACAGCACGGCGCCGTCGTCAGTCGCTATCGGGCCATCGGCGTTGTTGCCGGTACCGGTCCATATCGTTTTCCACGTGGCGCCGTCGGCGATGACGCCGGCGATCCCGGCGACCTTGTAATCGCGGTGCTCGGGGGCCGGCGCCGCAGCACGCGGCGGTGGGGCCGCGGCAGGAGCCGGCGCATTCTTGCAGTTCGCCGCGAGGTACGCCGCATAGCGCGAATCACGCGGCGCTTGCACGCCCGGGCCCGACTGCGGCGCAGCGGCAGCCGCCGGTGCCGGTGCCTGCGCCCGGCCCGCAGACGAGACGAGCAACGCGGAGAACGCGAAGGTTGCGGCGACTATTCGTGTCGATCTCATGCTCGCTCCTGTGCGCGCCGCCGGCGCGGCGAACGCCGGCTACGTGATCCGCGTCTTCCGAACGGCTACGGTGCTACGGTCTCAGGGCGGCAGTACGATTGCCGAGCGCCTTTCTCAGCAACTCAGCTACGGCTTCGGAGCCCTTTGTCGCCTCGCCGTTGTTGGTCGCGAGCGCCGCATCGAGTGGCGATATACCGCCGGCATCGGCGATATCGACGAGCGCACCGTGCTCGATCATGTACTGCGTGACTTTCGGCCAGCCATGACCGGCCACCGAGAACAGCGCGGTCTGACCCTCACGGTCGCTCATCCCGCTCCGGCGCGCGATTCGCGCCGTACGGCTGTGGCCGTCGGTGATCTTTGCGTTGATGTCCGCACCGGCCGCCAGCAGGATTTCAAACGACTGGATGATCTTCTCTTCGATCAAGGGATCGCTGTCGAACGTCGGTGACCGGTTGCTGCCGAAGTAGCTGTCGCGCACACCGACGGCACCCGCCGCCATCAGCGGCGTCACGCCCATGACGTTGGGAAGGTCGACGATTGCGCCATGCTCGAGCAGCGCACGCATCGAGTCGTGATCGTGCGTGATCGCCGCGCGCAGCAGCGGCGTGGCGCCGGTAGTCAGCAAATCGTCATTGAACCGTTGGCTGTTGCCGCCACGCCCGGGCCGATGCATGTTCAGCTGCGTGTTCGTGTCGACGTCGGCCGCCAGCAGCTGCCGAACGATGTCGATGCCCGGTGTCTTCGTCGAGCGCGGATACGCCGTGGTGCGTGGCACGTAAGTATTCATGTCTACGGCGATGTAGAGCGCCGTGCGGCCCCACCAGTCAGAGACATGCGGATTCGCACCGAGGTCGAGCAGTACCTTGGCCGTATCGAACTCCAGGTTGTCGATCGCCAACATCAATGCCGTGACGGAATCCGGCGTAGGCCGATCGATGTCTTCACCGGCGGCCACGATCGCGCTGACACAGGCCCCGCAACCGGAGCGCGCCGCGTACAACAGCGGCGTGAGCCCGCCAGTCGGGCGGTATTGCGCGCGCGGCTCTGAAGTGATCTGTACGCCCCAATCGTTCTCGGCCGCGCGAGTGTGCACATCGGCGCCGTGATCGATCAGCAACTGCGTGAGCTCGGCGTAGGCGCCTTCGGCAGCCCACATCAGCGCTGTTTGAGCTCGCCAGCCCTCGCGCGCGTTGACGTCTGCGCCTCGATCGAGGAGCAGCTTGGAGACCGCAGTAGAACCCGTTCGCGCCGCAAGCATCAGCAGCGTTTCACCATCGCTGTTGGGAGCTTCGACATTGGCACCGGCGTCGAGAAACACTTTGACGAGATCCGGATTCGCCGCCTTTACCGCCTCGGCGACGGGGCTCGAGCCGTACCGATTCGTGGCGTCGGTCTTGGCGCCACGAGCGAGCAGCTTCTGCACGAGATCTTTATCGAGCTTGTACGCCGCCCAATGCAGCGGCGTGGAGCCGTCGGCTTGAGCGGCGTTGACATCGGCACCCTTTGCAATGAGGTCGAGCGCAACATCGCGCTGCCCCTTCTGGAGGGCGTCGGCCAGCGGACTATCCGCCAAAGCAGGGCCTACGGCCAACACGCCGGTCGCCGCGAGCAACAGATGTCTGATCATGTTCCTGCTCCTTCCTGCGCTAACGCCTTCTCAAACGATGTCGGGCATCAGCTTGTTGTGATGCGCCCAGAAGCCCTTGTGGACGTCATAGATGAGCTTGTAGGGATCCTCGAACGTTCGTCCGAGACCGTTCAAGGCGCCGGCATCCACGATTTGCCGAGAGTTCTCGCCCAACCGCACGTGCTCGACCATTTGGTCGAACAGCTTGACGAACACGTCGTGCTCTTTTTGGAGCTCCGCGCGACCGACGACGGGACCGTAGCTCGGGATGAACCGCGTATCTTTGTTGCTGCGCTCGAGCAAGAGCGCGAGCGCATCGATGCGCCCGCCGAGCCATCCGCCGCCAAACCAGTCGAACACGGGATCGCGATCCGGCGCGACGACGTCTCCGACGACGATGACGTTTTGGTCCGGAAACGCAACGTAGATGTCGCCGTCGGTGTGCGCCTCGATCAGATAGCCATACTCGATCCGTGCATCGCCAACCTTCGTAGCCCCGTCCGTGTAGAAACTCTCGGTCGGCAGCGCGCTCTTCGGCAATGGCTTCTCGAAGCGCTCTTCGTGCGGCACGTAGTACCCTGCGGCGAGACGCTGGCGCGTCTTGGCATGAGCGACGATCACCGCCCCGGCCTCGCCGAGCGCTTGGTTCGACCCGACTTGGTCGAGGTGCCAATGCGTATTGAAGAGCTTCGCAACACGGCCGCCCGGCAGCTCTTTCAGCGCTGCGACGACCTGCGCGCTCGAAGCCGCAGCGCCGCTATCCACGACGACCTGGCCGGCGCCCGTCGCGAGCACCGCGACGTTGCCGCCCGCGCCGCCGAGCACCGTGAGGTCCGGCGCTAGGGTCACCCGCGTGAGCTCGGCGGCCAGGGCGGTGCGCGCAAGCGGCGCCAATGCCGCGCCCACCACGCCGCCGACCACGCCCTGGAGGACGGCCCTGCGGCTCGTCAGGTTGCTGTCTCCCACGCTCACAGCCACGCTAAACGCCGGCGATCTCGCCGGTGCTGTCGCCGATGCTCTTGAGCTCGAGGCCCGCCTTGTTGACCACGGTGAGGTGCAAGTTCGACACCGTCGTGAACTCCGGCATCACCATGTGCTGCCCGCCACGCAGCGTTCCGGCCCCACCGCCTACGAGCATCAGGGGGATCGGATAACTGTTGTGGCGGTCGCTGTTGCTCATGTTGCCGCCGTACAGGAACATCGAGTGGTCGAGCAACGAGCCGTCGCCGTCCGGGGTCTTCGCGAGCCTGTCGACGAACGCCGCGAACCGCTCGACATGGTAGCGCTGAACCTTGACTAGCTTCTCGATTCGATCGAGCCGATTGGCATGGTGCGACAGAGGATGGAACGCGTCCGGCACGCCGATGTGCGTGTAGGTTCGGTTGGTGCCCTCTCCGGCCATGTAGTACGTCGCAACGCGCGTGATGTTCGCCTGATACGCCAAGGCGATCAGGTCGAACATCAGTTTGACCTGCTCGTCGAACTCGGGCAGCTCACCGATCGGCGCGTCCGGCACCTCGATGGCGTGCAAGTCCCGCTGCGCGGCGCGGTCGGCACGGCGTTCGGTCTCGCGCACGGATTCGAGGTACTCGTCCAGCACGACCTTGTCACGAGGGCTGAGCGTCTTTTGCAGGTCGGCGGTGCGGCCGGTGATCATGTCGAGAATGCTGCCCGTGCGCGTTGCGATCGCTTCGCGCTCTGCGGGAGTATCGCCGTCACCGAACAGGCTCGAGAACACCTTGCGCGGATTGAACTCCATCGGCAACGGCGTCGTCGCGTTGCGAAACGCCAGCGTCGAGCTGTAGTAGCAAGCTCCGCTGCCGCACGAGGCGCTCTGTACAGTCGTCTCCGCGGCGACTTCGAGCGAGGGCAACACGGTATCCTGGCCGATGTGCCCGGCGATCAATTGGTCGATCGTCGGCGCCATCGACGCGCCGGTCGCCTCCTCATCGGGATGTACGCCGCTGAGCCAGGTGGCCGGCATGAATGCGTGCACGTTGCCCCGCGGCGCCTTGGCCTCGATGCGGTCGAACGTGGTGACGTAGCGCTTGTGGCTCTCGAGCGGCTCGAGGATCGGGCTCAGCTTGAACGTAGCCCCCGCGCCGCTCGGCATCCAGTGATCCATCTTGGCGCCATGGGTCGTGTTCCACATGATTGCGCCATGAGGCAAGTAGAAGAAGCCGGCGCGCAGCTTTGGCTTGGCGGCGGTCTGGGCGAGCGCCGTTGCAGCCGGGATCATCGCATCGAGCAACGGCAGCCCGATCGATACACCCGCGGCTTTGAGAACCGTGCGGCGCGACAGATGCTTTTTGGTCAGAAACATCGGCTACTCTCCCGTAGTTTGCGGACCAGCGGTGCCCGCGTTACTTAAAGACGCCTGGAGTGTCCCGCCGTCCGCAGTCGCTGCCTGCATTCGGAAAGCGTCGCTTCTGATGATCCCGGACACGATGGCCGAGAAGCGATAGTCCTGCTTTGCCGCATCGCGAACCACTTTGCGTACCTGCGGCATGTCGTAATACTCGAGCTCCCGCCCGAGCGCGTACATCATCAACTTTTCCGTCAGCGCCTGGACGAACTGATCCGGGCGGCTCAACAACGCTTGCGTGAGCTCGACCGGCCCGGTGACCGGGACTCCGCCTGGCAACTGCGTGCTCGCATCGATCGGCGCGTTGGCCTCGTCGTCGTGATCGCGCCAAGCGCCTGTGACCGTGAAATTCTCGAGCGCCAAACCGTATGGATCGATGACGCCATGACAGGCTCCGCACGTCGGACTGGCGCGATGCGCTTCCAGGCGCGCGCGCAGCGTCGTCGGCTCGTCGCCTTCATGTACTTGGAGATCGGTTTCTACGCCCGGCGGCGGCGGCGTGGGCGGCGTGCCCATGAGCTTGTCGAGCACCCAGGCCCCGCGCAGCACGGGCGAGGTACGGTCGCCATACGAGGTCCGCATCTGTACTGCCGCCTTGCCGAGCAAGCCGTAACGTGACTTGTCCGGCAACGCGACGCGCCGGAACTGCGGGCCCACGACTGACGGCACGCCGTAGCGGCGCGCGAGACGCTCGTTGACGAACGTGTAGTCGGCGGTCAACAGCGTTTGAACGTTCTTGTCCTCGAGCAAGACGCTGCTGAGGAACAGCCTGATCTCTTCCGCGAAGTCTTGGCGCACGCCCTCGGTGAATTCGGGGAACAGCTGCTTGTCCGGCTGCACGGCGTCGAGGTCGTCGACATTGAGCCAGTGCTCCGCAAATTCCGTCACGAGCACCTCGGCCCGCGGGTCGGTCAGCATGCGCTGCACTTGCGCGTCGAGCACGTCCGGCTGAGACAGCTTTCCGGCCGCCGCCACGCCCAACAGCTCGTCGTCCGGGCTCTGACCCCACAAGAAGAATGAGAGGCGCGCGGCCAAATCGAAATCGTTGAGCTTGTAGCCGCCGGCGACAGCCGCATCCGCGGGTGCAGGCGCGACCGAGCGGTAGAGGAAATCGGGACTTGCGAGGACCGCGGTCACGAGGAGCTCGACGCCGGCATCGAAACCGCCGGGCCCGCTTTGACCCTGCTCGTAGAACGGCATGAGCCGGTCGAGATCACTTTGGTCGACCGGGCGACGGAAAGCGCGCCGCATCAGGTTGGTTGCGATGCTCTCCGCGCACTCGCGCTGCCGCTCGGCGACCTCAGGCTCGCAGATGAACACGAGCTCGCGGCTCGCCGTCCGCGAAACGCCGGTGGACTTAAAGGGCCCGACAACGTCGATGCCGCCCACGACCTCCGGAACACGGTCTGCAATCGAGAAGCTGAAGCTACGAGTCGGAGTGAACTCCGAAATGTGCTCGTCGCTGGCAGCACGCGAGCGCTCGATGAACGTGACGACGATCTCGTGCGCCCCCGCTTTGACTTGTAGCGGGATGTTGGCAAATCGCTCCATGATCGCGGTACGCGCCGGTGCGCCGCCGCGATCCATGAAATCGAGGTCCTCTTCTCCGCCAATGTTGCCGCGGAACTGCTCGTTGCGATCGACGAGCACTACGAGCGTGTGCTGCGTCTCCAACGAACGCGGATAAAGTCCGACGTTGAGATTCTTGATCGTGAGCTTGTATTCGCCGTCGGCCGGGAAAATGTGCGTGAAGCTCGTGCCGCCACGCGTACCGAGCGGCATTCCGTCGATGTAAGCGGTCTGGTCTTCCCTCGTCGGCGGAAAGTAGGCGGAAGCGACCTTGGGTTCGGGCTCGCCGACGGCGAGATGAGCGACCGCTCGCGCGGCGCCGAGATACTGCTCAATGAACGCCGGCGAAACGCTGAGCGCGGACGCAATGTTCGTGAAGCCATCGACCTCGATGTCGCTCGGCAGGTAGTCCGCAGGATTGATGTCGACACCGAGCAGCGCCTTGACAGACCTCGCGTACTCGGCTCGATTGAGCCGTTGAGCAGCCGCATAACCGATGGTGCGCTGCTGCGCGGCAGTGTTATCGAGTGAGCGCTCGATCCACGCAACGAGCCCATCGATTTGCGCCTGCTCTGGCTGCGGGCTGCCGGGAGGCGGCATGAGGCGTCCGCGCAGCTTCCTGACGACCGTCTCGAATAGCTCCGGGTGCTGCGACACCGAGGTCGCGGCGCTCAGCTTTTCGAAGCTGAAGTCGCCGGCCAGATCGTTCGAGTTATGACACTCCGTGCAGTAGCTCTGGACGATGCTCCATTGCTGCTGCGCGACCTTTTCTTCGGTAGGCCAGAACCAAACAGCGACGGCCGAAATTGCAACGGCTCCGACTGCGCCGAGCGCGAAACGAGTCCACTTCGCTGATCGTTCCATTCGCTGTCATCCGCCTCTTGCAGAGCAACGGACCACGCCCCTCGGCTTCAGACCTTGCCGAAGAATCGCCGCCCCCG
>Ga0315912_10005714_pt1 | contig 11353 bp, 7 predicted proteins | sample VfabasoilMG_FD_204469 | JGI IMG/M metagenome (GOLD analysis project Ga0315912, IMG submission 204469) | Garden soil microbial communities collected in Santa Monica, California, United States - V. faba soil | ecosystem: Environmental > Terrestrial > Soil > Garden | place: USA: California...
GCGCCGCTCCCCATGCATGCGGGAGGTCGTTATTCGCGTAACACGCTGCAGAATATTCTGAACACGGTCTATCGGCCCCAGAAGCCGAAACCCGCGCACCGACTCGATGCCAACACCACCGGCGTTGTGCTCGTGGCGCGCAGCCGGCACTTCGCCGGCCGACTGCAAAGCCAGTTTGCAGAAGGACGCGTGGGCAAGACTTATCTCGTGCTTGTACAGGGGCATCCGGCGGCGGATCAGTTTCACTGTGACGCGCCCATCGGCAAAGAGGCACAAGCCTCCGGAACGCGTGAGATCGACGACATCGAAGGGGTACCGGCGATGACGCATTTCACCGTGCTCGAGCGCTCACCGTCAGGGACGAGTCTGCTCGAGGCGCGGCCGCTGACCGGCCGCACGAACCAGATCCGCATTCACTGCGCATTCCTGGGATTCCCGGTGGTGGGGGAGACGGCGTATTGCAGCGGCCCCGCTTCGCCCCGGCAGACGCTGGACGTGGGCGAGTCTCCACTTTGCCTGCATGCATGGAAGATCGACTTTTCGCATCCTGTAAGCGGTGAGGTGATGAGCTTTACCGCTGCGCCGCCAGGTTGGGCCCAGTGTGGCGTACGTCCATCCGCCGCCCTCGGACCCAGTTAGACTGCGCACCACAGCAGAAATGCGAAGGCACGAGGAAATGAGCTTAGTCGCTGAAGGTTCGGCGGAGCCGGTGACGGCTCATCCTGGTCTGGTTCGTCCCCACGCGCGGTTCGACGCGCTGGACGGCTTGCGTGGCCTGGCTGCGATCGCGGTCATGGTCTTCCACTACACCGAGCACAACGGTCTGCGGTGGATAGGCAACTCATGGGTGGCGGTTGACTTGTTCTTTGTGCTGTCGGGTTTCGTGATTGCCTATAGCTACGCCGACAAGATCGCCGGCGGCATGCATTTCACCAAGTTCCTCGCGGTGCGATGGATGCGCCTGGGTCCCTTGTACCTGGTGGGTTTGGCGCTCGGTGTCGTGGCTCTCGTCGTGACGCTGAAGATGGACCCACCCGCTGCGCCCGTGCCCACGCTTCAGTGGATCTGGGCGGTCATCCTGGGGCTCTTCTGGCTTCCTTTCGTCAATGACCTCACGTGGCCTTTCGCTGGCGACATGATCCGGGGTGCGATCTTCCCCCTGAACATTCCTGCGTGGTCGCTCTTCTTCGAACTCACCGTCAACGTGCTCTTTTTCGGGTACTTGAGAGCAACTGGTCGAGCGGCGGGGCGGATCGGGATCCTGCTGGCGTGGGCGGGTTTCGTATACCTGACCTGGCGATGGCACGTTCTCAACCCCGGGTGGTCTTCCAACTGGCACGGGCTCGTCCTTGGACTGTTACGGGTGACGGCAGAATTCTTCCTCGGCGCGCTGATCTGGCAGCAGGGGTGGCATCGCCACTGGCTTGCGACGCGAGTACCGTCTGCCGCGATCGCCGTGGGAGCAGTCTGCCTGCTGGGTTTCGCGATGTCGTCGCCGAAGGCGGCCCTCCTCAACACGCTGGTGGGCGTGCCGTTGACGATCACGTTACTGGCCGGCGTCGAAGTGAACGGTTGGGCACAGCGGGTATGCCACCAGCTGGGCGAGATTTCCTACCCGCTGTACATCCTCCACTACCCGCTGTTCCAGCTCTGCTACGAGCTGACCGGCCTGCGCGATGTGCATCCGGTGATGCAGGTGGTTCTGGTCGGCTCGTTGTCCCTGGTGCTCGCCGCGTTGTTCGCGAAGCTGGATCGGGCGGTGCGCGCGCGCTGGTCGTCGCGCACCCAGCGACCGACTTGAGTGCGGCGTCCTTTCCCGATGGCGTGCGGTTCCGCCACACGTGGCGCCCCTACCAATCACGCGTTCTCGCGGAACTCGATGAGCACCTCAAGGACCACCATTTCCATCTGATCGCCGCGCCCGGTTCCGGCAAGACGGTAGTCGGACTCGAAGCCTTGAGGCGCGTCGGCAAGCCGGCGCTGGTCTTTGCGCCGACGATTGCCATCCGCGACCAGTGGATCCGCCGATTCCTCGATTCCTTCTGGAACGAAGCCCGTGTGCCCGACTGGCTGTCGACGGAGCTCGCCGAGCCGCGTCTCCTGACAATCGTGACCTATCAATCGCTGACTCGTTACGAGGAGAACGGCGAAGTCGGTGAGTTGGTGAAAATTCTCGAAACGGCCGGTGTGCACACACTGGTATTCGACGAAGCACACCATCTGCGCAACCAGTGGTGGAAGACGCTGGATCGCATCAAGGCGGGACTGAAGAAGCCCGTCGTGATCTCGCTGACGGCAACCCCGCCTTACGACGTCACGCAGATCGAATGGAATCGCTACGCGTCGATCTGTGGCGCCGTGGACGAAGAGATCAGCGCCCCCGAGCTCGTGAAGGTGAAGAACCTGTGCCCGCACCAGGATTTCATCTACTTCAGCCAGCCGACAGCAGAAGAGCAACTGGAACTCGAGAAGTTCAATCGAAGTGTCGCCACGGTGATGACCGAAACGGCGGTCAACGAGGCTTTCATCCTGGCGATTCAGGACCATCCCGTGTTGGCGAAGCCCGCGGATCACATCGACGAACTACTGGGCGACGGCGACTACTACCTCAGCCTCGCGGTGTTCCTGAAACACGCCACCGGCATCGCGCCCGAAGCGCTGCTCTCGGTGATGGGACTGGAGGAGGTGGCGCTGCCTCCTTTCAATCATGGATGGGGCGAAGTGCTGTTCTCGGGCGTCCTTTTTTCCGATCGCGAGACGTTCCGCGAGCACGAACCCGTCCTGAAGCAATTGCAGAGTGAGCTGAATGCCTGCGGCGCCATCGAACGGCGGCTCGTCCTGCTGCGCAGCTCCGCTCTCAACGATCGCCTGCTGCGGTCGAGCGTCAGCAAGCTCCAGAGCGTGGGCGACATCGTCGAGCTCGAGAGTCGGAGCATGGACTGGCGTCTCCGCCTGCTGGTGCTCACGGACTATATCCGCGACGAAGATTTCCCGAACGCCGATGGCGTCGAAAAGAAGTTCACGAAGTTAGGCGTGGTTCCCATCTTCGAGTATCTCCGCAAGCTGCGATTGCCCAACGTCCGGCTCGGGGTGATGACGGGACGATTTGCCATCATCCCGACCGAGTCTGTCGACGCGCTGAAAAGGTCGGCACATGCGTTGGGGATCGATGAGTCCGGGTTTGCAATGCAACCCTTGTGGCACGACCCGGCCTTCACGCGTCTCGAGTTCTCGTCTGGCGAAGGTGGGCCGACACTCGAACTGGCTACGCGCATGTTCACGGAAGGCCACATCAATGTGCTCGTGGGCACGGCTGCGCTGCTCGGCGAAGGCTGGGACGCGCCGGCCGTGAATTCACTCGTGATGGCGACGGTTATTGGTTCGTATGTCTCCTCGAACCAGATTCGCGGCCGCGCGATCCGCGTGGATCCGAAGGACGAATTCAAGACGGCCACCATCTGGCACCTGGCGTGTGTCCGGCCGGGCGAGGAAACGCAGGAGGTGGCGCCAGGCGCGGAACAACCGGATTTCGAACGCGACTCCGGCGACTGGACGACGCTGGAGCGCCGCTTCCGTGCCTTTGTCGGGCTGTGCCACGAAGAGGTCTCCATCGAAAGCGGAATCGAACGGCTGGGAATCTCGACGCCCATCTGGGGCGCGGCGGTGGCATCGCTGAATGCGCGGATGTGCCGCGAAGCCTGCAAGCGCGATGAAATGGCGCAAGCGTGGCAGAACGCGATCTTCCATCCGCAGGCCACGCACTCGCGCGTGGCGCACGAGGTGTTCGTGCCCGTGCCGCGGATACCGACCCATCCGGTCCTGCGACACTGGCTGCGCGGCGAGGGCGGTTGGTTCGGCGGGTTGCGCGCCTGGTGGCTGGTGCGCAAGGTTTCGCGCATCTCGCAGGTGTTGCTCGATTCGTTCAAGAGCCTGGAGCTGATCTCGGGCGATACGCCCGGCGCCATCGTGTCCATCGGCAAGGACAGCATTCGTATCCGGCTGGTGGCGGTCAGTTGCCGGGAGGAATCGTTATTCGTCAGTGCGCTTCGAGAAGTGTTCGATCCATTGCAGTCCCCGCGTTACCTGCTCGTCGCGAAGGACGAAGTGTTCGCGGTGCCGCGCGTGTTCGCGGAAAGGAAGGAGCGCGCGGAATCGTTCACCGAGCGCTGGCGACGGAAGGTCGGCAATGCGCGCCTGGTGTTCTCTCAAACGACGGAAGGCAAACAATGCCTTCTGCGCGCGAAGGAACGATACCTCGCATCGAAGCATCATCTGCGCACCGAGTCCCGCCAGCGCTGGGGTTGAATCGTCTCGTAGCGGAACTTCCTCGCAGTTTTGGCGCCCAACGCAGTCGGCGCTGGCGCTTCCGCAGCAAACGCTCGTTAGAGTCGCGCCTTTTTCGAGAGGCGCCATGAAGCAGAGCCGTTTCCCTTTCCTGTTTGTGTTGCTGTCCCTGTGGGCGGGCGCCGCGTACGCGCAGAACGCCGATGCACTCGCCATGGCGATTGCGGGCAATGATTCGGCGAAGGCACAGGCAGTGCTCGCCGCCGGCGCCGACATCAACGCAAATCTCGGCGAGGGCAGGACGCCGCTTATCACGGCGGTGATGATGACGAAGCCGGACATGGTTCGGTTCCTGCTCGCGCGCGGCGCGGATGTGAATCGCCAGGCCGACGACGGCGCCATCGGCAACGCACTATCCGCCGCGTTCTTCGCGTCGCCCGGCATGGCCATCACGCGGCGCGGGGATGAGGACTTCATCCAGGAGCGTCGTGCTCCGGCGCTCGAATGCCTGAAGCTAGTTGCTGCCGCCAAGCCGAACTTTGACGTCCTGGTGTCACGCGGCCCCACGCGCCTGAGTCCGCTGATGATCGCGGCGGAGGCTGGCGTGCCAGATGCCGTGAAGATCCTGCTCGACGCAGGCGCGTCGCCGAACTTCCTGAACGGCGGCAAATACTCCGCGCTCGACTACGCGGTCGATCGCGCGCCGCGCTTCGCGGAGATTCCTGAAGCCAAACGCACCGAGGTCGTGCAGCTGTTGCTGGCCGCGGGTGCGCAGAAGAACAAGAAAGGCGCCGATGGTTTGGCTCCGCTCGATCGTGCACGCAAGGCGGGCAATCAGTGGGCCGTCGAAGCGCTTACGCGCTAGCCTGATGGCGAACGGCATGCGAGCTTCCTTTAGAATGCCGCCTCGCCCAACCTGGAGGGGTTCTTGATTCGCATCCTGCTCATTCTCGTAGCGCTGTCGTTCGCGGGCTGTGCCACCACCAGCGTCGTCGACGAGGAATCCGATCCCACGGTGTTCGAACCTGCGCCGGCGGCTCCCGCAGAGGTGGTGGCGTCGGATGCAGACGGCGATGGCACCGCGGAGTCGAAGCAGCAGGAAGGCGAGGTTCCGATTGCGGTCGCCGAGGCTGCGGCCGAGCCGGCCACCGACATGGCGGAGGTCGTCGTCCAGAGCCGCATTCAAACCCGCCACGAAGTGATCCACGATCTCGTCACCGAAGGCCAGGCACTTCTCCGCGACTTCGAACTCAAGTACGTGCTGACGGGCAAGGGCAAACGTCAGCAGCTGCGCGGCAGGCCTGTCGCGTTCGCGTTGTGGAGCGAGGCGAGACAGGACTGGACCGTTGCGCAGGTAGAGCTCCCGCGCCCGCCCATCAAGTGGAAACCAGGCCGGAAGCCGCTGGCGTTTAAGTCGCTGACGCCGGGAATCCAGGCCCGGCACGTGAAGGGCACCGGCGCCGAGCGCCTGATGTTCTCGTTCACCGCGGACGGCGAGCCGCTGAAGGTTTTTGGACGCAAGTTCCCGGTGTTCGACAACAAGCTCGTCAAGAAGCGACGGTGGGCCGAAGTCGTCCGGACCGCGAAGCCGATCGTCTATCTACCCTTCACCGAAGACACGTTCGATCCCGGCTTCGTCAGCGGCGGCAGGGATTTCCTGGTGACCACGGCTGGCAAGGCGCTCGAGGAATTGCGCCTGGCCAAGGTGCCGAGTGTGGCCTTCCCGGGCGAGTTGCTCGCCGATTCCATTCCGCTGGAAGTCGTCACGACGCTGGCGGTCATCGAGCAGACAGACGACCGCGACTACGCGGAGAAACAGACCATCGCATTCGAAGAAGTGCTGAGCCAGTACGGGCTCAAGCAGGAAGAGGCGTATCGGTACAGTGTTTCGAGCGCAAAGGCGCTGGGGCCGATGCAATTCACGAATCGCCGGGGCAACGGCACCTACTCGCTGGTCGTCCGACGCTGTCGCGGCGCGAGCCTGGACCCCGTTTTCGAAAGCGGCGCCACGAATCTGCTGAATGCCATGAAGGCGGCAATCTGTCTTCTGGACATGGAAATCGGGGCCATGCGAGCGGACATACGCGAGGCCTACAAGGAAAACCCGGTGGTGATGGGAATCTTTCCGGTCGCCGCGTACAACGGCGGGCCGCGAAACGTCACCAAGCTCTACCGCGTGCTGGACAGGATGAACATCGGGCTCGATGAGCTGAGCCGCCCGAATCCGGAATTCGCAGGTACTCCGGTGAAATGCCCCTGCGTCTGGAAGTCCGACGGGGAAACCTCGGTGCCGGTCTCGATCCCGAGATACAACAACGAGAACCGCGGGTACATCGAGAAATACCAGAACATCGTCAACTTGTTCGAGTGATGCCCTCGACTTGAGTCGGGCGAAGGACGTCCGCCGGCGGGCTACACTTCGGAATGACTAAAAGAAGCACCGGCTCCCCGGTCCAGTTCGCTCTCTTCGCTGCCATCTCATTGGCGTCCTGTTCGGCGCCCGCCGAGTTGGCCAACACCTCGGCGAAACCGGCGGCCGCCGCGACTGCGCTGCCACCTCCAACCATCGCGTTGTCGCCTGCAGCCTCCATCGCCACCATGCAGATGCCCAGTGGCTATCGCCTGGAGCCGGTGCTGACCGAGCCTGATATCGCAGAGCCGGTGATGATCGCCTTCGATGGCAACGGCCGGATGTACGTCGCCGAAATGCGCACCTACATGATGGATGCCGACGCCACGGGAGAGCAGGAACCGTTCAGCCGCGTCTCGCGCCATGAAGATACCGATGGCGACGGCGTCTACGACAAGCACACGGTATTCGCGGACAAACTACTGCTGCCGCGCATCCTGCTTCCGCTCGATGACCGCGTCATCGTCGGCGAGACGAATACCGATGACCTCTACGTCTACCGCGACAGCAACGGCGACGGTGTCGCTGACGAGAAGACGCGTTGGTACGAGGGCGGTCCGCGTGGCGGAAACATGGAGCACCAGCCGAACGGCCTCACCTGGGCCATGGATAACGGCCTCTACTCCACTTACTACGACTACCGCCTGCGCTTCGGAGCAGACGGCAAGGCGATCAAGGAATCGATCCCGGTCAACGGTGGCCAGTGGGGACTCACGCAAGACGACTGGGGCAAGGTCTGGTTCGTCAATGCCGGCAACGAGACCGGCCCCGTGCACTTCCAGCAGCACATCATCTACGGACAGTTCAACGCACCTGACGAACACATCGGGCACTACAAGACGGTCTGGCCGATTGCCCAGGTTCCCGACACCCAGGGTGGCCCGGGCCAGCTGCGCCCTAACAACACCCTCAACCATTTCACGGCGACTTGCGGCCAGGACATTTTCCGCGGCGACCGGCTGCCGGCCGATCTGCGTGGCAATCTCCTGTTCGCCGAGCCCGTTGGCCGTCTCATCCGCCGCACGCTGATCACGGTCGAGGATGGAGTGACGCGGCTCGCCAACGCCTACGAAAGCGAGCAGAGCGAATTCATTCGCGCGACCGATCCGCTGTTCCGTCCCGTCAACATGGTCACCGCCCCGGACGGCACGCTTTACATCGTCGACATGTATCGCGGCATCATCCAGCAGGGCAACTGGACGCGTAAAGGCAGCTACCTGCGCGAGCAGATCGACGCGCACGAATTTCAACGTGAGATCGGACGCGGCCGCGTCTATCGCCTGCGTCATGAGAGTTTCGCGCCCGGCCCGCAGCCGCGCATGCTCGACGAGAGTCCTGCGCAGTGGGTGCAGCACCTGTCCCATCCCAACGGCTGGTGGCGCGACACCGCGCAGAAGCTCCTCGTCCTCCGCCGCGACCTGGGTGTCGTCCCGGCACTGACGAAACTCGCGAGCACTGTTGCGACTGATCCCCGGCCGCGTCTGCACGCGTTGTGGACACTCGAGGGTCTCGGCGCGCTCGATGAAAAACTCATCCTGCAGGCACTGAATTCCACGGAGCCGCAGGTGCGTATGGCGGGTCTGCGCCTCGCGGAGCTGCGGCTGAACTCCAGGACTGCGGGCAGCGCGCCCCTGGCCATCGCCGTGCGGCGCACGCTGAATGACGCCGATCCACGCGTCACCATCCAGGCCATGCTTTCGGTGCGTCGCGCCGGCTTGTCCGGCGCCGAGAAGACCATCAAGGACGTCGCCAAGGCTTCGAAGTCCGTGGGCGTCTACGCCATCAACGAACAGCTCTGGGATGAAGCGAAGAACGAGGATCCGCAGCTCATTCGCCTGCTCGGCGTGAACGGCCTCAAGTCCTATCGCGGCGGCAGCACGCTCTACGGCTCGCTGTGTTTCGCGTGTCACGGAACCGATGGGCGCGGCGCGCCGATGCCCGGCGCCGAAGGCCGCACGCTGGCGCCGTCGCTGGCGGGATCGCCACGGGTGCTCGGAGACGAACGCGCGACGATGGCCATCCTTCTCCATGGCCTCGAAGGCAAGGTGGACGGCGTCGACTATGGTTCGCCCATGGTGCCGATGAATTCCTACTCGGACGCCGAACTGGCCAACGTGCTCACCTACATCCGCAACAGCTTCGGCAACCGGGCGCCCGCGGTGGAGGCGGGGGCCGTGGCCGCGAGGCGTGCCGCCGATGCTGCGCACACTAACTACTGGACGCTGGCCGAGCTCACGGCGCAGATCCCGGCGCTCGGCGTGTCGCGCGAACGGTTCAAGCGCCGGGCCGAATGGAAGCTCACCGCCAACATGGTGGCTCGCGCAGGCTCACCACTCGAAGCCATTGTCGATGGCGATCCGGCGACGGGATATTTCACCGAGGGCGTCAAACCGTTTCCCGTGGAGTCGATGACGGTCGAGCTGCCCGCGCGCAGCAAGGTGTCGGGAATCGACATCGACTCTCGTGGAGTGAAGAGCGACAACGGCAAGGATCTTGGCTGGGCGCCGGTCTACAGCGTCGAAGCCTCCGATGACGGCAAGACCTGGTCCATGATCGTGCCCCGCGTGGTGGGTGAACCGCACGCGCGCCTCAATTTACCCGCGCCGGTCGAAACCCGGCACCTGCGGATCACCATCACGGAAAAGGAAGGCTGGCAACCGTGGGTGATCAAGGAACTCAACTTGTTCGGGGATGAAGGGTAGGGCGCCTAGCCTGTTCGGGTGACCGCCTCGCCATAGATCGTGATCGCCAGGGCGATTTCGGCGCGCGCCAACTCCGCCAGGATGTCGGGAGTCACTCCGCACGACAAAGGTAGTCGGCCACGCAGGTCTTCGGGTTCGACAGCCATGTCGATTTCGACCGAGATGCCTGACGCCCGGACTCCCTCGGCGAGCGACGTGATCTTTCGAATGAAATGCAGGGTCTCATCGAGATTGGCAGCCCAGTCGTCCTTCGTGGAAACGCCTTTCGAAAAGCGCCGGCCGATACGGTCCAGGCGCCCTTCGTACGAGTTCGGCACGATTGAATCAAGTCTTGCGCCGAATTCCATCAGCGTTTCATCGGAGCAGGATTCATCGGCGCAGAAGCGCACCACGGTATACATGCGGCGGGCATCCTACCGGGCCGGGCGCGATACCGAAACGACGAGGCAAGGGGCGGCGCGCAGCGTAGACTAAGCCGCCGCAGCCAGGACCCGCCTCCGCGGGGCCAGGGCAGCAGCTTTCGAACGACAACAACATGGCTGCCGTAATACCAGGGAGATCTGACTCGTGCGGATGAGCATCTCGTTCCGTCTTACCGTCATGAACTTCATGCAATTCTTTGTATGGGGTGCGTGGCTCATCTCCTTCGGCGCGTACATGAGCAAGACTCTCGGGTTTACCGGGATTCAGATCGGCAGCATCTACGGCTCCATGGGCGTCGCTTCGTTGTTCATGCCTGGAGTCATGGGCATCGTCGCGGACCGCTGGGTCAACGCGGAGCGCCTCTACGGCATCCTGCATCTGACGGGCGCGGGCCTGCTGGTCTGGGCGTCGACGGTGCGCGACTACGAGACGCTGTACTTCATCATGCTGCTGAACGCGATGGTCTTCATGCCGACGATCGCGCTGAACAACACCATCTCGTTCCGCGTGCTCGAGCAGCAGGGCCTGAACTTCATCAACCAGTTTCCGCCGATCCGTGTCTGGGGCACGGTCGGATTCGTCATCGCGATGTGGTTCACGGATCTCTCCGGCGGCGTGCTGACGACCGGACAGCTCTTCATCAGCGCCACGGCCGCGGCGTTCCTCGGGCTCTACGGGTTTACGATGCCGGCCTGCCCGCCGTACCGGGACGCGACCAAGAAGACCTTTGCGCAGGCTTTGGGGCTGGACGCCTTCGTGCTGTTCAAGAGTCCGCAGATGGTCGTGTTCTTCCTCTGCGCGATGATGCTGGGTGGCGCGCTGCAGATCACGAACGCGTTCGGCGGCGACTTCCTGGTCGACTTCAACAAGACGTTTCCCGACTCGTTCGGTGTGAAGCATCCGATCCTGCTCTCGTCGATCTCGCAGATCTCCGAGACGTTCTTCATCCTCACGATTCCGTTTTTCCTCAAGCGCTTCGGCATCAAGATCGTGATGATGATCGCGATCTTCGCGTGGATGTTCCGCTTCGGACTCTTCGCCTACGGTGATCCGGGCCCGGGCCTGTGGATGCTCGTGATGTCGATGATCGTCTACGGCATGGCCTTCGACTTCTTCAACATCTCGGGCGCAATGTTCGTGAATCTCGAGGCGAACGCGCGCATCCGCGCGAGCGCGCAGGGCCTTTACATGGTCATGACGAACGGACTCGGTGCGTTCCTCGGCACGATGCTGGCGGGCGCGGTGGTCGACCACTACACGGTGAGCGGTGTGCGCGACTGGCACAGCATCTGGCTGACGTTTGCGGGCTACGCGCTGGCGCTGGGTGTCGTGTTCCCGCTCGTGTTCCGATACAAGCACGATCCGGCGAAGATGGCGTCTGTCGCTGTGCACTGAAAATGGGGACATTCCTGATTTGCTGCTTACGGGGACAGGGCTCGTCCCTAGCTTGTGAGGTTGCGGAGGGGCTCAAAGCGAAAAGCCTCGGGGCGCTCGCTGCGTGAGCGCGCTTCGAAAAAGGACATGGAGGACCATG
>Ga0315912_10005715_pt1 | contig 11352 bp, 6 predicted proteins | sample VfabasoilMG_FD_204469 | JGI IMG/M metagenome (GOLD analysis project Ga0315912, IMG submission 204469) | Garden soil microbial communities collected in Santa Monica, California, United States - V. faba soil | ecosystem: Environmental > Terrestrial > Soil > Garden | place: USA: California...
CGAAGGCGACGTTCGGGTGGTTTGGGAGGAGGACAGCACGCTCGACGGCGTTGCGGAGCTCGCGGACGTTGCCTGGCCAGGTGTGGCGGTTCGCGCGCGTGATGAAGTCGTCGGGGAGGCGCGGGTCGGGATTGCCCGATGTCACGGAGAGTTGGCGGAGGAAGTGCTCGATGAGGATCGGGAGGTCTTCGCGGCGCTCGCGTAGGGCGGGGACGTTGAGCTTGGCGACCGCCAGGCGGTAGTAGAGGTCCGCGCGGAAGTTGCCGCGGTTGACCTCGGAGGCGAGGTCACGGTTCGTCGCGGCGATGAGGCGGACGTCGGAGGCGAAGAGCTTCGTGCCACCGAGGCGGCGGACCTTGCGGGTCTCGACGGCGCGGAGGAGCTTGGCCTGGACGTCGAGGGGGAGCTCGCCGATCTCGTCGAGGAACAGGGTGCCGCCGTGGGCCATCTCGAACACACCGGCGGTGGACTTGATGGCGCCGGTGAACGCGCCGACCTCGTGGCCAAATAGCTGGGCTTCGAACAGCTGCTCGGGGATCGCGGAGCAGTCGAGCACGATGAACGGCTCGTTGCGACGCGGGCTGCACTGGTGAATCGCGTCGGCGACGAGCTCCTTGCCGGCGCCGGTTTCACCGTGGATGAGGACGGTGGCGTCGGACTGGGCGAAGCGGTTGATCAGCTCGAACAGGTGGCGCATCGCGGCGCTGCCACCGATGAGGTTGTGAAGACGGGCTTCGTTCCACAGTGGCAGCGCAACGGCGTCGTCGAGTGGATCGAACGTGATGGCGCTCTTGCCGACCTGGATGGTCGAGCCGGGGGCGATGAACGCGTCGACGACGCGCACGCCTTTGACGTAGGTGCCGTTCGTCGAGCCGAGATCGCGCAGGCGGTAGCCCTCGGGCGAGAGCTTGAGCTCGCAGTGGAGGCCCGAGACCTTGCCGTCGGTGAGGTTGAGGTCAGCGCCGACGCGGCCGATCTGGATCGTGTTGGCCGCGATTTCGATCACCTTGCCCTGATCGGCGCCGGCGACGACCTCGAGGCGGCAGCGTCGAACATTTACGGTGCGCGGCAGGCCCTGATAGGAGGTTACCCACGTCGGGGTCTCGAGATCCTGGCCTTGCACTGGTTGCTCGAAGGGTACCACGCTCATCGCACTGCTCCTTTGGGCGCTACAGAGGCGATCCTGACAGTTCCGTTGTCACCGACGCGGATCCCATCGATGCGGTAGTTGGGGTCGATCACGGCCTCGAATACGGTGAAGTCGATCGAGGGGTCGTCGACGGCGTCTTCGAGACGAACCGTCGCCGGGATGGTTTGGCTGCTGGTGGAAGTGACGAGCTCGATCGCGAGGCCCGGCTTGACGAGCGTCTTGTCAGCGCGCGGCACGGCGAAGCGAACGACGAGCTGATTCGGATCGAACACGCGCGCGATCGGCGTGCCCTTCGCGGGGACTTCGCCCTCTTTGACCTTGACGATCGAGACGACGCCGTCGATCGGTGCACGAACCTGCGCCTTGGCGATCATGGTCTCGAACTCCTTGATCTGCGCGGTCGCTCGCTGCATCTCGCCTTTCGCGGCGGCACCGTCGGCACCGTACTGACCGGCTTCGGAGAGTGCGTTGCGGTAGGCCTCGGGGGCGACCGCACCGCTGCGGATGAGGCGCTGCTCGAGGTTCGCGCGGCGGCGAGCGTTCGAGTAGGCGGCACCGGCGCGGCCTGCCTGGCCTCGTGCGGCTGCGTAGGCGCCCTTTGCTTTCTCGAGGTCGGACTTGAGCTGCGACGGATCGAGCTCGGCGACGACGTCGCCAGCACGTACGGTCTGGCCGTTGCGAATCGACAGCTTGTCGACACGACCCTGGAAATCGGCGCTGATGACCTTCGAGACGCGCGAGCTGACGACAGCGACAAACTCGGGCGCCTTCGGCGCGGCGACCGGCGCGGCCTCGTGCGTTGCCTCGGTCACATCAGGCTCGCTCGGGGCTGTTTCTTGCGCTCCGCAGGCTGCTAGCGCCAGGGCCAGAAGAGGAAGGCTTGCCCGAAGGGTTGGCTGACGATTGGTTGAACGCGGCTTCATAAGGGAGCTCCTGTCCAGTCGGAGACGTTTGCGAGGCGGCGAGGAGTTGGGTGAACAGGCCGCCGTGCGCGGCGAGCTGGGCGTAGGTGCCTTGCTCGACGATGCGGCCCTTGTCCATGACGACGATCAGGTCGGCGTTGCGAACGGTGGAGAGACGGTGCGCGACGGTGATGCGCGTGCAGCGCAGCTGCTCGAGGTTGTGGATGACCTTCGCTTCGGTCTGGTTGTCGAGCGCGCTTGTCGCTTCGTCGAGCAGCATCAGCGTCGGGTTGCGCAGGATCGAGCGAGCGATCGCGACGCGCTGGCGCTGACCGCCGGACAGCGAGCCACCGCCATCGGAGATCACGGTGTCGTACGTCATCGGCATCGCCGCGACGTCGTCGTGCAGGCACGCCAGGCGGGCGGCGTTCGTGATGCGATCGAGCTGCGTGCCGGGCGCGCCGAGTGAGATGTTCTCGCGCATCGTGCCGCCAAAGATGAATGGATGCTGCGGCACGACGCCGATCTGCTGGCGCACCGCGCGCAGATCCATGTCGTGGAGCGGGCGGTTGTCGTACTGGATGTCACCGGTCGTCGGCTTGTAGAGACCGCTGAGGAGATTGAGCAGCGTCGACTTGCCCGAGCCGGACGGACCGACGAGCGCGATCGACGCGCCCGGCGGGATATCGAGCGACACGTCCTGCACGACCAGCGGCGCTTGCTCGCCGTACTTGAACGACAGGTTCTTCACGCTGACGTGGCCACGTAGCCGCGGCGGGAGCTGGGCCGCGTCGCGATCCTGCTCGACGCTGGTCTGCAGCACGTCGTCGATTCGGTCCATGTGACCTTTCACGAGCTGCAACTCGAGGGCACTTCCGACGAGGGCGCTCAGCGGCCCGAACAGGCTCGTCGCCAGCGAGTTCATCGCGAGCATCATCCCGAGCTCCATCTTGTGGTTCATGACCGCGCTGGCGCCGATCGTGAGGATCAACATCGGCCCCATCGACGCGACCGCGCCGCGGATACCATCGACGTACGCCTGCGCACGCGCCCGGCGCATCTTGATGTTGAGCTCGTCCGTGTAGAGGTTGCTCCACTTCTCGAGGCCGAGGCGTTCGGCGCCGGCGCACTTGAGCGTCTCCATGCCGCCAAGCATCTGAACCATGTAGCTGTGCGCCTTCGCCTGCTTGTCGAGGTCGGCGGCGAGGAGCCGCTGGAACGTCGGACGCGCGCACAGGAAGATCAGGGCCTCGAGCGCCGCCATCACGATCGTGATGATGCCGAGCACCGGATTGACGTAGAAGATGATCGCCGCGTAGATGAGGACGAACACACCGTCGAGCACGGCCGACATTGACTTGCTCGTCACGATCTCGCGCACGGTGCCGTTGGAGTCGACGCGCATCATGAGGTCACCGGTCGACCGGCGCTGGAAGAACGAGAACGGCAACGACACCATGTGATCGAGGAAGCCGAGCGTCATCCGCGTGTCGAGAGCGATGCGCAGGTGAAGCAGCAGGTGCGATCGCACGACTTCCGAGATCAGGTTGAATGCGACCATGCCGCCGATCGTCGCGAGGCAGACGTAGAGCAGCGAGTAGTCGCTGCGCGGTACCACGCGGTCGATGATCATGCCGGTGATGAGCGGCAGCGCGAGACCGACGAGGCGGAGCGCGAGCGAGATCACGATCACGCGCGAGAACAGACCCTTCTCGGACAACAGCTCCTGCACGTAGCGCTTGAGCCGGCCCTTCTCGGCCTTTTGCTTCGTGAAGCGCGGCGTGACGGTGAGCTCGATCGCGACGCCGGTGAACGCCTTGCCAAACTGATCGAGCGGCACGTCGCGCGGGCCCGTCGCGGGGTCGACGATGCGCACCCCCTCGTTGACGATGCGCTCGAACACGACGAAGTGGTTGAACTCCCAGTGCAGGATCGTTCCCGCCTTGAGGAGCTGGACCTGCTTGATGTCGACCTTGATGCCGCGTCCGGCGAGGCCGTAACGCTCGGCAGTGTCGAGGATCGACTTGGCGCTCACGCCGTCGCGGCCGATGCCCATCGCCTCGCGAACCTCGGCGAGCTTCACCTCGCGGCCGTGATAGGCCATCACCATGCACAGCGAGGCGGCGCCGCAGTCGGTCCACTCGAGCTGCTGCACGAACGGCACTGCGCGCTTGCTCTTGAGGAAGCCGAGCTTGCGCAGGGCAGGGAAGCTCGCCGCGATTTCTTTATTCGTCGTCGCCATGGATCGCTCCTAATCGACGTACTTTTCGAGGGAGGGCAAGAGCGTCACGATGAAGCGCTTGCTCTCGACGCGCACTTCCGTCTTCGCCGGCATGCCGGAGTGGTAGCGGTACGTGCGACCGCGGGCGCGGAACGTGCGGGCGGGTAGCTTCGCTTTGACAAGCACGTACGACCCGTCAGGGGCGAACTTCAGCGCATCGGCCACTTCGGCACCGAGCGAGCGCTTCGCTTCGGCAGTACCGATGATGTTGCGACCGACGTCGTAGATCGTTCCCGACTCGCGCGTCTTCTGATAGCCGGTGAGCTCGATCTGCAGTGACTGTCCCGGGCGGAGCCGCGGACGATCGCTACCCGGCAGATACGCCCACAGCTCGGGCTCGGTGCCCGGCGCTACGATCGTCAGGATCGATGCACCGAACTCGAGGGGCGCACCGACGCGAATGCGGATGTCGGAGATCGTGCCATCCACCTCCGCGTGCACCGTCTTCTGCGCGAGAGCGTCGAGTGCGCGCTTGTACGCCGCCTGTGCGCTGATCAAAGTCTTGCGCAGCGTCTCGTCGCTCGAGTCGATCAAGTACTGCTGCTTCGCGGCGGTGAGCTCGGAGCTCGCCTGGGCAAGGTCCGCCTCCTCCTTGTCCGCCTTGAGCTTCACGAGAGCGTCGCCCTTGTGAACGCTCGCGGCGGCCTGCACGTAGATCGTGTCCACCGTGCCTGCAGCCGGCGAAACGACCGGCGTGCCCTCGAAGACCACGATGCCGACGCCGCTCGAATACGTCGGCACGTGCGTGAAGTACGCAAACGCCGCTGCAACGAGGATCGCGACGACAAGGATCTTGTACGTCAGCTTCACCCACCCCGGGGACAGCTCGGCAACCACGCCTTCCTGTCCGCGATTGCGGTGGCTCTCGAGGGCCTCGGGGCGGTAGAGCCCCTTCTTGTCGTGCTCCGCCTCGGCCTGATGCATCGAGTGCTTGACGACCAGGTGATGCATGATGCTCGCGCTCTCGCGTGCGATCGCGGCCATCGTGATCTGGGCCACGGGGTCGAAGGCGGGCTGCCGCGCATTGCGCATCAGCTGGATGACCGCGATCGTGTCCGTCGCCGTGCAGATCGGAATGAAACCGCTGTGCGTGCCGACGAGCGCGCGGCGTGCCTTGCCGACCGCGGCAATCGGCGTCTGGTCCTTCGGCATCTCGTCGTTGCCGCCAAGCGTGTAGAGGCCGTCGGGCCCCTTGTAGAAGATGACGACCGACAGCGCGCTCGTGAGATCGGCGACCGCGTCGCGAAGCAGCTTATCGGCAGCGGTGAGGTCTGCTTGCAGCGCGAGCCGCCGCACCCAGTCATAGATCGTGGGTGCGATCTCCGGAGGCAGCGGCAACGCCAGGGGATCGAACGACACGCCGCCCTCGAACGCGACAAACGGCGGCTGCGACGGTCGCTGCGGCGCTTCGAGCTGCGGGCTCGACGCGCGCGGCTGCGGCTGCGACAGATGAGGCTGCGCGCCGGAAGGCTGCGACTCCGCGCGGGGCGCGGCGAGCGGCAGCGCGATGTGCGACTGCGATGCGCGCGCCTGCGGTGCGATCTGTTGCGCGAGGTGCTGCTGCGGCTGCGCGATATGCGGCTGCGCGACATGCGGCTGCGATGAGCGCGACTGCTGCTGCGCAAGGTGCGGCTGCGGCTGCGCGATATGCGGCTGCGCGACATGCGACTGCGATGAGCGCGACTGCTGCTGCGCAAGGTGCGGCTGCGCGATAGGCGGCTGGGCGAGATGCGGCTGCTCTGGCTGCGCCTGCGCGATATGCGGCTGCGATGCGCGCGCCTGCGGCGCGATCTGTTGCGCGAGGTGCTGCTGCGGCTGCGCGATATGCGGCTGCGATGAGCGCGACTGCTGCTGCGTGCTGACTGCCGGGGATGAGCCACGGGCCTGTCGCGGTGCCGACGTGATCACGGAGTCGGAGCGCGGCTGGCTGCCACGTGCAGGCGGAGCTGAATCCGAGCGCGGTCGACGTGCGGGTGCGGCCACTGCTAACGGGTCAGGCTGGCTGGGGCCGGCCGGCGCAGCGAGTTGCATGTGGCTCGTGCGTGCGGTGGTGCTCTGCTCCGCGGCGAGACCGAATCGCTTGCTCGGACGTGCTGCGGCGTTGGGCTCCGAGCCGAGGCGCTTGCGCGTCTCGCTATATGCAGTGCCGAGCTCGAGGTCGGCGATCGCGCGAGCGGCGGCTTGTTCGACATCGCGCTCGGTGAGGCTCGGACGGCTCGGGCGGACGTGCGTACCAACCTCTGGCTCGGTGTCGGCGGGCAAATGGGTCGGCGCGTCGGCGCCCGGTCCCCAGCTCTTCGCCGAACGACGAAGAGTCGATACCTCGGTCCGAGGGATGCGCATGTCGTCGCTCAGAGCAACCAGCGGACCATCTCTAAGCCCGCGATCGGCCGCGAAATCGGGCGCCAGATCGGGGAGTGGGGCGGTTCGTTCGTAACCCGAGGTAGGCGAGTCCCAGGGGTGTCGAAGCGCGTCTACACGAGGATGCGCGGGGTTTCAGATCGGCATGGCAGCTGCTGTAGCCGGTGCCATGCGCTCCACCGTATTCACGGCGATCTTGCTATGCGCAGCGACGACCGCGGATGCTCGTCCGCGTGCGCGAGTCGCGCAACAAGAAGCAGCAGTCGATCCTGATGATGCCTCCTCTTCTGAAGAGAGCGATGGCCCGGAAGCGCAAGCGGCTCTACCGATCAAGCTCGACGATCTGATCGAGGTAGCAGTGCGACTCGCGCCCGAGCTCATGCGACTGCGCGTCGAGCGTGTTGCCGCGCGCGATGCGGCCGCGGGCGAGCGCCGCGATCAGGCGTGGATCGCGACGACAAAGGTCGAGCACTCGCGCAATGCGGTGGCGGAGCGCGTCGATACGCCGCTGTTCTCACCGCTCGCGGAGATCAAGACGCAGGGCTCGGTTGGCCTCGGACGCAAGCTTCCAACCGGTGGCTCGCTCAGCCTCGAGGCGGGCATCGCGCACACGGAGACCGAATACAACGTCCCCGATGCGGTGCTGAACAACCTCAATGCCGGCACGGCGCCGGCGGGGACAGACGCGAACGGAAACTACTATGACGTGCTCACCCGCGATCAGGCGTCGGTGCGCGCGATCCTCAAGCAGCCGCTGCTGCGCGGGTTTGGCCCGTCCGTGGCGCTCGCCCGCGAAAAGAAAGCGGACCTCGTGGCGAGCGAGGCCACGATCCAGGCGCAGGCGAAGGCCGAGGAGATGGTGCGCGACGTCGTGACCGCGTACTGGGAGCTCGCGCTCAAGGCGAACGAGGTCGATGTACGGCAGCAAGCCCTCGACCTTGCTCGCAAGCAGGAGCAGCTGACGCACGAGCAGATGCGCGCCGGCTCGGTGCCATCGAGTGCGCTCAATGCCGTCACCTATGAGATTCAGCTGCGCCAGGAAGCATTGTTGCGCGCGCAGCTCGAGCTCGAGCAAATGTCCTTGGATCTGCGCCGCCAGGCGGGGCTCGAGATCGGTCGTCGCGACATCGTCGTGCGGCCCGGCGAGGCATTCAGCATCGGCGACGAGGAGTTCGACGTCGACGACATCCTCGTGCGCAGCAAGGCGGCGAACCGCAAGCTCGCGACGATCCAGCTCGAAAAGAAGATTGCAGACGTCGACCTCGACGTCGCGCGGGACCAGGTCAAGCCGCAGCTCGACGTGACGCTGTCCGGGGCGCTGCTCGGGCAGGGCGACGGAACCTCGGAGGCACTCGGCGCGGTCAGCGAGGGCTACGAGGTGATGGTGGGCGTGAGCCTGTCGTTCGAGATCTCGGGCGCGGCGAGCCGGCAACGCGATGCGGCGCAAGCTCGCAGGAAGAAGTTCGAGATCGACCGCGAGGACCTCGAGCGCAAGATCGACACCCAGGTTGTCACGTCGGTTCACCTCGTGACGAGCGCGCGGACGCGCGTCGCACTCGCCGACAAGGCGATCGATGTCGCCGAGGAGAACGTGCGCGCAGAGCGGGCGAGCTTCATGGCGAACCGCACCACGAACTTTCAGGTGATGCAGCGCCAGAGCGAGCTCGTCGAGGCGCGTCTCCGCAAGGGGCGCGCAATCGCGGACTGGCACAAGGCGGTCGCGCAGCTGCAGTTCCTCAGCGGCATCATCCTCGAGCAGTACCGAGTCGGCGTGCGGCCGGACGTGGCCAAGGGCTCGTCGTCGTCGCGTAAGCGCGAGCGCGTCTCGCGTGGGGAGGATCGCTGAGTCATGCGCACCTCGGTTGACAGCTATCCAGACACGAAAACCCCAAGCGATTGGATCGATTGCACGCGCGCATCGGCACGCGCCCTGCTTTGGAGTCATCACATGCGCACCACCATGTTGGTATTGCTGTGCTCGTTTGCCGGCTGTGCAGGCCCGGTCGGCGGCCAGGGCGGACCGCGCGCGGACCACGACGGACCCGATGCGGGTGTTGATGGAGCAGCGGCGGGCGGCCCGTGTGTCGAGCTCGAGGAGATGACGATCAATCTGTCGATCGCCGGCGACTCCGGGTTTCAGAACCTGCCGTCCTCGTGCTGGAAGCTGAACGGCAAGCTCACGATCGCGGGCCCCGCCGTGACGAGCCTCGCCAAGCTCGGCGATCTGCGCTCGGTCACGGACCTCGAGCTGAACAACACGGCCCTTGCATCCATCGATACCAAGTCGGCGCTCGAGGTCACCGGCACTCTGTGGGTGCGCTACAACGACAAGCTCACCGACATCGCGAAGCTCACTCCTGCGGCGACGGTCGACACGATCACGATCGAGCACAACGCGCTGCTGACCAGTCTCGGTGGTGTCACGAAGGCGGCCGTTGTCGCCGGCCAGACGACCATCGTCGACAACCCGAAGCTGACCGCGGTCAACCTCGGCTCGGCGCAGCGCCTCGAAGGCGGCCTCGTCGTGAGTGACAACACGGAAGCGAAGACGCTCGACCTGACCCGGCTGCAGTCGGTCGGGTCGCTCACGATCTCGAACAACGGAGAGCTCACGTCAATCACGGCCGGGTCGCTGCTCAGCAACATCCACGGCACGCTCACCGTCGACAACAACGACAAGCTCACGTCGCTAGGGTCGATCGGCAGCGCGTCGACGATCGATGCGAACGTGATCGTATCGGGCAACCTGACGCTGGCCGACCTCGGTCAGCTCTCCCACGCGGCGCGGGTGTTCGGTGTCGTCCAGGTGACGACGAACGCTGCGCTCGACGTGACGCGTGCCCACGACATTGGCTGCTGCGTCGCGACCGGCGGCTTCACCGCCAACGCCAACAAGAACAATCAGTGCACCGGTGATCACTGGTGCATGGCCACCCAGAACTGTTTCCGCTGATCCGTCGAGGAGCCCACCATGCGCTCGAATCTGATCCATCTCCTGTTTGTCTCGACCGCGCTGACTGCGGCCGCAACCGATGCTGACGCCAAGCCGCGTCGCGTCGTCGTGCTCGAGTTCGATGGTCCTCACCAGCTCGCCGATGTCGGTCGAGCGGCGGTGATGAACGTCCTCGGCGAGCAGTACAACATCGTTGCCACCAAGACCTGGGATGCCGCGCGTGCGCGTGCTTCGGGTCGCGGCCCGCAGCAATGGCGCCAGGCGAGCAAGCAGGCTGGTGTCGACGCAGTGATCGAAGGCTGGGTGCAGCAAGAAGGCCGGCACCACGTGCTGACGATCGCGGTCAAGGTCGCTGCGACCGGCCAGGAGATCGACACGCTCAGCGTGCGATTGAAGGACAAGCTCGTACCGACCGACGCGGCGTACAAGCTGGCAGGCGACCTCGACGACGTGCTGTCGTGGATCGACGGTGATGTGACCGCCGAGCCGAGCTCGAGCCTCCCCGACGTGCGCACGCTGCGCCCGATGCTCGGTGCGCGTGATCCCGAGCGGGACCGCAAGGAACGCGAGGATGCGGTGCGCGATGACGATGACGATCGCGGCCGTGACGACGAAGGTCGTCGCCGTGACGATAACGATGATGGCGAAGCTCGCGAGAGGCGCGCCCGCGATGACGATCGCGGCGACCACGTGGATGACGACGACGGCGACAACGCCCGGCCGCACAAGAAGCGCCGGAAGGTCAGAGCCGAGCTCGACTCCAAGCGCGTGGTCGCCGCGATCGATGACGAGCAGAAGGACACGAACGACCTCGTCACCCTGTTCGGTCCCGAGAGCAAAGAGACCGAGATCGTCACCGAGGGCAAGTCGACGCACGTGCCGCGTCCGACGCCGCGCTTCTTGGTCGGCGCTGGTCCCTACCTCGCCGCCCGCGGCATGACGTTCGACTACGACGCGCCCGACGAGAAGTCGCCGCGTCCGCCGGAGTACCCGGCGAGCTTCATCAAGGGTTTCGCCGCCCACGCGGCAGTCTTCCCGTTGCCGCACCAGAAGCAGGACGGGAAGCTGTCCGGCGTTGGGTTCTCCCTCGATGTCGCGAAGTCGGTCGCGAGCGTGCTCACGATCCAGAACAACGCGAACGGCGAGTTCCGTGACTGCACGATCGATCAGACGACCTGGAACGTCGGCGTGCATTACCGCTGGCCAATCGACTTCGTCGCGATCGGTGTCACCGGCAACTACGGCAAGTCCGGCCACGCGATCGTCGACGCGCCCGAAGACCTCGGCTTCGCCGACACCGACTTCTCCTACGTCGGCGGCGGCGCGAGCGTCGAGCTCTCGGTCACCGAGCGCGCGACCGTCGGCTTCAACGCCCGCTACATGTATCTGCTCGCCGCGGGCAACATCACCGAGGAAGCCGCCTACGGCGCGGGTACGGCCTACGGCCTCGGCCTCGGTGGCGAGTTCGTGGTGCCGCTGCCGAGTAACCTCTACCTGCGTGGCGCGGTCGACTACGCGCGCTTCGTGATCGACTTCGAGGGGTCCGGCGAGCTCACGCAGCAGTTCGGCGTGTTCAACGTCGTCGACTCCGCGATCACCGGTAGCGCGAACGTCGGTGTCGCCTTCTAGACGCACTCTCACGAGTTCCTCGACGAGAAACGGTCGGCCACGTGCCGGCCGTTTCTGCGTTTTCGGCGTCGGCGCG
>Ga0315912_10005716_pt1 | contig 11350 bp, 7 predicted proteins | sample VfabasoilMG_FD_204469 | JGI IMG/M metagenome (GOLD analysis project Ga0315912, IMG submission 204469) | Garden soil microbial communities collected in Santa Monica, California, United States - V. faba soil | ecosystem: Environmental > Terrestrial > Soil > Garden | place: USA: California...
TGCGATCCCGCGGCCCTCAAAGCCATCCTTTCCCGGGCGCTTTCGGTGCGCGACGCGGAAATGCGCGCCGACCGCGACCGGGCGCGCGGCACCGAGGAGTTCATCGGCCTGAGCCCGGCGCTGCTGAAGCTCAAAAGCCAGCTGGCGCAGTTTGCCGATTCGCAGTTCCCGGTGCTGGTCGAGGGGGAGTCGGGCAGCGGCAAGGAACTGGTGGCGCGCAGCCTGCACCGGCAATCGGTACGCGCAGGCAAGCCCTATTTCGCCCTCAACTGCGCGGCCATCGCGCCGACCCTCGTCGAACCCACGTTGTTCGGCCACGCCAAGGGCGCATTCACCGGCGCGACCGCGGCGCACGCAGGCTTTTTCGAGGAAGCCGGGGAGGGAACGCTGTTTCTGGACGAAATCGGCGAACTCCCGCTCGAAATGCAGGCCAAGCTGCTGCGCGTGCTGGAAAACGGGGAGTATCAGCGCGTCGGTGAAACCACGAGCCGCTTCTCGCGCGCGCGCATGATTGCGGCCAGCAACCGGGACCTGCGCCAGGAAATCAGGAAGAACGCCTTCCGGGCCGATCTCTACCACCGGCTTTCGGTGTTCACGCTGCGCGTGCCGCCGCTGCGCGAGCTGGGCGACGACAAGCTGCTGCTGCTCGAGCATTTCCGGCGCTTCTACGCCGAGCAGTCGGGGGCGCAGCCGTTCTCGCTTGACGAAGCGGCCGAGCGACGCTGGCTTGCCTATGCTTTTCCCGGCAACGTGCGCGAGTTGCGCAACATCGTCATCCGCCTGACGGTCAAGCAGGCGGGCCGCCAGCTGACGCCGGAAGACCTCGAGCTGGAATTCGATCTTGAATCCGGCGCCCCGTCGGCGGACGCACCAGACGATGGCGACGTGATTGCGCAGGCCGTGCGCCACCTCGAACGCAGCCGCGGCATCCAGCTCGACCGGATGCTGCAAGCGCTGGAGCGCGGCTACATCGAGGCCGCGCTCCGGCTCACGCGCGGCAACGTCAGCCAGGCGGCAAAACTGCTGGGCGTCAATCGCACCACACTCTACAGCCGGATGAGCGACGGCGAGCAGAAAGACGACTAGCGATGTCCCTGTACCTCGATCATTTCGGCCTCAGCGAACCGCCCTTCCGCATCACCCCGCATCCGGATTTCTTTTTCGATGGCGCCGACCGCGGCGCGACGCTCGAAGGGCTGCTGTACGCGATCCTCCACGACGAGGGCATCGTCAAGGTGAGCGGCGAGATCGGCAGCGGCAAGACGACGCTCTGCCGAGTCCTGATGCAGCGCCTGCCCGCCGAGGTGGAGACCGTGTTCCTGGCGAACCCGTCCTACTCGCGCTCCGAAATCCTGCTTGCCATTGCCGAGGAACTCGGCTTACCCGCTGACAACGACCCGGCAATGCCGGCGCTGCGCGCGCTACAAGCAAAGCTGCTCGACCTCTACGCTGCCGGGAAGCGCGTGGTGGTAATGATCGATGAGGCGCATGCGATGCCCGAGGACGCGCTGGAGCAGGTGCGCCTGCTGTCGAATCTGGAGTCCAGCCGTCACAAGCTGTTGCAGATCGTGCTGTTCGGCCAACCCGAACTCGATGAGTCGCTTGCCAAGCCGTCCATGCGCCAGCTGAAGGACCGAATCACCCAGAGTTTCCGCACCCGGCCGCTCGCCGGCGACGAGGTGGGAAAGTATGTTGCGTTCCGCATGCGCGCAGCAGGTTACAAGGGTCCCGAGGTCTTCTCGCCCTCGGCGATTGCCACCATAACGCGTGCGTCCAGCGGTCTCTCGCGGCGCATCAACGTACTGTGCGACAAAGCGCTGCTCGCGGCCTTCGCTGGTAACACGCATGCCGTGACGCCGCGCGAGGTGCGCGCCGCGGTTGCCGACAGCGATTTCGCGCCCCTCGGCGGCGCGAGACCTCGCCTTGGCCGCGCGATCGCGGCGATCGCGCTGCTCGCCTGCGGTGCCGCCGCCGGGGCTGGCCTGTACTACTGGCTTGATCGCGGACAAACCCACCCCACGCCTAGTCCGCCGGAAAGAATCAAGCCGGCGGCAGCCCCGCCACCAGCGGCCGTCGCCACCGCGCCGACCGCGGCGCCCAGCCCGGTACCCGACTCGCCGGTTGCGGGGCCCATGCAGGCCGAGACACCACTGGCGAAGCCGCCGGCCCACCCACCAGCGTTGCTTACGGCAGACCAAATGCGCCGGTTTGATGGCTATGCTCCAGGGCGTAATCCCTTGCTGCGCGAGCGACTTGCCGCTACCCGGGAGCGCCTCAGTAGCGCGCCGAGCAGCAGCTACAGCATCGAGCTCTTCCTCGCCGAAAACAGCGACCCCGACCGCACCGAGAGGTTCCTGATGCGAGCGCGTGACCTGGTGCCGCTCTCGGAGGTCAGCGTCATTCCGATCGCCTCCGGTCCGCGCTACCGGCTGCTGGTGACCTACGGAGTGTTCGACAGCAAGCAGTCCGCGGCCGACGCGGCCAAGCGGCTGCCGCCGAAGTACCAGAACGCGTTCAAGTTCGCACTGCGCGAGGTCGCACTGCTGCGGGCCGCGATCTGACTGGCCACGACGTAAGAAAACGTCATGCCGACAATTGCTTAGCGCGTTTATCTGCGTATACACGCTATACTGCAACGATGGGAGGGGTAGCCGTGTCCGCTCGCGCCATCAAGACCGCCGCAGCCGCGGCAATGGCCTTGGCGATCGCCGGTTGCGCCCAGCCACCGGCCAAACCCGCCGGGACGCACCTGGGCATCGAACAGGCGGCGCGTCCCGAAGGGGCGATTCCGGCGCCGGTACAGGTCGTGCCCCTGGTGCCGCCGCCCTCGCCGACGGCGCGCCCGGAAACCTACAGTGTCGTGGTCAACAACGTCCGCGTGCAGGATCTGCTGTTCGCGCTGGCGCGCGACGCCAAGCTGAACGTCGACATCCATCCCGGGGTCGCCGGGTCGGTCACCCTCAATGCCATCGACCAGTCCCTGCCGCAATTGCTGGGCCGCATCGCCAAGCAGGTGGACATGCGCTACGAGATGGACGGCCAGACGCTCTCGGTCATGCGTGACACGCCCTATCTGCGCGTCTATCGCGTGGACTACCTCAACATGATCCGCGATTCCAAGAGCGAAGCAAACCTGTCCACGCAGGTCAGCGGCACCGTCACCGGCGGCGCCGGCACCGGCGGCGGCGGCATCAGCGCGACGGGCAATAACTCGACCTCGGTGGTCAAAACGACCTCGGTCAGCAAGTTCTGGGATTCGCTGGTCGGCAATGTCAAAGACCTGCTGCGCGAGACGGACAAGATCATCCCGGCCGCCGGCGCGGCGCCGGCCGCGGCACCGGCGCAAGGCGGCGCACCGGGGGCGCCGCAAGCGCAGCCTGCGGCCGAATTCCGCGAGGCGGCCTCGGTGATCGCCAACGCGGAAACCGGCGTCCTGAGCATACGGGCCACATCGCGCCAGCACGAGAAGGTCCAGGAGTTCCTCGACCAGGTCGGCACCAGCGCCAAGCGTCAGGTGCTGATCGAGGCCACCGTCGTCGAAGTGCAGCTCAACAACAATTTCCAGCGCGGCATTGATTGGACGCGGCTGATTCAGGGCGCCGCCGGCCTCGGCTTTTCCCAGAGTCCGAGATCGGCCCAGCCCTCCGTCAACACGGGTTCGTTCATCATCAGCTTTGCGACCGGCGGCCGGCTGGATATCAACGGCACGTTGAAACTCCTCGAGTCGTTCGGCAATGTGCGCGTCCTGTCCAGCCCGAAGCTGAGCGTCGTGAATAACCAGACCGCGACATTGAAAGTCGTGGACAACCTCGTTTACTTCACCGTCACGGCAAATACCGTCGCGGCGGCCAACAGCCCGTCGGTCACGACCTTCAACACGACGGTCAATTCGGTCCCGGTGGGATTCATGATGAGCGTCACCCCGCAGATCAGCGAGAACGACATCGTGCTGATCAACATCCGGCCGACGATTTCGCGCAAGCTGGGCGACGTCAACGACCCGAATCCCTCGCTCGCCAATCCTTGCGGGACCAACAATGTCAGCTCTACCGGCACCTTTACCTGCAGCATTCCCCCGATCGCGAGCCCGATCCCGGTCATCCAGACGAGGGAAATGGAGTCGCTGATGCGCCTGCAAAGCGGCCAGACCGCCGTGCTGGGCGGGCTGATGCAGGATTCGGCGACCGACGTGCAGGAAGCCATTCCGGGGGCGAGCCAGATTCCCGGTGTCGGCTCGCTGCTCTCGCAGCGCACTACGATAAATCTGAAAACAGAGCTGGTGATCTTCCTGCGCTCGACGGTCATCCGCAATGACAGCATCGACGGTGACTACGCGATATTCCGCAGACTCCTGCCAGGCGATGACTTCCTGACGACGCCCAACCCGAGCAAGCCGCCGCTGCTCCAGTGACATGAGCCTTCTGCTCGAGGCACTCAAGAAGGCTGAAAAGGCAAAAGAGGACGCCCAGCGTCGCGCCAAGGGCGCGGAAGCGGGTGCGCCTGCGCAGACTTCCGCGTTCGACCCTGAATCGACGGTGCTCGACGAGGGCAGGCACGTCACGACGCGCGATGAACTCCCGGACGCATCCACGCCGCTGGAAATCCTGCCGGATGAATTGCGCGCGCCAACCAAGGCGGCGCCGCTGGAGCTCAGGCTGGCCGACGAGCCGCCCGTGCCGGAACCGACGATCGCGCCGCCGCGCCAGCCTGCGCGCGCTGCGCCAGCGGCAAAGAACACGCAAAGCGCACAGACCACGGCGGCCGGCGCCGAGCGCGCGACCGCGCAGCGCGTTTTCGAGGCCAAGTTCAGGGAACCGAATCCGCGTTTGCCGTTTTTCATCGCCATGGGCGCGCTGGGCGCGTTCGCGGTCGGCACGGTGGTTTATTTCTGGATCCAGTTGCGCCCCGCGCCGCCGCTGGTCAACCCCAATCCGCAACGCGCCGCGAATGAGAAACCGATCGAGCCCGCGGCGCTGAAGCCCGCAGCATTGCCCTCGGCCGCGGCTTCCCCGCCCGCCGGCGCCATTCCCGGCCTGCCCGGCGGTGTGCCGGCAGGCGCCCCCACGGCGGCAGCGGCGGCCAGCCCCGCAGCGCCCGTCGCGGCGCCTGCTGCTGCACCCGTTGCTGCGCCGGCGGCGGCGGCAAAACCGCCCGCAGCCGCGCCACGAACTTCGCCAGGCAGGAGAGAGTCGCAAGACGAACGGCAGGTAACCGTGAGCCAGCGCGGGCCGCAGATCCATCCGCTGGTGGCCTCCGGCTACGCCGCCTACATCGCGGGTGACTTGCCCAAGGCGCGCGAGGACTACCAGCAGGTTCTGCGCGAAGAGGCCGGCAATCGCGATGCGTTGCTGGGCCTTGCAGGCGTCGAAATGCGCGCGCAGCGTTACGACCTCGCCAATGGCTACTACCAACGCGTGCTGCAGATAGATCCGCGTGACGCGCACGCGCAGGCAGGCATGGTGGCATTGCGCGGCCAGCAACTCGACCCGGTGCAGGTCGAGAGCCGCCTGAAATCGCTGCTCGCTGCCGACCGCGAAGCAAACGTCCTTTATTTCACGCTCGGCAACCAGTACGCGCAGCAGGGACGCTGGTCGGAAGCGCAGCAGGCGTACTTCAAGGCCTTTTCCGCCGATCCCGAGAATCCCGATTTCGCCTTCAACGTCGCGGTCGCCCTCGACCAGTTGCACCAGCCGAAGCTCGCGCTGGAGTATTACCAGCGCGCGCTCAATTTGGCGCGCAAGCGCGCCGCCAGCTTCGACGCCGAGACCGCGCGCACGCGCGTACAGCAGCTCTCGCGCTGACAGTTTTTTGCCGTGCGGCGCCACAGCGCGACGGGTATCATGGAGGCTGGATGAATTCGCCCACGAATCCCCAGGCCAAGCGGCACATCGGCCAGATTCTGATCGACCAGGGCATCCTCACCGAGGACCAGCTGAGGATCGCCCTGCTCGAGCAGATGAAGTCGCACCTGCCGGTCGGCCGGCTGCTGGTGCAGCTCGGTTTCGTGTCCGAGGCGACGCTGCGCGACGCGCTTTCGGAAAAGCTCGGCCTGCAGTCGGTCGACCTCGCGCACATCATCATCGATCCGGCCGCGTTGAAGATGCTGCCGCGCGAACTCGCGCGCCGCTACCGGATGTTCCCGGTGGCGCTGGACCGCCAGGCAAAGAAGTTCATCGTCGCGCTCGCCGACACCAACAACATCGTCGCCGTGGACCAGCTGCGCGCGCACCTGAAGGGAGACCTGGAGATCGAGCTGCGGCTCGCGGGCGACTCCGAAATCGAGCGCGCGATCGAGCATTACTACGGCCACGAGTTCTCCATCGACGGCATCCTGCGCGAGATCGAAACCGGAGAAGTCGACTACACCTCGATCTCCGAGGGCGACGAATATTCGCAGCCGGTCGTGCGCCTGATATCGGCGCTGCTCGCCGACGCGGTCGACCGCAGCGCCTCCGACATCCACTTCGAGCCGGAGCAGAACTTTCTGCGCATCCGCTACCGCATCGACGGCGTGCTGCGCCAGATCCGTTCGTTGCACAAGACCTACTGGCCGGCGATGGCCGTGCGCCTGAAGGTGATGGCAAAGATGAACATCGCCGAGACGCGCGCCCCGCAGGACGGCCGCATCTCGGCCACGATGGCGGGCCGCGTGGTCGATTTCCGCGTCGCCAGCATGCCCACGACGCATGGCGAGAACGTGGTGCTGCGAATTCTCGACCGCCAGAAGGGCATCGTGCCGCTGGAGCGCCTGAACCTCGCGGAAAGCCAGCTCGAGCTGCTCAAGCTCATGATCGCGCGGCCCGAAGGCATCATCATGGTGACCGGCCCGACCGGCAGCGGCAAAACGACCACGCTCTACTCGATCCTGAACCACATCAATTCCGACGGCGTCAATATCATGACGCTGGAAGACCCGGTCGAATACCCGATGACGCTGATCCGGCAGACCTCGGTCGCGGAAGCCGCGAAGCTCGACTTCGCCAACGGCATCCGCGCGATGATGCGCCAGGATCCCGACGTGATCCTGGTGGGCGAGGTGCGCGACGAGGAAACCGCGGAAATGGCATTTCGCGCCGCCATGACCGGCCACCAGGTCTACACCACGCTGCACACCAACTCCGCGGTGGGCGCGATCCCGCGGCTGCTCGACATCGGCATCGTGCCCGACATCAAGGCGGGCAACATCATCGGCATCATCGCGCAGCGCCTGGTGCGCAAGCTGTGCCGCACCTGCCGCCAGTCCTACGATCCGGACGTCAAGGAACGGCGCCTGCTCGGACTCGCGCCGACCGAGGCCGCGACGCTCTACCGCTCGGTGGGCTGCGAGCAGTGCGACTACCAGGGATACCGCGGCCGCGTCAGCATCCTCGAGATCCTGAAAATGGACTCCGCGATCGATGAACTGGTGGCGCGCCGCGCCACTGCGCGCGAGATCCTCACCGCAGCCCGCGCCAAGGGTTTCGTCACGCTCGCCGAAGACGGCATCCGCCTGGTGCGCGCCGGCGCGACCAGCGTCGACGAGCTAATGCGCGTCGCCGACCTGACCGACCGGATGTCCTGAGCGGCCCCGGCGCAGACCGCCCAGCCCCCGCCCAGGCAAAGAGATCCCGCACATGGCTCTGTACACGTACAAGGCGATCGATGCGCAGGGAAAAGCCGTGCTCGGGCGCCTCGACGCGGGCAATATTTTCGACCTGGAGCAACGCCTTTCGCGCATGGGGCTGGACCTGGTCAGCGGCGCCCCGAGCGCGCAGAAAAGCCGCCTCGTCGGCGGCTCCGGGATTGCGCGCCAGGACCTGATCAATTTCTGTTTCCATCTGGAACAGCTCGCCAGCGCAGGCGTGCCGATCGTCGAGGGCCTGATCGACCTGCGCGAGAGCGTCGAGAACCTGCGTTTCCGCGAAGTCGTCGGCGGCCTGGTCGAAACCATCCAGGGCGGCAAGAGCCTGTCGCTGGCGCTCGCGGACTATCCCGAGGTCTTCAGCAAGGTGGTCGTGAGCCTGATCCGCTCCGGGGAGCAGACCGGCAAACTGCCGGAGGTGCTGAAAAGCCTCGCCGAAACGCTGAAGTGGGAAGACGAGCTCGCCGCGCAGACCAAGAAAATCATGATGTACCCGGCGTTCGTCGGCGGCATCGTGCTGCTGGTGACGTTTTTCCTGATGATTTACCTGGTGCCGCAGATGGTCGGCTTCATCCGCAACATGGGCCAGGCGATCCCGCTGGAGACGCGCGTGCTGATCCACGTCTCGAACTTCTTCGTCGACTTCTGGTGGGCCGTGCTCGCGGCGCCGTTCGTCCTGTGGTTCGGCCTCAAGGCGGCATCGAAAACCTATCCCCAGGTCGCGTACGCGATCGACGACCTGAAGCTGAAGGTCCCGTTCATCGGCCCGATCCTGCGCAAGATCATCCTGTCGCGGTTCGCGTCCAGCTTCGCGATGATGTACAGCGCCGGCATTACGGTGCTCGATGCGATCCGCTCCTCGGAGGAAATCGTCGGCAACCGCCCTCTCGAGAACGCGCTGCGCTCGGCCGGCCAGCAGATCGCGGAAGGCAAGGGGCTGACGATGGCGTTCACCGATGTCGGCCTGTTTCCGCCGCTGGTCATACGCATGCTCAGGATCGGCGAGAACACCGGCGCGCTGGACCGGGCCCTGCTCAACGTGAGCTACTTCTACAACCGCGAAGTGCGCGAAAGCATCGGCAAGGTCCAGGCCATGATCGAGCCTGCGATGACGATCGTGCTGGGCGCGATCCTGGGCTGGGTGATGCTGGCCGTGCTCGGCCCGGTCTACGACACCATCTCGAAAATGAAGTTCTAGCGCGATGTCGACCAAGCTCGTCGTCTATTTCACCGCCAGCGGCCATGCGTTGTATCGCTGGAAGCGCGGCGGCCTCGCGCTGGAATCGTGGTTCTCACCCGACGAACAGGGCCTGGGCGATTTCCGCGCCCACCTCAGGGGCCACCGCGGCGCGCTGGTGTACGTGCTTGCCGACCTGGCGGGCGAAGATTTCCACGAGGACCAGATCCCCTACCTGCGCGGCAGCGACCGCCAGGCGGTGATCGACCGGCGCCTCGCGCAACGCTATCGCGACACCAGGCTTGCCGCGGCGCTTACGCTCGGCCTCGTGTCAGGCGAGCGCCGCAGCGAGCGCTTGCTGCTGGCTTCGTTCACGAATGCCCAGCAGTTCACCGACTGGCTCGATGCGCTTGCGGAGTCCGGCGCGCGGCTGTCGGGCGTCTACTCCGTGCCGCTGCTCGCGCCGGCGCTGCTCGCCCGCCTCGGCGTGCGCAGCGGGCGCGCGTTCGTGGTGAGCGTGAACAGCACCGGTTTGCGGCAGTGTTACGTCGACGAGGGCCGTCTTCGCTTCGCGCGCCTGGAGCGGATCGGCGACATGGCGCCGCAGGCCCTGGGCCCGTTCGTGCGCGCGGAAATGCTGCGCCTGGTCCAGTATCTGGGAACGCTGCGCGCCATACCGCGCGAAGGCCCGCCGGCCCAGGTCGTGGTCATTGCGCCCGCCGCCCTGCGCGCGTCGTTCGAACAGGCGCTGGTCTCGGACGCCCGGCTGGTGTTCCGCACCGTGGACATCAACGAGGCGGCCAGGAAGGCCGGCATCAAACGCCTGCCTGCCGATGCCGCGGGCGAGCAGCCTTTCCTGCACCTCGCGGTGCGCAGCACGCCCACGGAGCAGTTCGCGCGCGGCGATGACACGCGCAGCTACTTTCTGTGGCGGCTGCAGCGCTGGATCGCCTACGCGGGCGCGGCAGGCTTCGCGGCATGCCTGCTTGTCGCGGGCGCGCGGGTCTACGACCTTTTCAGCGAGAAAAACCAGATCTCGGCGCTGCGGCAGGAAACACAGGCGGCGACGCAGCAGTACGAGCGCAAGACCGCGTCGTTTCCGGTGACGCAGACCACGACCGACAACCTCAAGGCGACGGTCGTCGAATTCACCAAAATTGCCGCGCAATCCGCCTCGCCCGAGCCCGCGCTCGCCTATCTGTCACAGGTCGTGGACAAGTTCCCGCAGATCGAAATCGAATCCGTCCAGTGGCGCGTCGGCAAACCCGAAGGCCGCGACAGCGCCGGCGCCCCCGGCGCCGCAGCCAAACCGGCTGCCGCGGCACCGGACGCAGGCGCCGGTTCCGCGCCCGCGATGATGCAGATGATCCAGGTATCGGGCCGCGTCAATGCCACGCGGCGATCGGACTACCGCGCCATCACCGGACAGGTGCAGCAGTTCGCCGAGGGGCTGCGCAGCGATCCGGCCTGGCGCATCCTTCTCACGGTGCTGCCGTTCGACATCACGTCGGAAGGCACGCTGTCGGGCGACATCGGCTTGCGGGAAGGCACCGAGGCGCCGAAATTCTCGATCACGGTGGGCAAGGCCCTGCGATGAACTTTTCCGCCGCGGAACTCCGAAAACTCACCGCGCCGCTCGCGATCCTCGTCGCGCTGCTGGCGGCGGGCGCGGGGCTGATTTACTGGGCCGCACAGGAGGAGCGCGCCACGCGCCAGGAGCTCGCCGGGGCGCGCGAACAGCGCAACCAGGCGCGCGACCGCCTGATGCGGATCGCCGAAGAGGAAAAGGAAGTCGGCGACAAGATCGAGGTGTACCGCCGCCTCAAGAACCTGCACATCCTCGGCGAGGAGCGGCGCCTGGAGTGGGCCGATGCGATGACGCGCATCCGCAAATCCCGCGAACTCATCGACCTGCGCTACTCGGTGGCGCGCCAGCAGTCGATCGCTTCCATCCCGGGCAAGCCGGCCAGCGTCGATTTCTATTCCAGCACCATGAAGGTCGAGGTCGCGCTGCTGCACGAAGGCGATCTGTTCGGATTCCTGCAGGACCTGCGCGAATCCGGCAACGCCTATTATTCGGTCAAGCGCTGCGCCATCACGCGCACGGGCATCGCCCCCACCGGCGCCTCGTTGGTGCCGCGGCTGCGCGCCGAATGCGACATCGACCTGATCACCATCATCGACCGGGCGTCCAAGGCATGAGGCCGGCCGCGTTCGCCGCAATCCTGGCCGGACTGCTCGGCGCGACCGCAGTCACCGGTACCGCAGCGCAGGAACTCGGCCGGCTCTTTTTCACGCCCGAGCAGCGCGCGGCGCTCGATGCGCGGCGCAAGGCGCGCACACCGGACAAGCCCGCCGCGACGCCTCAGGCGGAATCACCAGTCACCCGGGTCAACGGCATCGTGCAACGTTCGGGTGGGAAATCCACGGTCTTTGTGAACGGGGAAGCGATACCGGAGAGCTCGCAGGCCGCCGGCCAGGGGACGCCGCAGCCGGCCGGCGCGGGCCGCGTCTCCGTGCCATCGGCAGAAGGCAGCAATGGCGTCGACCTG
>Ga0315912_10005717_pt1 | contig 11349 bp, 6 predicted proteins | sample VfabasoilMG_FD_204469 | JGI IMG/M metagenome (GOLD analysis project Ga0315912, IMG submission 204469) | Garden soil microbial communities collected in Santa Monica, California, United States - V. faba soil | ecosystem: Environmental > Terrestrial > Soil > Garden | place: USA: California...
GACGGTTTCGAAGTCCGTGAGATGCACGGGGTGACCCGGCATGCCGGCCGGCTTGTCGACGACGGCGAGCGCCGGGGTTTCGAGCAGGACGGGAACGGAGAGCGCGGGATTGCCGCCCTTGATGCTCTCGAGATGCGCTTCCAGGCGGGCACAGTCCGGTTCGCGGCCGGGCTGGATGCGGTCGCCCTTCCGCAGCGAGCCCCCGCCCGCGGCGCGTACCAGGCCCGCCTCGATGGCTTCCAATACCTGGTTCCGCGTCAGGCCGGGGAAACGTTGCCCCAGCCAGTGGTCAGCGCGATGACTTGCCGATTCCTGTGATTCCTTCTTCATAACCGGATATTACGCCTCCTCAATCCTCCTCCTCGAAGGCGTACGGAGGAAGCGCCCGTGGTATCAGGCGGCGGGGACCTGCTGGCTGAGGCAATGGATGGTGCCGAGACCGTAGACGATGTCGAGGCAGTCGATGGGGACGATTTTCCGACCGGGGAACAGCGGCGCGAGGATGCGCGCGGCCTCCGCATCCATGGCATCGCGGAAGGTCGGCAGCAGCACCGCGCCGTTCGCGATGTAGAAATTCGCGTAGCTCGCCGGCATGCGCTGCCCCTCGCAGAACTTTGGCGCCGGCATCGGCAGTTCCACTACCTTGAGCGGCGTGCCATCGGCGAGCCGCATGTCCTTCAGGCGCTCGCGGTTGGCGGCGAGTTGCGGGCGGTTTTCCGGATCGCGATCGTCCGCGACCACGGTCACGACGGTATCGCGCGCCACGAAGCGCGTGAGATCGTCGACGTGCCCGTCGGTGTCGTCGCCGACGATGCCCTCGCCCAGCCACAGCACCTGGTTCAGGCCGAAAAGATCTTTGAGGCGCTGCTCGATGGCGGCGCGATCCATGGACGGATTGCGGTTGGGATGCAGCAGGCACTGTTCAGTGGTCAGCATCGCACCCGCGCCGTTCGGATCGATCGAGCCGCCCTCGAGCACCATGCCCGCGCGGAACGCCGGCACGCGCAGTTCACCCGCCATCCGGCCCGGGATCCGGTTGTCCAGATCGAACGGTGGGTACTTGCCGCCCCAGCCGTTGAAGTCGCAGTCGATCGCAGCGAGCGGTGCATCGGCGCCGTCGCGCACCACGAAGATCGCGCCGTGGTCGCGGCACCACGCATCGTTGGTCGGAAACAGGTGGAAGCGGATGTCGCCAGACACACCCTGCCTGCCCAGGATGCCCTCGACGTGTTTCCGGTGCCCGGCATCCAGCACGTTGACGTGCACGGTCTCGCAGGCGGCGAGCGCCCGGACGATCTCCGCGTAGGCGGGCTCGACCGGCTCGAAGTGCCCGGGCCAGCTCTCGCGCTTGTGCGGCCATGACAGCCAGGTGGCCTGGTGCGGTTCCCATTCCGCGGGCATGCGGTAGCCGCGGGCGGCGGGTGAGTCGGGTGCGGGTGGCTTCATGCGGCCGACATTATATATGTGGACACCTCCGCGTCTCCGTGGCCGGATGAATCCGGCGTTACAGCGGTAATGTTATGATTCGGTGCCGGATTTCAGGGGGAAATCTTGAACAATAAGTTGGCCCGGGCCCTGCCCTGGGTGGTGGTCGTGCTGGTCGGCGCCTGGGCCTTCGCCAGCATCGCGCAGTATCGCGGCGAGACGGTCAACGCCGTCTGGTTCATCGCCGCCGCCGTCTGCGTCTACCTCGTCGGTTACCGCTTCTACAGCGCCTGGATCTGCGCCCGCGTGCTCGCGCTGGACGAAACGCGGGCGACCCCCGCCGAACGGTTCAACAACGGCCGCGACTTCATTCCCACCAACAAGTGGATCGTTTTCGGTCACCACTTCGCGGCGATCGCCGGCCCAGGCCCGCTCATCGGCCCGACGCTGGCCATGCAGTTCGGCTACCTGCCGGGCACGCTCTGGATCCTGGTCGGCGCGGTGATCGGCGGCTGCGTGCAGGACATGGTGATCCTGTTCATGTCCACGCGCCGCGACGGCCGCAGCCTCGGCCGCATGGCGCACGACGAACTCGGGCCCCTCGGCGGCTGGGCGGCGCAGGTTGGCACCATGATGATCATGATCATCCTCATCGCCGTGCTCGGGCTCGTGATCGTCAACGCGATGAAGCACAGCGCGTGGGCGACCTCCACCGTGCTCGGCACGATCCCGGTCGCGATGCTGGTCGGCCTCTACATGCACGGCATCCGTCCCGGCCGCGTGCTGGAGGGCACGGCCATCGGCATCGTCCTGCTGCTCGTCTGCGTGGCGGGCGGCGGCTGGATCGCGGCCAGCGACACGCTGCGCGCGTATTTCGAATGGAACGGGATGACCTGCGCCTGGTTCGTGATGATCTATGGCTTCTGCGCGGCGGTGCTGCCGGTATGGCTGCTGCTCGCCCCGCGCGATTACCTGTCCACGTTCATGAAGCTCGGTGTCGTCGTACTGCTCGCGATCTCGATCGTTGCGCTTGCCCCGGACATGAAGATGCCGCCGCTGACGCGCTTCATCGACGGCACCGGCCCCATCTTCAAGGGCAACCTGTTCCCGTTCGTGTTCATCACCATCGCCTGCGGCGCGATCTCCGGCTTCCACTCGCTGGTCTCCTCCGGGACGACGCCCAAGCTGCTCGCCTCCGAGCGCGAGATCCGCATGATCGGCTACGGCAGCATGGCGCTCGAATCCTTCGTCGCGATCATGGCCGTGGTCGCGGCCGGCGTGCTGGAGCCGGGCGTGTACTTCGCCATCAACAGTCCCGGCGGCGTGGTCGGCACCACCGCCGCGGATGCGGTCGCGACGATCTCCTCGTGGGGATTCCCGGTGAGCGTGGAAACGATGGAGGAACTGGCGCGCGAGATGGGCGAAACGACGCTGTTTGCACGTACCGGCGGCGCGCCCTCGCTTGCCGTCGGCATGGCGACGATCTTCAGCGACGTGTTCGGCGGCACGCTGCTCGCCATGTGGTACCACTTCGCCATCATGTTCGAGGTGCTGTTCATCCTCACGACGCTGGACGCCGGCACGCGCTGCGGGCGGTTCATGCTCCAGGACATCCTCAAGCACCTGTGGAAACCGATGGGCGACGTCTCGTCCTACCCGATGACCGTGCTCTCGAGCCTGGTGTTCGTCGGCGCGTGGGGGTACTTCCTGGTGCAGGGCGTGCGCGATCCGCTGGGCGGCGTCAACATCCTCTGGCCCCTGTTCGGGATCTCGAACCAGCTGCTCGCGGGGATCGCGCTGTCGGTCGCGACCGGGATCCTGATCAAGAGCGGCAAACTGAAGTTCGCGTGGGTGACCGGCCTGCCGCTCGGCTGGCTGGCGATCGTCTGCACCTGGGCCTCGATCGAGAAAGTGTTCAGCGCCAACCCGCAGATCGGGTTCCTGTCCGGCGCGGCGGACCTCGCGCGGCTGCTCGCTGAAGGCTCGCTGCCGGCCGCGCGCGCGGCCATCGCGCCGCAACTCATCCTCGGCATGAAGATCGACGCGGTACTCGCGATCGTCTTCGCTGCCATCCTGTGGATCGTGATCTTCGACATGCTGCGCACCTCGCTCCGCGTGATTGCCGGCAAACCCGTGCGGCCGAGCGCGGAAGCCCAGTACGTGCCGAGCAAGCTGCACGCTGCCGCAGAGGCCGCCCATGCCTGATAATCCGAACCACGGCCTCCTCCACCGCGTCCGGCGCGTAACCCGGGCCGCGTGGCGGATGTTGCGACAACTCTCCGGAGACGATGCCTATGAACGTTACGTCGAACATTGCCGGCAACATCATCCCGGCGCATCGGTGCCAGACCGCCGCGAGTTCCTCGCCGCACGCCAGGCCGGCAAGTGGAGCGGCGTTGCGCGCTGCTGCTGAACGGCGGACGGCCGCCCTCCAGACGGGATCGGTTTGTGGAGGGCCCGCGTCCTCGCGGGCCTTGAAGAAGGCCGCCGGGGACGGCGGCCCTCCAGAAGGGCGATTCACCCGGTCGACCGCCTTCCCGATACACATCATTGGCGTTGCCATGCTTCTCGTCGCGGCAGGTTGTGACCGATCGGCACCCCCGGCCCCGGAGACGGCACCGGCCGCGACGCCTGCGGCAACGGTGCCGGCGCGCCCGCAGTCCGCGAACATCACGGAGAACTACGCCCGCTTCCGCGCCGCGCAGGTCGCGAACGTCGATTACACGCTGGCGATGCAGCTCGATGCCGCGAGCACCGAGTATGCGGGCAAGGTCCGTGTCGAGTTCGATCTGGCGACACCCGGCGCGCCGGTCACCATCGACTTCGCCGAGGGGAAGATACTGTCCCTGCACGTCAACGGCACGAAGCTGGAGCCCGACTACAACAGCTTCTGGCTGACACTGCCGGTCACCGCGCTGAAGACCGGCCGGCAGCAGGTGGACATCGAGTTCTCGCACGCCTATTCCACCGACGGCGTGGGCTTCTACCGCTGGGTCGACCCGGAAGACCAGCGGGTGTACGTCTACACGGATTTCGAGCCCTACCAGGCGAACCGCCTGTTTCCGATCTTCGACCAGCCGGACCTGAAGGCCACCTACGAACTCACGGTGGATACGCCCGCCGACTGGATCGTCGTGAGCTCGGAGCCCGAGTTCTCGGTCTCCGACAGCGGCGCCGGCAAGCGCTGGAGCTTCAACCGCAGCAAGCGCTTCAGCAGTTACATCTTTTCCCTGCACGCCGGGCCGTGGCAGGCCTGGAGCGCGCAGGCGGGCAAGGTGCCGCTGCGGTTGCTGGTACGACAGTCGCTGGCGCAGCACGTCAACCACGCGGAGTGGCTCAAGGTCACGCAGCAGGGATTCGAGTTCTTCGAGAAATACTATGACGTCCCCTACCCCTTCACGAAGTACGACCAGGTCATCGTCCCGGACTTCCTCTCCGGCGCGATGGAGAACGTGGGCGCCGTCACCTTCAGCGAACGCTTCATCAAGCGCGGCGGCGCGACGCGCGTGGAGCGCGAGAACGTCGCCAACGTGCTGCTGCACGAGCTGTCGCACATGTGGTTCGGCGACCTGGTCACCATGCGCTGGTGGAACGGCCTGTGGCTGAACGAGAGCTTCGCCAATTTCATGGCGAACCTCGCCGAGGATGGCAACACGGAGTTCACGGAAGCGTGGCTGACCTACTTCGTCAACGACAAGATCGATGCCTACGAGGCCGACGAGCAGGTGATCACGCACCCCATCGAGCTGCCGGTCAAGGACACCGACAGCGCCTTCGCCAACTTCGACGACATCACTTACGGCAAGGGTGGCGCCGTGCTGAAACAGCTCTCGAAATTCGTCGGGCCGGAGAACTTCAGCAAGGGCGTGTCGGCGTACCTGAAGGAGCATTCCTGGCAGAACACCGAGCTCGAGGATTTCATGGGCGCGCAGGCGAAGGCCTCCGGCCGCAACCTCGATGCCTGGACGAAGGAGTGGCTCTATACCTCGGGCGTGAACACGCTCGCCGTCGAGAAGACCTGCGAGAACGGCCGGCTCAAGTCGCTGCGCCTGAAACAGGCGGCCGCCGCGGGCGGCCCGGCGACGCGCACACACCGCCTCCAGGTCGCCACCTATGACGCAAGCGGCAAGGCGCCAACCAGCGTGACGGAAGTCCTGCTGGACAAGGCAGAGCAGGACATCAGCCCGGTGCCCGATGTGGCCTGCCCGGCGCTCGTCTATCCGAACTACGACGACTGGGCGTTCATCAAGGTGCAGTTGTCAAAGGAGGAATTCGCGTTCCTCCACGACGGGCTGCGGACGATCCCCGAACCGCTGACGCGCGCCATGCTGTGGCGGAACGTGTGGGAAGCGGTGCGCGATGCGCAGATGCCGCTCTCGGATCTCATCGCGCTCATCCCGGACAACGCCGCGGCGGAAACCGAGATCTTCACTACCAAGCTCGCGACCGATACGGCCTCCCGCGCCCTTGCGCGCCTGTACTGGTTCGGCGACAAGACCGCGGCGGCGGCGTTCGCAACGAAACTGGAAGATCTCGGCTGGAAGAAACTCGAATCCGGAAAGCTCGACGCCGATGCGCGGCTCGTCTGGTTCGACTTCTACGCCCGCATTGCCGCGAGCCCGACGGCGCTGGATCGGCTGGCCGGTCTCCTCGAAGGCACGGTGAAACTGCCGGGACTGGAACTGGGGCAGGATCGGCGGTGGAACGTCGTCACCAACCTGACCGAGCACGGGCACGCCCGCGCCGCCGCACTGCTCGCCGCGGAAGCGGCGCGCGACACGACTGCCCGCGGCAAACAGACGCAGCTCGGCGTGGACGCGGTCAACCCGGACCTCGCGACAAAGGAGCGCTGGATCGCGACGTTCATCAACGACAAGGAAATGACCCTCGCCGATGCCAGGACGGCAATGCGGGCGATCTTTCCGGCCAGTCAGGCGGAACTCGGTCGCCAGGTGCAGCAGCGCATTCTCGACGCCCTGCCGCAACTCGGCGCCGAACGGGAACAACCCTACATCGACACCTACGTGAGCTGGCTCGTGGAGGGCTGGTGCGAAGCAGACAGCGTGAAGCGGCTGGAGACCGCGGTGGAGAAGAACAAGGACGCCTCGCTGACCGTAACCAATGCACTCAGGGTGGCGCTCCAGGACGATCGCCGCTGCCTCGCCATGAAGGAACTCGATACCGCGAAGAGGTAAATTGCTCCTCAGACACGTTCACGCAGAAACCTCTTTTTGGAGGGCCGTCGTCGCCGGCGGCCTCGGCAAGCAAGGCCCGCGGGGACACGGGCCCTCCATTAACACCATGAGTCGATGAAACGCCGAACGTTCCTTAAAGTTGCACCCCTGCCGCTGCTCGCAACGGCCTTCCCTGTCCGCACAACGGCCGCAGGACGAAAGCGCGCGCGCGAACTGGGCGTGCGCATCGGCCGTCTCGAACCGGGTCGCTGGAACGCGATCACGGACGTTCCCGGCGTCGAGGTCGGCCATGTCACGCTGATCCAGGGAAACGGACCGCTGCGCGTGGGGACGGGACCGGTGCGCACGGGCGTCACCGCCATCTGGCCGCACCGCGGCATCGTCCGCGACTACCTGCCCTGCGGCGTGGACGTGCCGAACGGCAACGGCGAGATGACGGGCATCCTGCAGGCGCAGCAGCTCGGCGTTCTGAATTCGCCCCTGTGCCTCACCAACACCTCCAGCATCGGCATGGTGTACGACGCCCTGGAACCCCTTCAGCCGGGAGACGACCTGCCACCCGGCGTGCCGGTCGTCGGCGAAACCTGGGATGCCTTCCTGAACGACATCGAAGGCCGCCACGTGCACGCGGAACACGTACGGCAGGCGCTGGAATCCGCGGCCAGCGGTCCCGTGGTCGAGGGCGCGGTCGGCGGCGGCACCGGCATGATCAGCTACGGATTCAAGGGCGGGATCGGCACTGCCTCGCGCCGGCTCGAGGTGGAATCGGGCGGCTGGACGGTCGGGGCGCTGGTGCAGGCCAACCACGGCCTGCGCGAACTGCTGCGCATCGACGGCGTGGCGGTGGGCGCGGAGATCAGCGATCTGCTGCCCGACCCCATCGACGAAGTCTCGCTGTTCAACTCGATCCTGATGATCCTTGCCACGGATGCGCCGCTGCTCGCGCACGATCTCCAGCGGCTCGCACGCCGCGCCGTGCATGGCCTGGCCCGCACCGGCAGCATCTCCGGCAACGACAGCGGTGACTTTGCGCTCGCCTTCTCGACCGCGAACCGCATTCCGCGCGCGCAGTTCTGGCGCGGCGGCGGCTACGAATTGCGGAGCGTGGAGCAGTTCGACATCGGGGCCTTGTTCGAGGCAGCGGCCGAGGCCATCGAAGAAGCCATCATCAACGCGCTGTTCGCGGGTGAAGACATGATCGGCCGCGACGGCCACACCGTGCACGGACTGCCCGTGGAACGAACGCTCTCTATCCTGCGCCTGCACGGCCGCCTGTTCCCGGTGGATCATGGTATTTGAGCTCGTCGAAACACCGGATTGCAGCGTGCTCCGCTGTGAGCGCTGGGATGCACCGCGTGGCCGCTGGTTCGTCGCCTACCGCGCACGCCATGGCTACCGCTGGCTGCTCGGCAACGGCGTCGTGGATGAATTCGCGACCGTGTCCGCGCCGCTCTTCATCGCACCGCGGGCACTGCTCGGCGCCGTGTACAACACCGGCATCAGCTTGGGCCACCGGCGCGATCACGACATGGCCATCGATCTGGGCTGGCCACCGCTGTGCGCGGGTGTCGATCGTCCGGCGAGCGGTGATGCCGCGAACCTCGAGAAGAACCTGCTCGACCTGTTGACGGCGACCGGCAAAGCATCCGGTCGCCCCCCCTTCAGCACGAATGTCGGCAGCCATGCGGTCGAACGCTGGCAGTTCAACGGCGAGGTCACCGTGATCGGCACGGACGCGCCGCTGCTGCCGCAGCAGCTCGCGCGTCTCTGTGACACCGATACCGCGCCGCTGACCATCGCACTGGCGACCGGCAACCGCGTGACGCTCCAGGAAGACGATCGGCCGCAGACACTGCGCGCCGCCTCGGAAGACACCCTGACCGCGATCATCACTGCACTTCGGACCTGACGCGCGGCAGGGGTTGCGCCGGGTCAAATTTCACCTGAACGAATTGCCTATACTGTGGCCGTGACAGCGAAAACTGCGAGCCGCGTCATCGACGAACTCTGGGGTGGCCTCGCGGCCATGCTGGTCGCGCTGCCCTCGGCAATCGCCTTCGGCGTGCTCGTCTATTCCGCCATTGCCCCCGACTTCGCGGGACAGGGCGCATTGGTGGGCATGATCGGCGCGGCGGCACTCGGTCTCATCGCGCCGCTGTTCGGTGGAACGCCCGCGCTGATTTCCGGACCCTGTGCGCCGGCCGCGGCCGTGCTCGCCGGGCTCGCTGCGGAACTGGTACACAAAGGAATCGAACCCGGCCGCGTTCCCGCCCTGCTTGCCCTGACGATCCTGCTGGCCGGCCTGCTCCAGGTCCTGTTCGGCCTGCTCAAAGGTGGGCGCTTCATCAAGTACATCCCCTACCCGGTCGTCGCCGGGTACCTGTCCGGCGTCGGCGTGATCATTGCCCTCGGCCAGTTGCCCAAGCTGCTCGGCCTCCAGCCGGGGATCGCATTGCTGGACGGCCTCGCCGATCCGGCGTCCTGGCGATGGCCCGGCATCGCCGTCGGCGTGGTCACCATCCTCGTGATGGTGAATGCGCCGCGGTTCACGCGGAAGGTCCCGGCGGCGATCCTCGGCCTGTTCGCGGGCGTCGTCGCCTACTTCGCCATCGGCGAGTTCAAGCCCGAACTGATGACGACCGAAGCGAACCCGCTCGTCATCGGACCCATGCAGGCCACCGGATCGTTCCTTGCCTCCATCGAGGATCGGTTCGGCGGACTGATGCACGTCCACATGGCGGACCTGCAGCTCATCGGCAGTTCCGCGCTGGCACTGGCGGCATTGCTGTCCATCGACACGCTGAAGACCTGCGTCGTGCTGGATGCGCTGACGCGCCGCCGGCACGACTCGAACCGCGAACTCCTGGGACAGGGGATCGGCAACCTCGCGGCCTTCGCCGTGGGCGGCATGGCCGGGTCCGGACAGATGGGGCCGACGCTGGTCAACGTGAACAGCGGCGGCATGACCCGCCGCTCGAGCGTCATCGAGGGTGCCTTCGTCGTGCTCGCGGTGCTGGCGCTCGGCTCGCTGATTGCCTGGGTGCCGATCGGTGCACTGGCCGGCATCCTGCTCGTGATCGCTTTCCGCATGTTCGACTGGTCGGCGTTCCGCCTGCTGAAGAATCACGACACGCGACTGGATTTCGCGGTCATCGCCGTGGTCGTCATCATCGCCGAGGGCATCGGGCTGATCGCAGCCTCTGCCGCCGGCGTGGGACTCGCCATCCTGCTCTTCATCCGCGACCAGATCCGCGGCTCGGTGCTGCGTCGCCGCGCCTCGCTGGCGGAGATGCGTTCCAAGACGCACCGCCTCCAGGAAGAACTCGCGCTGCTCAAGAACCACGGCGAACAGGGCGGACTCTATGAGCTTCAGGGCAACCTGTTCTTCGGCACCACCGACCAGTTGTTCACGGAGCTCGAACCCGACCTCAAGGTGCGCAAGTGGGTGCTGCTCGACATGCGCCGCGTGCAGTCCATGGACTACACGGCCGCGCACCTGTTCGAGCAGATGCACACGCGGCTGAAGGAGCGCGGCGGCGAGCTGCTGTTCTGCGGCATGCCCTCCGCCCTGCCCTCGCGCCAGGACATCAACAAGTACCTCGCGAGCCTCGGCCTGGTCGGCGAGCGGAACGGCGGCATTCGCGTGTTCGAGATGCGCGACGAGGCGCTGGAGTGGATCGAGGATCGGATACTCGAAGGCGCCGGCTGGGTACCGCCGGACCGGGCGCCGCCGCTCAGCCTGGGACAGATCGAGCTGGCGCGGGAAATGGACCCGGCCGTCATCGATGAATTGATGACCTGTGTCCGGTCACGCTCCATGCGCGCCGGCGAACGGATCTTCAGCGCGGGCGACGAGGGCGACGAGGTCTACCTGGTCCGCTCGGGGAAGGTCCGCATCGTGCTGCCGCTGTCCGGCGGCAAGCGGCATCACCTCGCCACGTTCTCGCGCGGCAACTTCTTCGGCGAGATGTCGTTCCTCGACCGCGGCCGGCGCTCGGCTGACGCAGAGGCGAAGACCGACTGCGAACTGTTCGTGCTCTCGCGGAAGGAATTCGACGTGCGCTCCCGCGCCAACCCGGTTCTCGGCGTGATCACTTTCGCCCGCGTCGCGCGCGACCTGTCGCTGCGCCTGCGGCAGATGGACAGCGAGTTCCGCTCGCTCGAGGAGCGGTGAACACGCCGGAAGTACGTATAACGCCATTCAACGTGCACCGAGATAACCCACTGACTGCGCGCGGGAAATCGGGATTTTTGGAAGCCCTAAATAATTCTGCTGCGCAGTGCTCGGCCCCTATTGAACTACCGGACGGACTACCTCTTGCAGGGGATTGATTACATGGGACCTCCGGCGCATTCTCCATCGCACGCAGATATAAGATCATTGGAACAGCCACTCCATAAACCCTAGTTAGGCCCTCTGGGAGAAAGCATTGTGGCCGCTAAGAAGAAAGCAGACGCCGATCCGATCCCATTAGCACCGGAAGGGGCTGGCCGACCACGCCTTCACAAATTAGTCGTGAAGAACTTCAGGTCAATCGGCGCATCGCCAGTCGAGATCGAGCTGGACGATATCGTGGTTCTCGTAGGACCGAACAACGCCGGAAAGAGCAGCATCCTTCGCGCCTATGAGATCGTTATGCAGCAAGGCTCGAAAGACGGCAGGCTAGTCATCGATGACTTCCCAAACGGCGTCGTGGACCCGAACAACCTGCCGGAGGTTGAACTACAA
>Ga0315912_10005718_pt1 | contig 11347 bp, 7 predicted proteins | sample VfabasoilMG_FD_204469 | JGI IMG/M metagenome (GOLD analysis project Ga0315912, IMG submission 204469) | Garden soil microbial communities collected in Santa Monica, California, United States - V. faba soil | ecosystem: Environmental > Terrestrial > Soil > Garden | place: USA: California...
CCGTGGAATGATGAGCTTGTCGTTTGGTCCTGTGATGGCTGAAGTGGCTTTAAAAAAGATGATAGGCTCCTTCGGCAATTCAGCCACGGTCTCCTTTGCATGGTCGGCATAGTTTAGCCCGATGCAAATTATCTTTGACGGGCGTTCAAAAGGAGCAGCGAAGCGCTGGCCTTTCACTTCAGGGAGGCCGTCGTGTTTGGTCGAGAGCCATTTGCCCAGTCTTTCAGGGCCATTGCTTCCGAAAAAACTTTCGTTGTAGTCTTCGCCGAACGCTGATGTGTCGAGGTGTCGGCCATTGTAAAGTGCTCCGGGCTTCTCGGCACCCGCCGGACCAAATCGGAATAATTTCATTTTGTGTTAGTTATTGAGTTTGACAAATCCACCATCAATCGGGTAGTCGCATCCGGTAACGAACGACGCCTCGTCCGAGCATAAATAGAGGGCCAGGTAAGCGATTTCAATGGGCGTAGCCATCCGGCCGATGGGCTGTGTCCTCGAGAGCTTTTCAAACATTTCCTTTTCGTTTCCGGGATAGTTGGCTTTGAGAAATCCGTCAACAAAGGGAGTGTGCACGCGCGCAGGAGAAATACAATTGCACCGGATCCCGTCCTTTATATAGTCTTTGGCTACCGACTGGGTCATTGCGATGACGGCACCTTTCGTTGCACTGTAGGCAAACCTGTCAGGGATTCCCACAAGTGCCGCTACCGATGCCATGTTGAGGATCACGCCTGCCTTCTGATTTTTCATCAGTTCAACCGCCTTCTGCATGGTGTTAAACATGCCCTTTACGTTCACTTTGAATAGCCTGTCAAAGTCAGCCTCGGAAGTATTTGTGAGATTTCCCACATGTGCGACGCCTGCGCTATTGACAAGTATGTCGAGTTTCCCGTGATCTTTTGTGAATGCGTCAATCACTTCGCGAACCTGATCGCGCGATGTGACATCGCATCCATACGCTTTTGCTTTGCCGCCTGCTTTGTGAATAGCCTCCAAACTCTCTTTTGACGCATCGTCTCGAAGGTCAACGATGCCAGCAGACGCGCCCTGCGCAGCGAACACCTCGGCAATGGCCCTTCCAATTCCGCTGCCGCCACCCGTGATGATCGCAGTCTTGCCTTGAAGACTAAAGAGGTTCATCGAACATTTACTTACTGAGCTCAAGATACAATTTCCAAAGGAGGCAGAAAGAATAAACCGCAGAGACGGGGAGACGCTGAGAATGCAAATTTCTGCCTCTCCGAGAAATAGACCCTGCGCCTCAGCGTCTCTGCGGTGAAAAGGGTCGCATGAATCCAGCCACCATAAACCCCTTTCTCAGGTTCCGTCGATTACCTAGCTTCCGCCGAAATATTCCCGTACCATGAAGAAGTTGACGCTTGCGCTTATTGCCTTCGGAATTGTGGCGACTGCCTTTGCTCAAAAGAAGCCAGCACCTGTAGTTCAAAAGAAACCATTGTCTGCGGCAGTGTATGACAGTTGGAAGGAAATTCCGTGGAAGGGCATCACGCCCGATGGCAGTTCTGCTGCATTTGTGATCAATCCTCAGGATGGCGATGGGAAAGTGATATTCTACCAACTCAAGACCGGCATTCAGGACTCCGTTCAGAGAGCAAACAACATTGTTCTGACATACGACAGTCATCACGCCGTATTCAAGATCAGTCCAAAGCAGGCGCTCCTGAAAGACCTCCGCCGGCAGAAGAAAAAGAAGGACGACCTTCCCAAGGATTCCCTCGGCATCTATTCCTTTATGACAAGGAAAACTCAAAAAGTGCCAGACGTAAGATCATTCCGGATACCGGAGAAGGCGGGCGGATGGCTGGCCTACACGGTGGAAGCTAAGAAGGAAGAGAAGCCGAAAGCGAGCGACAAGGCTGTGACGGAACCGCCGAAAAAGATAAAAAAGACGAAGAAGAACTCGGATGAGAATGGCTACACACTCGTGGTCAGGGCGCTTGAGAGCGACAAGCAAACGCAGTACGGCTACGTGAAAGACTTTCTTCCGGCAAAGAATGGCGAGGGACTCCTGTTCGCGTCGACCGGCAACGACAGCACTTTACAGGCCGGGATTTATTGGCACAGAACTTCCGATCAAAGTCTACTGCCCCTTCACACGGGCCACAGCAAGTTTGTATACAAAGGCCTTTCGATCAGTGACGATGGGCAGCAGGTTGCTTTCCTGCTTGACACAGATACGACGAAGGCGCAGGTCCGCCATTTCCAGCTCTTTACCTGGAAGCAGGGCGACGGGGCCGCGAAGCAGGTTGACATCGAAGGATCCGGCGCGCTGCCGATGAACTGGGTGTTGAGCGAATACTACACGCCCTTGTTTTCCAGGGATGGCAGCAAGCTTTTCTTCGGATCAAGTCCCCGGCCCGTTGTCAAGGATACGACGCTGCTGCCGGAGGAGATTGTAAGCGTCGAAGTGTGGGGCGGGCGCGATGAACTTATCTATCCACATCAGAACAAGCAGCTTGACACAGAGCGCAAGCGCGCCTATACGGCTGTGATTGGTCTCCGGGAGAAGGCAATCTTTCAAATGGCAAGCATAGAAGTACCTCAGGTGGCCCTGGGCGATGAGGCCAATGCCGACCTTGCGTTAGGAGAATCGAACAAGCCATACCGTGAAATGATAGTCTACGACAATGACACGTACTATGACTTTTATCTTTTTGATCTGAAAGGAAAGCAGCGCAAGACGATAGCCACAAAAGTAAAGGGTCGCGCGAACCTTTCGCCGAAGGCGAAGTATGTCTACTGGTTCAGCCTTCCTGACACATCCTGGTTTGTATACTCTGCTGAGACGGATCGTACCAGCAAGATGGTGCCGCCGGTAAAAGTGAGATTTGCCGATGAGGAAGACGATCATCCGGACTACCCAAGCAGTTATGGTTCCGCGGGATGGACTGCCAGCGATGAACAGTTCCTGGTCTACGACAGGTATGACATCTGGGCTTTCGATCCGCAGGGAAAAAAACCTGCCGTCAATCTCACGAAAGTGGGCAGGACGGAGAAAACCGTGTTCCGCTACCTGAGGCTCGATCCGGAGGAGAAGTTTATCGATCCATCGCGCGAGTTGCTGTTGTCGGCGTTCAATGAGTCCTCGCGGGCTTCTGGTTACTACAAGCTTTCGCTGAAAGATGGCAAACTGACGAAGCTGGCAATGGACAACTATCGCTTTGCAGGAACTGTGAAGGCACTAAAAGCGAATCAGGTGTTGTTTACACGGGAGAGCTTTCGCGAATTTCCGGATGTGTGGACAGCCGATCTTAACATGGGAGGAATGAGGAAGATCACGGATGCGAATCCACAGATGAAGAATTTCTACTGGGGTGACGTGGAACTGGTGAGCTGGCGATCGTTAGACAACATCCCGCTTGACGGAATGCTCTATAAGCCGGAAGGATTTGATCCAAAGAAGAAGTACCCGATGATCGTCTACTTCTATGAAAAAGAAAGCGAAAACCTTCATCTGCATGTACCGCCTACACCGCTGCGGTCAGCTATAAACAGGACAACCTACACCAGCGACGGGTACCTTGTTTTTGTTCCGGACATCGTTTACAAAGTCGGGTTCCCCGGCGAGAGCGCATACAATTGCATACTGCCGGGCGTAACATCGCTCGTTGCGAAGGGATTTGTTGATGAAAAAAATGTTGCGATTCAGGGACACAGCTGGGGCGGTTACCAGACGGCGTTCATACTTACGCGCACTAACCTGTTTAAAGCAGCGGAGGCGGGTGCTGTCGTGGCAAACATGATCAGCGCTTACGGCGGCATCAGGTGGGAAACCGGCTTGAGCAGGATGTTCCAGTACGAGCACTCACAAAGCCGCATCGGCGGAACCCTGTGGGAGAAACCAATGCGCTATGTGGAGAACTCCCCGGTATTCTTTGCCGACAAGATTCAGACGCCGCTGTTACTGCTCCACAACGACGCTGACGGGGCCGTTCCGTGGTACCAGGGGATTGAAATGTACATGGCCCTTCGCAGACTGGACAAGGACGTGTGGATGCTCAACTATAATGGAGAGCCGCATTGGCCGGTGAAGCGTGAGAACCGGATGGATTTTCAGATCAGGATGAAGCAGTTCTTCGATCATTATCTGAAGGGTGCGCCGTTGCCTCCGTGGATGAAGGATGGAGTGCCGGCGCTTGAGAAGGGTGTGAGGAGCGGGTATTAGACAGCTTCCGGTTCCCCGGTGACCGGTTTCCGGCAACCGGGAACCTGATTAATTGTCGTTCTTGAAGAACTTGTCCTCGTCGAAGTCGTCCTCGTCAGGTTTGGGTTGTACCGGTCCGACTTCGAGGATGCGGAACTCAGTGCGGCGGTTGCGCTGGCGTCCTTCGGGGTTATCGGTGCCATTCGGATTTGTATTGCGTGCGACCGGTCGCGACTCACCGTAGCCCTTCGCAGTCAACCTGTCGGCAGAAATCCCTTTCGAGACGAGGTACCTCACTGTAGACTCCGCCCTTCTTTGGGAGAGCGTAATATTATAGTCTGCGGTAGCGATGCTGTCGGTGTGTGAACTTAACTCGATCTTGGTGATTTCAGGATTGTCGTTGAGCAAAGCCGCAAGTTTGTCAAGCTCCGCTGCAGCTTCAGGCTTGATATCCCATTTGTCCAGGTCGAAGTAAATGTTGCTGAGGCGAAAGGCGACGTTCTTCTGTATCTTGTTCAGCACCACGATGGTGTCGAGCGTGATATTGGTGACCAATTCTTTCAGCGACTCCAGGGGAACAGACTTTCCGTTGGTGGTAAATTGCTGGCGTTTGTTGATGTATCCATCTGACTCGGCGACCAGGCTGTAAACTTCATTTTCATAAACCCGGAACAGGAACTTGCCGTCGTTGCCGGTAACGAAGTCCTGCATCACGGAACCATTTGCGTCGATGAGTGTGACCTTTGTTTCAGGAAGTATTTCAGTCGTGCTGTCGGGCTTGTAAGCGTACGTGATGCCCTGCAGGTAGTAGTTGACAACCCGGAGGTTGGGATCTTCATTCACGAAAGTGTAGATGTCATCGTCGCCCTTGCCGCCATCGCGATTGGAAGTAAAGAACCCCCGGTCGGCGCGAAAGAGGAAGATCCCAAAGTCGTCACCCGTGCTGTTGACGGGCTGTCCAAGATTGTCAACCGTGGTGCGTCCGTTCACGCGGTTGACGACGAAGATGTCCATCATGCCGTAACCCGGATGCGTGTCTGATGAGAAGTACATCTTGCCATTTTCCGCTACATATGGAAACAGTTCATCGCCCGCCGTATTGATGTCCGATCCGAGGTTTCGGACACGACCGAACCGGCCGCGCGAATCCATTTGTGCAGAATAGAGGTCAAGGCCGCCGAATCCACCCTTTCTATTCGATGAGAAGTAAATAGTCCTTCCATCGGGACTAAAAGCGGGAGTCGATTCCCACGACTCGGGCTGGTTTATGTTGATCGGGGTCGCCTCCGACCATTGGCCGTTGCGGAAGCGCGATATGTACAGGTCCACGTCGCTTGAACCTTTTCTTTTTCCGGTGTTGCCTTTTGCAAACACCATCGTTCTTCCGTCGGGTGAGAAGGTGACACAGCCCTCGTTGATGCTCTCTTCATTGATAAAGGCCGGCAGTGGGGCGATGGTTGATACATCTACTACCGCTCCCCGCGATGTTGCCTTGTAGATGTCCGTAAATGGCGTGCCGGACGCTTCATATATCTTGTCGGTACCGCGCGACGACGTGAAGTAAAGTTCTCCGTTGAGATATGTGGGGCTGTACTCGCCGAACGGCGTATTCAGCGCTTCGAGGTTCTTGATCTTGTAGTAGCTCGCGCGTTCGGCGAGTTGTTCCATGCGGTTGAGGCCATCGAGTTCCTTACGGGCGCGATCCCGTATCGCTTCATTCTTTGTGGATGTCTCCAGTTCGTCAAGCACCTTCCTGGACTCCACGTACTTGCCGTTAGCCTGTAATGCCTTGGAGTATAAAAGTTGAACGGAATCCCTGTTCACGCCTTCTCCTCCCGCCTTTGCATAGAACACCTCCGATTGTTTTATCCGGTTGGAAAGCCTGAAGGACTCGGCTACATAGAAATTGGCTTTGGCATTGTTCGGCTGCCGCTCAAGTACATTGGTGTAGTAGTCTATCACCTTCTGGTACTTGCCCATCTTGAAGTTCTTGGCTGCCTTCTTTTCAGGACCACAGCCGGCAAGCAGGCATGAAAGGCTCAAAAGAATTAAGTACCGGTTTTTCATAACAGCGCAAAGCCGCAGGGTTGTAAAACTACAAAAAAGTAAGGAGCCGGGGCCCTGACCTGAATGCCTGGCTCTTAGGATGCTAACGCAGATTTGCCCAGATATTTTGCCAGCCACGTTTTTTCTGCCGGCACCATCCATCTTCGCAAAAAATCACCCTTCGAGGGGGTCAGGTTATCGAAGGTTATGGTCCCGGATGTAAACTCAGACGACTTAAACTTGCCGGGCAGCTCTGCCAGCTTCGCGGTGTTCACGCGGCCGTCAATCAGGAATGCTACCTGGGTCCTGTCGAAAAAATCGGCGTTAATTCCAGCCTGGAATTCCTTCAGCATCCGAACTGAAGTGTCGATGGAACAACCGCTGGGCGCTTGATAATCCTCGTCGGCACACAGCACAACAAACTGGTTGTGCTCTACACGATAACTGGTCTTTAATGGTTCGCCATGCGCAGTCCATTGCGTACAGAAATTTTCCAGTGACGTCTCAAGCTCGTGCACCTCGGCATCGCCAAGCCGCCTGTTGGCCTGATAGATCCAGATCCGGGAGTTGTCGCTTAAGGATTCGAAGGGGACAAACATGGTGTGATTACTTGCTTTACAAACCGTTTGCTTCTGCGATTAGTTCGGCCAGATCCTTTACTTGTACTGACGACTCGCGTTCCTTGCTCTTCACGCCGTCGGTCATCATCGTCATGCAAAAAGGGCAGGCAACTGCCACCGTGGTGGCTCCCGTCGCCAGCGCCTCCTCAGCGCGTTCAACATTGATATCCTTGTTTCCTTTTTCCGGTTCCTTAAACATCTGCGCGCCGCCGGCGCCGCAACAAAGTCCTTTGCTCCTGCACCGCTTCATCTCCACCAGGTCTGCATCCAGCGCCTCGAGTACAGAACGCGGGGCTTCGTAAATGTTGTTCGCGCGGCCGAGGTAGCATGAGTCGTGGTAAGTGATTTTCTTTCCCCTGAATGAACCGCCCTCCTTCATCTTTACCTTGCCGTCGTTGATAAGCTGTTGAAGGAGGGTTGAATGATGGATAACCTCGTATTGCCCGCCGAACTCGGGGTATTCGTTCTTAATGATATTAAAGCAGTGTGGGCACGCAGTCACAATCTTCCTGACGCCATACCCGTTCAAGACCTGAATGTTGTTCATCGCCTGCATCTGAAACAGGAACTCGTTGCCGGCGCGACGCGCAGGATCACCCGTACAGGTTTCCTCCGTGCCAAGTACGGCGAATTTGACGGCGGCGGCGTGAAGGATTTTTGCAAAAGCAACGGTGACGCGCTTGTAGCGATCGTCGTAAGAACCGGCACATCCCACCCAAAAGAGAATTTCAGGTGTCTCTCCCTTTGAGGTGAAGTCGGCCATTGTAGGGATGATCATGCGTTCTTTGACCAGTTAAATCTGTCTGATGGTGAGAATTTCCAGGGAGCAAAGTTTGTCTCCACGTTTTGGAACATGGCATTCCACTGCTGAGGCGAGGCTGATTCCTCCATCGCGACGTAACGTCTCAACTCAAGAATGATCTCCAGTGGATTTATCATCACAGGACAAGCTTCGACACACGCATTGCATGTGGTGCATGCATTGATTTCTTCACGTGTGATGTAGTTGTCGAGGAGCGCCTTGCCGTCGTCGAGCCCTTTTTCACCGCGCGACAACTGGTTGCCCACAGCTTCCATCCTGTCGCGAACATCCATCATGATCTTTCGTGGCGAGAGTTTCTTGCCTGTGGCGTTGGCGGGGCACTCGGAGGTGCATCGCCCGCACTCCGTGCAGGCATAGGCGCCGATCAACGCATTCACAGAAAGGTCGCTGATGTCTTTCGCGCCGAAGCGGGCGGGATCTGCAGGTGCCGGTTGCGTTTGTTGATCTGCCGGCAAACCGAGCATGGATTTCACCTCGCGTGTAACCACAGGCATGTTGGCGATCCGGCCACGCGAGTCGATCCTGGCCCTGTATGTGTTGACAAAGGCCATGAAGATGTGAAGGTGTTTTGAGTAGGTGATATAGACTGCAAAGCCAAGGATGCCGACAATGTGGAACCACCAGGCGATGCGCTCAATAGTGATCAGTGCCGGCGTGCTGAGATCACTTATCGCTGGCATTAGCCATGAACTAAAGAACAGTGTTCCGGTGGTGTAGAAGTGAGCGTCTCTGACCTGGAGCAACTGGTCTGCAGCGTTCATGGTCAGGATTGCGCACATGAGTAATATCTCTGTGATGAGAATAACATTTGCATCCATCGTTGGCCATCTTGTCATCTCCGCCGAATGAAAGCGCTTCAATTTGATAACATTCCTCCGGACAAGGAACGCCAAACACGAGAAGAGGACAGCCACGGCCAGGAATTCAAACACGTTCATCAATGCCGGGTATAGCGACCCAAGGTAGGGGGCGAAAATTCTGTGTGTCCCGCCAAGGCCGTCGATAACGAATTCCAGAACTTCAAGATTGATGATCAGGAAGCCGGCGTAAATGAAAAAGTGAAGGAGTGCCGGGATGGGTCGCGAGAACATCTTCTTTTGCCCGAAAGCCACCAGCAACAGATTCTTCCATCGCTTGCGCTGATCTCCCTCCAGCGGCAGGCTTCGGCCGATGGCGATGTTGTTCCTGATTCTCGCGATGCGCCTGCTTACAATCCAAACGGCAGTGCCGAGTACGAGGAAGAATGCAACCTGTTGCGCGATCTGCATGAGTTGTATTCCTAAATTTAACTACTTCGTTTGATTATTCTTTAGAACCAGGAGGTCAACCGGTTCCTTTTCCCAACGGGCAGACAGTGTGCGGGGAATTGCATCGTTGAAGTTGAGCGCGCCCACCACGACATCTTCGTCTTTGTCTCCATCAATATCCAGGATATCCATCACCAGCCAGCGCCCGGCAGCGCCCAGCGGTGTAGTCTGTGGTGAAAAGCCGGAGCCATCATTCTGGAAATAGATGAAGCCTGTTTCAGGATTTTTGTCGAAGTCGGGAAAAAAAGAGATTGCGGCGATATCGAGGTCGCCGTCACCGTCGAAATCGCGGGCCATTGCTTTGGAACTTCCCGGCATGGCGTGAAACCAGGATTCATTGAACTGGTTTCTGCCATCGTTCAGGAACAGGTGCACACCGTGATAGGGCTTCATGATGATGGAGTAATCGGCGTTGTCGCCGTTGGTGTAGAGGATGTCCCAGCTTCCGTTCTTGTCAAAGTCGGCGATCTCAAAATAACTCGAGCCCATCACTGGCGAGAAGCGCAACAGGGTGTTTATCCTGAAATTGAAGTTGCCGGCATTGGTAAGCAGGGAGATTTGCTCATCGCCCTGCGTAAACAGCGCAAGGATGTCCGGACGATCGTCGTTGTTGAAATCTCTTACAACTACGTTGCGTGCACCGGGCAGGTAGCTGATCGTGTGATGCAGGTAGCTGCTGCCGGTATTTTCGAGTACAACAAGTTCACCGCCGTAGTTGCCAAAGGCGCAGGCAACCAGATCGTTCATGCCATCGCCGTTGAAGTCAGCCTCTTCGAGAAATACGGGTCGTTTCAGTGAATCGGCAACGAGACTGACGTGGGCAGGACTTGCATACCGCAATATTTGTCCTTTCGGTTGATCGTTAGGGTCCATGATACCCATTGCAGTCATCAAGGGTGACTCTCCCGGTGAAAAGAGCATGGCCGATACCGGACTGCTCAGCTTCAGTGAATCCCTTACCATCCAGTTGTAGGAATACGCAATGAGATCCGATTGTCTGGTGCTGATCCAGATGTTCTTTTTAGTGGTGTCGGCGGCGACCATACTGATTACAGGTGAACCCGTGAAGTGAGGAAGCCGGACTGCCGATGCATCAAATTGCGTGAGCGGGGATGCCACAACCGCAGGCATGGGTGGAAGTGAGTCGGGAGCTTCGCGAAGAAAGTAATTACGTATGGATTCGAATTCCTCTGTAGTGACGAGTTGGGACTTTGGCAAAGTTTGAATGACGTATGGGACGTCATCCTGGTTCATCTTCATCAGCGGGTCCACGGTGAGGCCCATCCTGAAAGCCATCTGCGGAAGCACATGTTTATCCCATGTTTCCTTGTCCAGTTCAGTCGGCTCCGGGAACAGGTGGCACGATGCGCAGTGCTGCCTGGCCAGCCGCTCTTCCTTTGTCGCGCCTCCTCCACAGGAGATCAGGGTTATCAGGCAGGCCAGCCACAGGTATTTCATGCGGGCAAAGAACTCAAATGATGGTCATTTTAAAAGCGGGAAAGGCTTTTTGTGCCAATACTAAATTTCAATACTTTTGTGGCCCCTGATTGCAAAGGGCGTGGAAAATACCAAGGTGACGTAGCTCAGTTGGTAGAGCAAAGGACTGAAAATCCTTGTGTCGGGGGTTCAATTCCCTCCGTCACCACTTCAACAGGCTGTTCGGAAGGACAGCCTTTTTTGTTGCGGAGGCCTAACGTTCAGGCTGTTTCACAAAGCTTCACAAAAGGAAACGAAGCTTCACTAAGCCATTTCTTTGTGCCCCTTTTGTCTCCTTCGTGAGACTTTGTGAAATAGCTTCCCGTCTACTTGCCGAGCACATCATGTTGCCCCTTCAGCAAATCTTCCATTGTCTCGCGATCGCGAATGAGATGTGCTTTGCCATCCATTGCGAGTACTTCTGCCGGGCGGAAGCGGGAATTGTAGTTCGATGACATGGAGTAACCGTAGGCGCCCGCATTCAGGATCGTCAACAGGTCGCCCTCCCTTATTTCGTTAAGTTGCCGGTTAGCGCCCAGTGTATCTGTCTCGCAGATGTTGCCGACGACAGTGTAAGTCTGAAGTGATCCCGATGGATTTGACACGTTCACAATCTCGTGGTAAGCGTCGTACATCATGGGACGTATCAGGTGGTTGAGACCGGAATCAACGCCGACGAAAGTCACGGTAGGGGTCTTCTTTACCACATTGGTTCTCACCAGTAACAGGCCGGCCTGGCTCACCAGGTATTTGCCCGGCTCGATCCAGCACTGAAGCTTTCGGTCTGTGCTGTGCTCAAAGTCCGAGAATGCTTTCGCCACGGCGTCGCCCAGCTCGTGCATGTTGGTCGCCTTGTCGTCTTTTCGATATGGCACTTTGAAGCCCCCGCCGAAGTCAATAAACTTCAGCG
>Ga0315912_10005719_pt1 | contig 11346 bp, 9 predicted proteins | sample VfabasoilMG_FD_204469 | JGI IMG/M metagenome (GOLD analysis project Ga0315912, IMG submission 204469) | Garden soil microbial communities collected in Santa Monica, California, United States - V. faba soil | ecosystem: Environmental > Terrestrial > Soil > Garden | place: USA: California...
GACCGGCCCACGCTTGCGCTTCGACTGGATCGGCTTCTTGCTGATGAGCGGCTCGATGGCGTGCCTGCTTACGGGATTATCAAACGGACAACGCGAAGGCTGGTATTCCACTTTCGTTCTAACGCTGTTTACGGTGGCGGCAATCGGCGGCACGGCGTTTTTATGGTGGGAATTGCGCGTAACACATCCGCTGGTCAATCTTAAGATATTCCGCAGCGTGCAATTTTCAGCCGCCGCCGCGGTGGCGTGCATATTCGGCGTCGGATTGTTCGGCTCGACCTATCTGGTGCCGTTGTATGTGCAAACCGTGCAGCACTTCACGCCGCTGTCGTCAGGGTTATTGCTGATGCCCGCCGGAATACTGATGGGCATCGCCATGCCCATCGCCGGCTTCCTGAGCGACCGCGTCGCCGCGCGCAACATGATTTTCGCCGGACTGCTGTGCTTCGGCGTATCGTCGTTCTGGCTGGCCCATGTGGATTCCAACATGTCGTTCTGGACCATCGCGTGGGCGGTCATCATTTCGCGCATCGGCCTTGCCATCATGAAACCCTCGCTTAACGTGGCGGCGCTGCGCGCGCTGCAGCCGGAGTTGTTGAGCCAAGGGGCTGGCATGATTAATTTCTCGCGGCAGCTTGGCGGTGCATTTGGCGTCAACCTGCTTTCGATGACGCTCGACCGACGCACATTTTTCCACAGCGACACACTCACCGCGACGCAGACGCCGGGCAACGGTGCGACAGCGGAATTGCTGCGCTCGATACAGGGGCTGCTGGCGCGCTCGGGCGTGCCGGAAGACATGCAAATGGCCGGTGCACTGAACTACCTCGGCCGCGTGATCTATGCGCAGGCGTATACGCTAGGTTTCCGCGACAGTTTTCTGGTGGTTGCGGTAATTTTTACGGTGGCGCTGATTCCGGCGTGGATGATGGGACGTCATCCGCCGCGCCGCGCGGTATAGTTGTCCCTGTCGCAACTTCGTCCGAGTCGATATCCATGAACATGCTGCTGCGCTGCGCGATGGCAATTTGCGCTGCAGCGCTGCCGTTCGATCCGCACCGAGATCGAACGCTGGAGCAAGGTCGTACGCGATGCGGGTATGAAAGTGCTGTAACCCTGTCTCGTCTTACGACAAAGCCCATCAAGAAAACATATTTTATTCAATAAAAACAATTACTTAAAATAGATGGCTGTTTTGGTAACAGGCGGCGCCGGATTCATCGGATCGCATCTGGCGGAACGGCTGACTAGCCTTGGACATTACGTGCGTGTGCTGGATGCACTGACGGATACGTACTCTCCCGAGTTGAAGGCGCTCAATGTTCAGCACTTGCGGAAATGCGGTGCAACGTTTCTGAAGCTGGATCTCGCCACGGATGATCTGCGCGAAGCCGTGAGTAATGTTGAATTTATATTTCATCTCGCTGGGCAACCCGGCATTTCGGCCGCGCTGCCGCTTGAGGTGTTCGCGCATAACAATATTCTTGCAACATCGCGGCTGCTGGATTCCGTACGCGGATCGCGCACATTGCGCGGTTTCATCAACATTTCAACTTCATCGGTCTACGGCATCGATGCCAGCGGCGACGAGACTACCGCGCCTGCACCCGCATCGAGTTACGGCATGTCCAAACTGGCTGCCGAGCAAATGGTACTCGCTCGCTCGCGCGACGAAGGGCTGCCGGCGTGTTCGCTGCGGCTGTTTTCGGTTTACGGCCCGCGCGAACGCCCGGAGAAACTTTACTCGCGATTGATCGGCTGTCTGATCGAAGACCGCGAGTTTCCTCTGTTCGATGGCAGCGCGGAACATATTCGCAGCTACACTTACGTGGACGATATTGTCGATGGCATGATCGCTGTGATGAACCAGTTCGATCGATGCAATGGCGAAATCTTTAATCTCGGCACCGAAGAGGCCGTCACCACCGCGCAAGCGATACGCGTCGCCGAATCGCTCGTCGGCGGGCACGCCCGCATCGCCACTCAACCCAAGCGCCTTGGCGAACAGTTACGCACATGTGCCAACATCGGCAAGGCGCGGCGCGTGCTGGACTACAGTCCGCGCATTTCCCTCGAAGACGGGCTCGCGCAACAGATTGCGTGGTACCGCACCCAAATCCTGGGAAAAATCAAGCTTTGGTGATATGGACAGCGCCGATCACGCCGCCGCCGCTCTGCAAACCCTGCTCGCACCTGAACACGCGCAGACGCAACCGCCGCTCTATGAGCATGGCCGGCCAACGCTCACCGCCGCCATCGCCACGCTGGCACTGGGCGGCGCGGAGCGCATCGTGCTCGATTGGGCTGCGAGTTGTGCCGAAAAATATCACGTGCGGCTGGTCGTGCTGCGCGGCACCCCGACGGAATGGCCGGTGCCTCAAGATATCACCATCACACGACTCGCTGCCAGCACTGCCAGCAATACGATGGCGCAACTCACAACCATCGGCACCGAAATCGCCGCCAGCGGCAATCCCGTAGTACTGTGCCACTTGCTCACCGCCGCGGAACGCAAGGCGCTTGCGCACGGCGGCGCGCAGCCGGTACCGGTACTGCACAACGCGGCGGCCGGCTGGATCGAGGAAGCAGGCAAGCTTGTTGACGCGCCGCTCGTCATCACCGTGTCGCGCGCTGCCCGAAGCGAATTGCGCTCATTGGGCTTGTGCACACCTTGCGCCGTTGTGCATCACCTCCCGCGCACTCCGCCCCCGCGACCCGATGCGCGCAGCCACTGGCGCGCACAATGGGCACTGCCCACGCATGCGCGCGTGATCGGCATGATCGGAGCGGTAAAACCGCAGAAGGATTATCCGCGCGCATTGCGGTTGCTTGCCACGTTGCACACACGCCGTGATGTGTGGCTGGTCATCGTCGGCGGGCCGGTTGGCCGCGACGGCCCGCTGGCATGGAGTGCACTGCTCACGCTCGCGCAACATCTGGGCGTGGACTCGCGCGTGCGATTGGCGGGATTTGTAAATCACGCCGCGGATTGTTTGCCTGCGTTCGACATGCTGCTCAACACCAGCCGCCATGAAGGCTTGTCGATTGCGACTCTCGAAGCACTTGCCGCCGGGTTACCGGTGGTAGCCAGCGCGGTTGGCGGTCAAGGCGAGATTCCGGCGCCGGAGCTTGCGCTAATGCCGACTGATGCAACAGATGCACAATGGGCAAGCACGATCGAGCACGCGCTTGATCGCCCGCCTGATCACGCAACATCGGCGCCCGCGTGGCGTGGTTTTCCCGCGCATCGTGTATGGACGCTATTTCATCTCGCGCAAGATTACGTTGCACAACCCGGAGTGCTGTTCGTAACCGCGAATCTTAATGCGGGTGGCGCGCAGCGCTCGCTATGCAATCTTGCGCTCGCACTAAACAGCTCAATGCGATTTGAGATTGCCGTATGCGACGATTCGAGCAGCGATTATTTTCACAACACCTTGAAAAGCGCAGGCATCATTGTTCATCGCAGCGCGGCCACGCGCGATTGCTTCGATCACGCCGAGGCCATCGTGCAACGTACGGTGGCGGAGCGTCATGCAACTATTTGTTTCTGGAACGTCGATGCCAAGGTTAAACTGCTGCTCGTTAAAGCGCTCGCCCATACGGCTGCACGGCTAATCGACGTGTCGCCCGGCGGCTATGCGTTCGAGGAAATGCACGCAACACGCGATTTTCAGCAATGGATCGCTTATGCCGAAAACGAGTATTACGCGCGGCTCGATGCACTGGTACTCAAGTATCGCGGTGATGCGCCGGCTGCGGCGCGCGGCAGAGTGAAGGTCATACCCAATGGCGTATCTTTGCCATCGCAGCACGCCGTTGGAAAAAGCGCACCGCGACCCGCGCCGGTCATTGCTGTGAGCGGACGCATCGCACCGAGCAAGTTCGTGCTTGAAGTCGTTGCAAGTATGCGCTTGCTGTGGCGCACGCATCCGCAGGCCGAACTGCATCTGCTGGGCCGCGCCGAGCCACGGCATGCTGCTTACGCCCGCGAACTGCTCGCAACCATCGGCATTGAACTGGGCCGCCGCATATTCGTACACGGTGCGGTCTTCGACGCACCGGAGCGGCTCAGCGATTACTCGGCTGCCCTGATTCTCGGCGAGCATCAGGGCAGCCCGAACGCCGTGCTCGAAGCGCTTGCTGCGGGAGTGCCGGTGGTTGCCAATGATTCGGGCGGTACGCGTGAGATGGTATTCAATGGACGCACCGGCTTGCTGCTGCGCGAACGCACCCCCTCCGCTATCGCCGCCGCACTTGCACGCGTGATTGGCGACCCGGGATTAGCACAACGTCTGGCTCACGCCGGCCGGCGGCACGTGGAAAAGAATTTTTCGATGCTGCAAATGGCATCGACTTATCGTATGCTGTTCGAGTCCGGCTGGAGGAAAAGCTCATGATCACGCTGAATATCGAAGTGCCCGAAGCACGCGACCGTACAGCTGTTGCAATGCTAAGACGTGGAACGAAAAAGCTCGCACAGGGTTTCGCGGCCGCGTCGGCAAGCCCGCAAATCGCTGCCGCCCGCGGTAATGCCAGCTGCGATCCGTTGCGCGCGTGGGGACATCCGCCCACGGGCACATACCGGCTCATCAATCATCGCGCGGCGAACAAAGACCTTTCCGGCGAATATGGCATGCACCTCTTGCTGTTCGAGCCGGTGTCGGGCAGTGCGCTCGATGCCCAAGCAGCGGGACGTGTTGCACTCCTTGCATATGGCGGCCCTGCCGGACAGGACAAACGTATGCGCCGTACACAAGGCGGCGTGCGACTTTCCAACGACATGCTGGGAGCGATCATCAAGCAGGTCGCCCACGATGATGATATCCGCCTCACGCTTGAATTGCTGCGCAAACCTCCGTGGTGGAAATTCTGGAAAAGCATGCCGGATACACCGATGCTCTCGACCACCACCGCCAAAGCTTACTCCGCGCCGCTCGATGAGATGAGTATTACCCTTGAACTGATGAACGGCGCCAGGCGCCGCAGCCATGGCGGTTCGGGATCTGACGACTACCGCGAGCGGCAACGTGAGCGTGACGACAACCGCTATGACGACCGGTCAAGTTCGAACAGCCGTTCCGATTCCGATACGTTTCGTGGCGGCGGCGGACAGAGCGGCGGCGCGGGTGCGAGCGGCGGTTGGGACGGCGCCACCAGCACTGCTCGCGGTGTCGATGCATCGGGGCGCATTGTCGCAGGCGCTGCGATAGGTGCCGCAGCAGCGATTGCCGCGAATGCAGCGGCGGGTGCGGCCGCTAACGACAACACCGGCGGCATTTCGCAATTCACAGATAGCAGTAGCGACAGCGGTGGCGGTAGCGACGGAGGTGGCAGTGGAGGCAGCGACCGCGATAGCTCGAGCACCAGTGCTTCAGATACATCCTCCTCCGCATCCACCTCCTCCAGCACTTCCTACTAGTTCACCTTGCGCCGAAAAGGCAAATCGCATGATGCACATTCCAAAACTTGCATTAGTGCTCACCGCAGCATGCCTGTGCCACCCCGCGCACGCGCAGACCACGGTCAAGCGTCCGATACGCGCGCTGGTTCCTTCGCCGCCCGGTGGTCCATCCGATGTGCAGGTGCGGCTGCTGGCGCCGAAAATGGGCGAAGCGCTAGGCCAGACCATCGTGGTGGACAACCGTCCCAGCAATAATGGTGTGGTGGGCTCCGAACTGTGCGCGAAAGCCACGCCCGACGGCCTGACCATCTGCGTCGGCAACAGCGGCACGCATGCGATCAACGCCACGCTGTATCGCAAACTGCCTTATGACATCATCCGCGACTTTCAGCCGATCAGCATGATGGGCACCACCGGGCTGGTGCTGGCGATGAATCCGAAGCTGCCGGTAAGCAACCTACAGGAACTCGTTGCGTTCGCCAAAAAGCAGCCGGGCAAAACCAATATCGGCATTCCCGGTGCAACGGGGCAATTCGCCGGCGACGCGCTGTGGAAACTGCTGGACATCAGCATGAATAATGTGAACTTCAAGGGTAGCGCTCCGACCGAGATATCGCTGATCTCCGGCGAGATCGATATCGCCATGCTGACCCCGCTGGCTACCGCGCAGCATTTGAAATCGGGCCGCATGAAAGCGCTGGGCATCAGCAGCGCCAAGCGCGTTGCGCTGCTGCCGAACCTGCCCACGATCGCGGAACTCGGCGTGACCGGCTACGCGTTTGAATTCTGGAACGGCATCTTCGCGCCAACCGGCACTCCGCCTCCTGCTATCAAGGCCCTACACCACGGCATCGTGCAAGCGCTGCAAACGTCCGAAGTGCGTGATCGCCTGATGCAGCTCGGATTCACTCCCGGCGGCGAGCCGCCGGCGGAATATTCAAAGTTCGTCAGGGCTGAAGTCGAGAAATTCCGCAAGCAGATTATTGCATCAGGCGTGACACTGCTTTAGACCACACGCTCAAGCGGTACCTGAAACAGTCGTATGCGCTCATCGGCACGGCGCGCCTTTTCGTTGGCGGCAGTGATCGACGCAATCAATGCCGCGAGCGGCGCCTCGTCCTCGAACGCAATCATCAACGCCGCATTCGTGCTGGCGTAGGTGCCGACACCGATGTGCGGCTCGGTGCCGTGGCCCTTGCCCTTCACATGTTCCCAGCGCGTGTAGTAGTCAATGTTCAGAACTTTGAGTATGCCCATGACTTGTGCATCGACGTACTCGTTGTAAACAACAAATGCCATTTTCATGCTGCCTCCGTTGTGGTCGCGTATGCCAAACGTAACATCGTGCATTCGGCGGATATCTGATCTGGATCAAATTGTCCGAGAATACAACTAACTCATAACCTTTTGTTTTAAAACGACTATTTACTCTGCCCGTATTCGCGCCTGTTTGACCACGCGGCTCCAGCGCTCAATTTCGGCCTTGAGGTGCGCGGCAAATTGCTCCGGCGTGCTGCCCACCGGATCAGCGGCATCGATGACGAAGCGCTGCTTTACGTCCGGCAGATGCACGATGCGTGCAGTTTCACTGTGCAGTTTCCCGATGACGACGCGCGGCGTGGCGGCGGGCGCGAGCAAGCCCATCCAGCCAGTGAATTCGTAGCCCGGCAGCCCGGATTCGGCCACTGTCGGTACGTTGGGCAACGCAGGCGCGCGCTTTGCGGTCGTTACCGCAATCAACCTCAGGCGGCCGTCTTTCACATGCGGCAGTGTCGAGACCGGACTGCCGAACGTAAAGTGCATACGTCCGGCAATGGTGTCGCCGAGCGCTGCCGGCACGCCTTTGTACGGAACATGCACGACCTCGATGCCCGCCAGCATCCGGAATAATTCACCAGCCAGATGATTCGAGGTTGCATTGCCGCCGGAACCGAAATTAAGTTGCCCCGGTTTCGCTTTTGCCAGTGCAATCAGTTCCTGCGCGTTTTTTGCAGCCACCGACGGATGCGTGACCAGCACGTTTGATTGCGTCACCGCCTGACTTACCGGCTGAAAATCACGCAGCGTGTTAAATGGCAGGTTGCGGTAGACCGCCTCGCGCACCGCCAGCGCCGAAGTGGTGAACATCAGCGTATATCCGTCGGCGGCCGCCTTGGCGACAATTTCCGCGCCGACGATGCCGATTCGGTTATCGACGACGACTTGCTGCCCAAATGCCTCGGACATCTTGTGCGCGATGGCGCGCGCGACGATGTCTGCGCCGCCACCCGCCTGCGAAGGCACGATCATGCGTATCGGTCTTGCTGGAAACATTTGCGCATGCGCAATTTCCGCTATTAATGCCAACACCGTAAACAGGCTCGCACGCATCCGTATCTCCTCGAATGGCGTAGCATAACAAAGTGCGTGCTACACTTATTGCCGCGTGAAACCTGTCCCGGGAAACCCGCGTACGCCGGTTATCGAGAATGCTGGAATCAGGGTGGATTGACACCATGAAAAAGAACGCGCCACAGCCGGCCGTACCCGGCGGCAAGAAAAAGAAACCTTACGCGCCGCTGCCGAACGCCGCGATCAACGCGCAGAATCGCCGCGTGATGGCGCAGCACTATCGTGCGAAATACGGAGTGAAATAGTGCAATGAGGAAAATGCAATGAAGGCTCCGCCATTTGCCTATGCACGGGCGCGTCATTTGTCCGAAGTGTTCGATCTGCTCGAAAGTCATGGCGAAGGTGCAAAGATACTCGCCGGCGGCCAGAGCCTGATGCCCGCGCTCAATATGCGACTGTCGTCGCCAGACGTGTTGATCGACATCACACGCTTGGCGGAACTTTTCGGCATCAAGGTCAATAGCAACGCTGTTCATATCGGCGCTCTCACCACGCACTCCGAAATCGAGCGCTCCGCCGAAATACGCAAACATCTGCCGCTGTTGGCCGATGCGGTGGAACACATCGCGCACCCGGCGATACGCAATGCCGGCACCTTCGGCGGCAGTCTCGCCATGGCGGATCCCGCTGCCGAATGGCCGGCGTGCTGCGTAGTGCTCGATGCGCAAATCGTGGTCGCGAGCAAAAGCGGCACGCGCCGCATCGCGGCACGCGATTTTTTTCACGGACTGTACGCGACGGCGATGAAGCCGAACGAGGTGCTTACCGAGGTGGTAATTCCAATTCCCGGCGCGGGTACACGTCATGCGTTTCTCGAACTCGCACGGCGGCGCGGCGACTATGCGATTGTCGGCGTCGCGGCATTGGCGAAAATGACGGACAACAGAATGACTGGTCTGCAACTCGCATTTCTAGGTGCTGGCGACAAGCCAGTGCTCGCCAGAACCACATCGCAAGCCATTGTTAATAAAGAGTTTTCTGATACGGCAATAAGCACTGCGCAAGATGCGCTGACACAGGACATTGATCCTGCCGCCGATCTTCATCACACCGCCGCCACCAAACTGCATCTCGCACGCGTACTCACCGCACGCGTGTTGAAGCAACTCGCTGCCTGAGGAAAAACTCATGGACACCACCATCGAAACGACCTTTACGCTCAACGGCGAGCGCGTGACACGCCGCATCCCGGTGCGCCAAAACCTGGTCGATTTTCTGCGTGAGGAAATGGGACTCACTGGCACGCATGTCGGCTGCGAACACGGCGTGTGTGGCGCGTGCACCGTGCGCGTCGATAGCAAAATCGTGCGCGGTTGCCTGATGCTGGCGGTGCAAGCAGAAAGCCGCAAAGTCGAAACCATCGAGGGCGCATCGGAATCCGGCGAACTCGCCGAATTACAAGATGCCTTTCACAAACGTAACGCGCTGCAATGTGGCTTTTGCACGCCGGGCATGCTACTCACCGCGCAGGATCTGATTACGCAAAATCCGCACGCCACGCGCGAACAGATTCGCTGGCATATTTCCGGCAACTACTGCCGCTGTACCGGCTATCAAGCCATCGTCGATGCGGTGGAAACCGTGCTGACGGCACGTCGAAGCAGAGCATGAACGCCCCCTACATAGGGCAAAGCGTCCCGCGCGCCAACGCTAGGCGCCTGTTGCAGGGCCGCGGCGCGTACACCGATGATCTGCGTTTTCCACGGTTGGCGCATGTGGTGTTTTTCCGCAGCCCGCACGCGCACGCGCGCATCGTCAAACTCGATTGCACCAAAGCGCGCGCCATGCCCGGCGTAACTGCCGTGGTTGATGGCGCGACACTTGCGAAATACTGCAAGCCGTGGGTCGCCGTGCTGGGCCACCTGAAAGGCATCAAGTCGGCAACGCAGTATGCAATGGCGATAGGCCGTGCCTGCTGGCAGGGTGAGGCCGTAGCCGCCGTGGTTGCTGAAACCCGCGCGCAAGCCGAAGATGCCGCCGAGAAAATTGAATGCGAGTGGCAGGCGCTGCCCGCAGTCACCGATATGGAAACCTCACTCGCCGGCGCGCAGGTAATACACCCCGAATTCAGCGACAACATTTGCTTCACCCGCGAATTCGCCACCGAAGGCGTGGATGCCGCCTTCGCCAAGGCTGATCTGGTGGTTGAAGAAACCTACGACTTCGGCCGCCACACCGGCGTCACGCTCGAAGGCCGCGCGATACTCGCCGATTACAACGGCGCAGAGAACACGCTGACGGTGCATCAATCGACGCAGGCGCCACACATGATGCAGGATATTTTTTCGCGCCACCTCGATATTCCAGAAGGCAATGTGCGTGTAATCGCCAAGGATGTGGGTGGCTCGTTCGGCATCAAGGTGCATGTCTACGCCGACGAGATGGCGACCGCCGCGCTGGCGGTGATGTTGAAGCGCCCGACGAAATTCATCGCCGACCGCATGGAATCTTTTCTGTCCGACATCCATGCGCGCGAGCACAAAATCAAACTGCGGCTCGCCTGCACCAAAGCGGGCGAAATTCTCGCCTTCGATCTGGACGACCTCACCGGCATCGGCCCCTATTCGGTTTATCCGCGTACCAGCGGCATCGAAGGCAATCAGGTGGTCAATCTAACCGGTGGGCCGTACAAACACCAGCAGTACCGCGCCAAGCTTAACGTGGTGTTCACCAACAAGAACGTGACCTGCCAGTACCGTGCGGTGGGTCACCCGATTGCGGTAGCTATCACCGAAGGCATTGTCGATCTCGCCGCAAACAAGCTCGGCATCGATCCGGCGGAATTCCGGCGGCACAATCTGGTGGCGGACGACGCATATCCGCATACCTCGGCATCCGGCATGAAAATGGAAATGCTCTCCCACCATCAGGCTCTGGAGAAGCTGCTCAAGTTGATGAACTACGATGCACTGCGCGCTGAGCAGGCAGAATTGCGCAAAAAAGGCGTGTATCGCGGCATCGGTCTTGCTGCGATGATCGAAGTCACCAACCCCTCACCCGCGTTCTACGGCGTGGGTGGTGCGCGTATTTCCTCGCAAGATGGCGCAACCTTGCGCCTTGAGCCGACCGGCATGGTGACTTGTCTGGTGAGCGTCACCGAGCAAGGTCAGGGCACCGAAGGTGTGTTCGCGCAAATTGCGGCGGACGCGGTGGGCGTGAGCATCGACCGGGTACGCGTGATCACCGGCGACACCGGCATCACACCCTACGGCGGCGGCACCTGGGCTTCGCGCGGCGCGGGCATCGGCGGCGAAGCGGTGCTGCAATCAGGCAAGGTATTGCGCACCAGTATTCTTGAAGTCGCAGGTGCGATACTGCAAGCCAGCCGCGAAATGCTCGATGTACGCGACAACAACGTCGTTGACGTGCGCACCGGCGAAGTAAAGCTGAGCCTCACCGAACTGGGCCGCATCGCTTACTTCAGACCCGACACGCTGCCACTGGATTTCCAGTCGGAACTGATGGTCACGCGCCACTATACGCCGCGCGGCTACGGCTTCGCGTTCACCAACGGCATGCAGGCGTCACTGGTCGAAGTCGATGTCGAAACC
>Ga0315912_10005720_pt1 | contig 11345 bp, 11 predicted proteins | sample VfabasoilMG_FD_204469 | JGI IMG/M metagenome (GOLD analysis project Ga0315912, IMG submission 204469) | Garden soil microbial communities collected in Santa Monica, California, United States - V. faba soil | ecosystem: Environmental > Terrestrial > Soil > Garden | place: USA: California...
CGAAGTGACTACTGACAGCGGCACGTGTCGTAGTGGTAGTAGCCCATGCTGCCAGCGGACATCGAGCAAGGCATCGTCGCACCCATCGGGAGGCACGCCGCGCCGGCCTGCGCCGATAGCGCCGCTGCGAACGGTCCTGTTGCCGCGCTGATCGGTTGCCACGTGTACGCGGAAGCGGCGCAGCTATCGGAGATCGTGGACCACGAGCTCCAGGTACCGACTGGCCCGGTGCACTGGTAGGTCCGCATCTGCGTGATCGCCCCCGCGTAGCCGGGCTGACACTCCAGAGTTTGGAGCTCATTCGTGCCACAGGCGACGTCGACGGCGACATCCGACGGTGCATCCGCGACGCTGCTTCGCTGCGATTCGAAGCCGAACCGCCCGCATGCAGTCGCGCCGAACACCAGCATGCTGACCCATCGCACGAATCCAGAATATCAGGTCTTCACCAGCGGTCGCCGACTTCGATCTTGGCGCGCATCTCGAGGTGGGTGAGCTTCGAGAGCTTCGCGATGTAGTCCGCGGGGCTCAGCGCACATGCGGCCTCGACGACGGCGCGATGGGTCGCGTCCGTCCACGCTTGCGCGGTCATGTCCTCACACGAGCCGTGCGTGCGTGCTTTGCCGCCAACGCGAAGGCGCGGCACGCGGCGAGTGAGGTCCCACCATACGATGCCGGACGAGCGGTGGCCGGTCGCCAGCGTGGTGCCGTCGGGCGACAGCGCGAGCCCGACGATGCCGCCTTCGAGGGCGTCGAGCGTCGCGGTGCGCTTCCAGGTCGCGACGTCCCACAGCGCCACGGTACCGTCATCGCTGCCGCTGAAGAGCGTCTTGCCATCAGGTGAGAACGCGAGCTGCCAGACGCGCGCGGTGTGCTCGGTGATGTGCTGGAGAGGCGAGCCCGTTGCGAGATCCCAGACGTCGAGCGACCCGTCCTGATTGCCGCTCGCGATCAGTGTTTCCGCGGGATTCACGGCGGCGCTCATCACGCCCTCGGTCGTGCGTGCGTTGAACGTCTTCACGGGCGCGAGCGTTGGCGTCCAGACGCGCACGCGGTTGTCGAGGCCGGCGGTCACGATGTTCCCGCTGGTCGTGTACTTCACCGTGTAGATCTGGTGGTCGTGCAGCTTCTGCTCGGTGCGGACGCGCCAGGTGGCGAGATCGATCAGGGCGAGCTTGCCTTCGACGTGCGCGGTGGCCAATGTCGCGCCGTCGGGTGACACCGCGGAGTAACGCTTGAAGCCCGAGGTCGTGAGCGAACGCTCGGTGCGGTCGGCATCCCACCGGCGCGTCGTCTTGTCGTCGCAGCTGACGAGGATCGTGGTACCGGCGGTCACGGGGTGCTCGCACAGTGCGCCGCCGGTGCCGAAGCGCCGCAGCTCCGCGCCATCGTTGACGCGCCAGGCGCGGATCGTGTGATCGATGCTGCCGGAGACGAGGCCCTTGCCGTCGGCGGTGAACGCGAGCCCGGCGACACCTTCTCGATGGCCTGCATCGACGAGGCGGGGCAGGGCGGCGAGGTTCCATACCGTCGCAGCCTTGCCATCACCGGCCGTGAGCAAACGTGCGCCGTCGCGGGATAACGCGAGCGTGGTCGTGCGTCCGGGCGCGGGTAGCGCGGTGATCAGCTTGTGCGTCGCGACTTCCCATACGTGGATTTCTCCGCTGTCGCCCGCGCTGATGATCACGCGCTCGTCGGCGGTGACGGCCATGCCGTGGACTGCGTGCGTGTCGTACCAACCGTCGAGGCCGGACTCGCGCGAGATCGCGACGTCCCAGCCCCAGCCGCCATAGAACACGCCGCTGCCGGCGGGCATGAAGCCCACCGTCTTGATGCCGCCGGAGGCTTGGCCACCGCGCTCGCGACCCGCGCCGGCGCGGACATCCCATACGCGAACCGTGCGGTCGTCACTGCCGGAGACGAGCGACGCACCGTCGGAAGAAAACGCGATCGAATACACACGCTGGCGGTGACCGGTGAGCACGCGTGCCACTCCATCGGACAGTGCGGTCACGCGGATCGTCGCGTCCTCGCCCGCAGAGGCGAGCGACTTGCCGTCCGGTGCGTAGGCGAGCGACCACACGCGTCCGGTGTGGCCGCGCTGTTCGCCGAGTGATTGCAGGCCGAGCGAGTAGCGATGCACGACACCGCTGTCACCGGCGACGGCGAGCTCACCGCCATCGGGCGACACGGCGATAGCGACGAGGGGTTCACCGAGTTGGAGCTGGGCGCTCGTCATGCCGTTGCCGAGGCTCCACACGTGCACTGCGCCCGCCTGGTCGATCGTGATGCCATGATTGCCGTCGGGCGTGATCGCGCCGCCGGTGATGCTCGCCTTGTGATCGAGGTGGCGGATCGTCGGCACGATCGAGCGCGCTTCGGCGAGGCCGGCCGCCCAGCGCGCTTCCGGCGAATCGCGGTGAACGCGCGATGCGGCGTAGTACATCGCTGCGAGTGACCAACGCTGCTGCGTCTCGGCGAGCTTGCCCTTCTCGAGCAGCGCTGCCGCAAGGCCCTCCTCGGCGAGCTGACGTTGCGCATTCTCGTCATCGCGTGCTCGCTCGGCGATCCGGCGCTGGCGATTCGCCTCATCTCGCTCTGTAATGATTCGACGCACGCTGATCACGCCGCCGATCACGAGCAGCGTCATCAACGCTGCGCCGACGGCGAATGCGGCGCGATACCGGCGGACAAAGCGCGCGAGCAGGGAGCGCCATGCATACCGATGCGCACCGACGAGCTGGCCGCCGGTGAATCGACGTAGGTCGTCAGCGAGCTCGCGCGCCGTCGGATAGCGGTCCTCCGGCTTTGTCGCGAGGGCCTTCGTAACGATCGTCGCCAGATCGCGTGGTGTTGCTGGCGCACGCTCGAGTACCGGGGTCGGCATCCGCGTCTGTGTCCAGGCGCTCAGCTCTGCCTCGTTCTTGGGCTTCTGCTCGTGAAACGGCGGAGCGCCCGTTACAAGCCGGTACAGCATCGCGCCGATCGCGTACACGTCGGCACGCTGGTCGGTGTCCTCGCCGCGCCACTGCTCCGGCGCCATGTAGTAGGGCGTGCCGAGCACCGTGCCTGCAACGGTTCGATCGGCGTCGCTGAGCGACCCGATCGTCGCGAGCCCTGCCGTTGGATCGCGGTCGCCGACCAACTTCGCGAGCCCCCAGTCGACGACCACTGTCTCGCCGAACGGTCCGGTCAGTACGTTGTCGGGTTTGAGGTCGCGATGGATCACGCCGTGGTCGTGCGCATACGCGAGTGCGTCCGCAACCGCGACGACGATCGGAAGCAGCCCGAGCCGCCCTTCGCGCGTCTTCGTTTCGGCAAGCACCTGCGACAGCGAGCGGCCCTCGACGAGCTTCATCGCGTAGAACGGCTGGCCGTCTGCCCAGCGCCCGATCTCGTAGACCGGCACGATCGCGGGATGCTGGAGGTTTGCCGTGATGCGCGCCTCGCGGGCAAATCGCTTCGCCACCACGTCCGCATCATCGAGCACCTCTTTGATCGCGACGACACGACCGGTCCGCACGTCGCGTGCCCGCGTGATCCGTCCGAGGCCGCCACGCGCATACTCGTCGAGCATTTCGTAGTTCGAGCGATCGACAAGCGGTAGGTCCGCAGCCGCGATGTCCCCACGGGGCAGGGACGGCGCGCTACCACGCCGTTCATCTACCGTCGCGTCGAGCTCGAGCTTGCTGGGCATGCGTCAGTCGCTGCTCGCGTCCCGCAACGCCTTGACGCTGCGCTGGCTGAGCTCGAGAAGCACCGGCCCGAGCTCCTTCAGGAGCGTTCGCGCGTCGACCACGAGCTGATGGGTCTCGCGCACGAGCTGCGGCATCGCCTCGACTGTCGGCTTGAGTGCCGCCAGCAGCTCGTTCGTTGCTTTCAGAGACTTCAGCCCCTCCTCGAGGAGAGGTGTCCCTCGCTCTAGAAACCGGCCCAGCTCTTTCCACACCGACATCGTTGCCATCTTACCCTTGGCCTCATGGCGAGGTTCGAGATCGAGCAGCTGATCGAGGCGTGTCGCAGTGCCGTCGCGGGCACCGATGCCGAGCGTGCTGTCCGCGAGCTGGTCACGGAGGCATGCGCCGACCCAGCTGCGATGGCGACGGCGTTCGGCGAGCCCGAGAAATGCGGTCCGCGCACGCTCTTCCGCGCCCCCGATCTCACCGTTCTCGATTTCAGCTGGGCACCGTGGATGTGTTTCAAGCCGCACAACCACAACATGTGGTCCGTCGTCGGCATCTACGCCGGTCGTGAGGACAACGTGTTCTGGCGCCGAACCGAGTCAACAATCGAAGCTGCCGGCGCACGCTCGCTTGGCACGGGCGATGTCACGGTCCTTGGCAAGGACATCATCCACTCCGTCGTGAACCCGCTCGGCAAGCTCACGCGGGCGATCCACGTCTACGGCGGCGACTTCTTCGCGCCCGAGCGGCCACGCAGCGAATGGGATCCCGAGACCCTCGCCGAAAGGCCGTGGGACATGGAGCACACGCAGCGCATGTTCGCCGAGGCCGAGGCCCGCGCGCGGCAGTGAAGCTATTGGCAGGTGCAGCTGGCGAAGTGGTTGTACATGCCGCCGCCGGCCTGGGTGCTGCACGCCATCATCGCGCCGCTTGGCGCGCATGTCGCTCCCACGGTCGCACTCAGCGCTGTAGCGAACGGGCCGGTCGAGTCGGAGAACGGCTGCCAGACAAGGCCGGGGCACGTCTCGGTCGTGTTCATCCACGCGGACCATGTGCCCTGAGGGCACAGCACATCGCGCTGCTGCATGATGATGCCGCCGGCGCACGAGTATTGGCGCGGCTGCGACGACGTCGTGCAGATGCAGTTGTATGCGACCTGTGTCCACGGCGTCCACGCGCCTGCGCCCATCGAGCAGTCGAACGTACGCTGCTCCGTGTACGTGCCGGTCAGCGGCGAGGCACACGCGAGATCCTGCAGCTCGACCATTCCACACATCGCGTCGGGACCCGCGTCCGGATCACCGGTCATGTTCGAGCCGCTAGAGCTGGTCGCGGCGTCGAAGCCAACGCGGCCGCAGCCTGCGACGACGATCACCAGCAGCGCCCGACGCCCCACAACCGCATCCTATCAGCGCGGGCAGGGCGTGCCGTAGACGATGTTGCCACCAACGATCGTCAGCTCGCTGTGAATTCCGGCGAGCGACGTCGCGGTGAACAGATCCGCGCTTAGCACGGCGAGGTCGGCGACCATGCCGGGCGCGACCTTGCCCTTCGTCGCCTCGAGACGTTCGACGTACGCGCTGCCGGCGGTGTAGGCGAGGAGCGATTGCTCCCGCGTGAGCGATTCGTTGCCGTGCGCTTCGGCGCGCGCGATGTTCTCGAACGGATCGAGTGGGCCGTCGGAGCCGAATGCGAGCGGAATTCCCGCGGCAAGGATCGAGCGGAGCAGCATCCACGGCCGGTCGCCGAGGCGTGCCTTGTTCGGTAGCGACGGATCGGCGTGATACGGGTTCTGGACGACGACGATCCCGAGCTCGCGGAGCCGCTGGAAGTCGGCGGGGACGATGCCATCGCCGTGCTCGAGCACGACGCGCGTTTCCTTCCACACGCCGCCGAGGCCGGTCATCGCATCGATGATCTGGTGAATGGCGCGATCGCCGACGGCGTGAAGGTGGAGCGCGTCTTTGCGGTCACGGGAGAACTCGAACATGCGGCGCACGTTCGACAAGATCCAATCCAGGCGACCGGTGGTCGGCTTGTCGGCGTAGGGTTGCGTGATGGCGGCGCCGCGCTCGACCTGTGTGCCATCGAGGAAGTACTTGGTGCCGGCGAGGGTCACGCGCGCGTCCGGATCGATCGGCGGCGGATCGACCATCGGGCTGCGTACGCCACCGATCGGGACCCATCGCACGTGCCAGCGCAGACGGCGGGGCGATGCCTGTAGAACTTTGGCAAGGCGATCGGCGTCGATGTCGAGAGGGAACGTCTGCGCGGTCGTGATGCCGTAGGCGAGCGCAGCGTCCTCGAACTTGCGCACCGCTGCTTCGATCTCCGCGTCGGTGGCGTTGCGACCACGCGCACGCATGGCGGCGTAGCGCGCGTACTCGCTGCGCCAGCCCGGACGCTCGATGAAGCCGCCGAGCGGTGGCAGCGCAGTGAGGTCGAGCAATTTCTCGGCCGCGCTGTTGAGCACGACGACATGCCCGGTGCTGTTGTCGAGCCACACCGGGTGGCTCGGCGCGACCTGGTCGAGTGCATCGCGCGTGATGTTCGGATCGTCGACGTCGAGTGGCGCGTGTAACCAGGTGCCAGGGGGATTCGCGGAGGCCGCCGCGGCGAGACCGGCGACGCTCTCGACCTCGACGGCGTCGAACAAGCTCGGCTCGTGGACGTGCGCGTCGTTGATGCCGGGGATCACGAGCTTGCCGCCGAGCGCGCGCTTGCAGCGCGCGACCATCCGTGTGGCGTCGGCGCCGAGCGCCACGATGCGGCCCTTACGGATCGCGACCGCAGTTGTCCACGGTTGCTTCGCGTCACCGGTGAACACACGTGCATCGGTGAGCACCAGGTCGGCGCGCTCGGTAGTCGATGTTGGCGAGCGGGCTCCGCACGCGCAGAGCATCAGGACCGCAGCGAGCGCACGCACTACCTAGGTCGTAGCATCATTTCTTGCCGCGTACGGTGAGGACGGGAACCGGAGACGTCCGAACGACCATCTCGGCGACGCTGCCGAGCAGAGCGCGAGAGATGCCGCGCCGGCCATGTGTGCCCATGACGATGAGATCTGCACCGAGCTCCTCGGCAGTCTGCAGGATCGCGTCACGCGGATCACCGAGTCGCACGATCGCCTTACCGAGCTTTGCGACGCTGCGGCGCGAGGCGGCTAGCTTGTCGAGTGCACCCTGGTTGTCGACTGTCATCTGATCGAGCAGCGTCGCCGTGAACGCCATCCCGATCTCGGGTGCACCTGTCATGGGAATGCCGACGACGTTGACCAGGTGCACCGTCGCCTCGAGTTGCCGCGCGAGGGTCAGCGCGTAGTCGAGCGCGTGCTCGGAGTACGGGCTGAAGTCGACCGGAACGAGGATCTGCTTCGGGGCGTTCATGCCTTCTCGTAGTGCATCGGTCGTGCCCTCGAGATCTCGCGTGGATACGCCGCGAGCCTGCGCAGAAGCTGCGTTGTCCCGTCCGCGCTCAGCCAGCCTTGCGGACCTGGGGGCGGATCTTCGCGATGATCTCGACAGGCGCGACGAGCGCGTTGGTGACGAGACAGTGCTTCTGCGTCTCGTCGAGCGTTGTCCGTGCGCGCTCGACGTCGCGTACCTCCATGTCGACCTCGACGGTGAACTTCGTGAAGCGCGGCCCCGTCTCGGTCTTGTCGACTGTCCCTCCCACGCGCGCCTCCCATGCGAGAAGGTCGACGCGGTCGCGCGCTGCGAATGCTTCGAACGTCGTCAAGACCGAGAGGCCAATGGCCGACAGCAGCAGTTGCTGGGCAGACCACGCCGTTGCGTCTCCCTCGAGCTCTGGCGGTGGTCCGCCAGAGATCTGCGGCCTCGGCGGTGCCTCGAGCCGAGCACGCGAGCTCAGCGTTCGCACGAGCCAGGTCTGATAATGGTGAGGAAACGGAACGGGCATCGAGGGTGGTCTCAGCACGTTTCGTTCCACGTCTAGAAACGTGCGGCATCGCCACGTTCACCCGCTGGCTGCGCGATCACGCTCGCTTTACGTGACGGCATGGACTGTGAACTTTGACGCGTCATGGCTTCTCCACGTCGCAGGTCATGGTGGACATGGAACCTCGGGTCCCTCGCCGGGATTCCGATTCGAATGCACCTGACGCTGCTCATCCTGCTCGTCTGGATCGCCGCGTCGTACGCGCTCGCAGGTGCGGGTTTCGGCGCGACGGCCGTCGGAGTCGCGCTCGTGGTCGCGATCTTCTGCGTCATCGTCGTGCACGAGCTCGGTCACGCTCTCGTCGCACGCCATTTCGGCATCGCGACACGCGACATCATGCTGCTACCCGTCGGCGGTATCGCTTCCCTCGAGCGCATGCCCGACAAGCCAATGCAGGAGCTCGTCGTCGCGCTCGTCGGTCCCGCGATCAACTTCGCGTTGGCCGGCCTGCTCTGGCTCGGCATTCGTGCAGGGGGCGGCACGACCGATCTCGCCGCGGCCAGCTCGCTCGGTGCGCTGATCGCCGCACAGCTCTACTGGATCAACGTAGGCCTCGGCGTGTTCAACCTGATCCCTGCATTCCCGATGGACGGCGGGCGTGCACTGCGCGCCGTGCTCGCGATGCGCCTTGGCCCACAGCGCGCGACCGACATCGCAGCACGCCTCGGTCGCGTGCTCGCGGTCGCGATCGGCATCTTCGGCTTGTTCTACAACCCGCTGCTGCTGCTGATCGCATTCGTCGTGTGGAGTGGCGCCACCCAGGAACGTGCGCTCTCGCAGCTCAAGCACGTGATCTCTGGTGTGCCCGTCAGCGCCGCGATGCTTCGTCGCGTCGAAGCGGTCACGCCCGATCAGCCACTCGAAGACGCCGCGGCGTTGCTACTGCGTGGCGGTCTCAACCAGCTGCCCGTCATCGAGCACGGCCAAGCGGTCGGCGTGATCACCCGCAGCGACGTCGCAACCGCGCTCTCGCATGCAGGCCCGAGCGCCACCGTCGCCGAGGCGCCGCAGCATCGCGTGATCACCGTGTCGCCCGCCGATGCGCTCGATGACGTGCTCGACCGGCTGCGCGCGGAGCCCGATGCGGTCGCGCTCGTGATCGACCATGGTCTCCCAGTCGGTGTGCTCACGGCGGAGGCCCTCGCGTCCTACGTCGCACTGCATCAACCTCGGCGTGCGGCCTAGTTAGCGAATTCTTCGGTCAGTCGCGCACCACCCGTGCGACTTGGCGGAGGTCGTGGCGTTCCCCAGGCGAACCCCAACTGGAGAACGTGTCATGCGCCTAACCAGCCTCTTCGCCGCCCTCACCGCCGTCACCGCTGTTGGTTGTGCCGACTCCGCCGTCAACGACGACCCCGAGAACGAGTCGTTCGTCAGTGACGGCAAGGGCGACGCAGCTGGCATTCGCGAAGGCACGCCGGAAGCGTTCGGCGTGCTGCAGCTGGTGAACTATGCGCCCTACGATCGCCTCCACGAGACCGGCATCAGCGCGAGCGCACTGCGCAACATCGAGGCCCACCGCAAGGGCGCCGACAAGCTCGCCTGGACCTCGGACGACAACGGCTTCGACGACCTGAAAGAGCTAGACGATGTGAAGTACGTCGGCAAGGCAACGTTCGAGATGCTGCTCGAATACGCGCAAGATGCCGGCTTCGTCACGCCATCGCCGTATGACGGCGTGTGCGGCGACGGTCTCACCTCGGTGCAGCGTCTACGCGACCTGTCGAACGGGTTTGGCGAGGAGCTCTTCGGTGGCGCCGTCTGGTACCGGGCACGCGCGTGCAAGGACACGGCGTGCGAGCCGTGGGCAATGACGCTGAAGATTGCCGAGCCAGAAGACCAGTGGATCGAGTTCGTGCAACCGGGCGGTACGGAGTTGCTGTTCGTCCCGACCTTGCATCGTGGCTACAAGGTCGAAACCGATGCACGCACGAGCATCGATGCAGTCTGGGACATCGCCTGGTTCGTCAACGTGGAGACCGACTTTGCTCCGCTCGGCGTGAAGAGGTCATCCGGCGCGTTCAACACGCGCAAGGGCGAGGAGCGTCTGATGCAAGTGTTCGACACCAGCGAAGCGACACTCACCGATAGCTGCCTGCGGACGAGCGGCATCCTGAAGTCGGATGCGGGTGATGGCTGGCATTACGAGGACGAATTCACGTTCCTCGCGCAGTGGTAGCCGCTCAGTCCTTGGGAGCAGGGCCCCAGTCGACCCCGGTCGTCGAACCGGAGTAGACCTTCACGGCCTTGCCCGTACCGTCGGCATTCGCGATGTAGATGCCGGCACCGCCGCCACCGCTCGTACGCGAGAACGCGATCGCGCGGCCATTCGGCGAGAACGCTGGCTCCTCGTTGTTGCCTTCGCTCTGCGTGATGCGGGTCATCGTCTTGGTATCGAGATCGAGCGTGACGATGTCGTAGTTGCCGCCGTCGCGCGTCGTGTACGCGATGATCTTCTTGCCGGCCTTCGGCGACCACGTCGGCGTGGTGTTGTACTTGCCGTTGAACGAGACCTGCGTCGCATTGCCGCCGCTCGCCGACATCACAAAGATCTGCGGTCCACCGTTGCGGTCGCTGACGAACGCGATCTGGCTACCGTCGGGCGACCACGCCGGTGACGTGTCGATCGCCTTGTTGTTCGTGAGGCGCGAGACGACGGAGCCGTCCGCTGCCTTGATGATGTAGATCTCCGGGTTGCCGTCCTTGGACAGCGTGACCGCAAGCTTGCTGCCGTCGGGCGACCACGACGCGCCCGTGTTCATGCCCTTCTGGCCCGAGATCTTCTTTGGACGGCCACCACCCGCCGGCGCGATGTAGAGGTCCGGGTTCGAGCGCATGAAGCTCGTGTAGGCGATCTGGCCGCCGCCGGGCGCCCACGCCGGCAGGATGTTCGTCGAGCTGTTGTTGGACACCGCGTAGGCGTTGTTGCCGTCGAAGTCGACCGCCATGATCGAGCTCGTGCCCTTGCCCTTCGCGGTGAACGCGATCTTCGAACCGAAGAAGCCGGCCTCGCCCGTGTAGTACTTGACGACTTCGTTGCACCACTTGTGAACGATCGCCCGCGTGTTCGTGCCCGCACGCTTGTACGACTTCTCGAGCGATGGCTTGTTGCCCTTGCTCACTTCGTAGAGCTTGAAGTCGATCGCGTCGGTCGAGACCTTGTACTTGATCACGCCGTACGCGCCGACGTCCTTCCACTTCTGCGCCTCGATCCCAACGCCCTCGCTCTTGAGATCAGCGAGGAAGCCGGCCGGATCGAGGACCTTGAACGGGCCCGCGAGGTTGAGGTCGAACGACTCGACGCCCGAGACCTCCTTGGACACCGCATCGCCTTCCGGTGCCGTTGGAAGCGCGATCGGATACTTCCCGCCCTTCGTCGCCGAAACGTCGATCACGGTCCCGCCCTCTTTCGGCTGCGCGGACGCAACCGAGGTGAGGACCGCGATCAGGACTAGCCCGCAGGTTTGCTGAATCTGAAGCATAGCCATTTGCTCGTGATGCTAAGGAGGTGAGTCGGAACGGGCTCGGGTTTCTGCGCGCGGTTCTTCTGCAGCTCTTTGAGAGCCGCTTCGGCCGCGATCTGGATGTCGTCCTCACCGGGCGTGCCGATGGGCTTGTCGAACGTGTAGTTCTTGATCGTGCCGTCGGCCTGCAGGTGAATGCAGCCGACGGGGATGCTCTCGCCTTTGGCGATCTCGGGGAACG
>Ga0315912_10005721_pt1 | contig 11344 bp, 6 predicted proteins | sample VfabasoilMG_FD_204469 | JGI IMG/M metagenome (GOLD analysis project Ga0315912, IMG submission 204469) | Garden soil microbial communities collected in Santa Monica, California, United States - V. faba soil | ecosystem: Environmental > Terrestrial > Soil > Garden | place: USA: California...
GCTCGGCATCGACATCGGCGACGTGGACCTCGTGCTCCAGGTGGGCTCGTCGCGCTCCATCGCCACGCTGCTGCAGCGCGTCGGGCGCGCCGGCCACGGCGTGCAGCGCGTCCCCAAGGGGCGGCTCTTCCCGCTCACGCTGGACGAGCTGGCCGAGGCCTCGGCGCAGCTCGCCGCCGTGCGGCGCGGCGAGCTCGACCGCACGCCCAGCCCGCCGCCCGCGCTCGACATCCTGGCCCAGCAGCTCGTGGCCTGCTGCGTGGCCGGAGACGCCGCGACCGACGAGCTGTTCGCGCTGGTGCGCCGCGCCTGGCCCTACCGTGAGCTCGCGCGCGAGGACTTCGACGCCACGATCGCGCTGCACACCGCCGGCCGCCATGCGCTGCTCCACGCGGACGGCGTGCAGGGCCGGCTCATGGCCACGCGCCGTGCGCGCCTGCCGGCCATCACGGGCGGCGGCGCCATCCCCGACACGGCCGACTACCAGGTGCGGCTCGAGCCCGAGGGCCTCCTGGTCGGCTCGCTCAACGAGGACTTCGCCATCGAGGCGAACGTGGGCGACATCTTCCAGCTGGGCAACACCTCGTGGCGCATCCTGAAGGTGGAGGCCGGCGTGGTGCGCGTGGCGGACGCGCGCGGCCAGCCGCCGACGCTGCCGTTCTGGCTGGGCGAGGCCCCGGCGCGCACGGTCGAGCTGTCGGCGGAGATCGGCCGGCAGCGCGAGGGCGCCGACGGCCCGGGCTGGTTCCGCGAGCACGCCGGCCTCTCGGCCGACGCCGCCGAGCAGCTCTCGGCCTACGTGCTCGAGGGACGGGCCGCGCTGGGCGCCGTGCCCAGCGCCACCTGCGTGGTGGCCGAGCGCTTCTTCGACGAGACCGGCGGCATGCAGCTCGTGCTGCACGCGCCCTTCGGAGGGCGCATCAACCGCGCCTGGGGGCTGGCGCTGCGCAAGTGCTTCTGCCGCGGCTTCGGGTTCGAGCTGCAGGCGGCGGCGAGCGAGGAGTCGATCCTCATCTCGCTCGGGCCGCACCACAGCTTCCCGCTGCCCGATGTGTTCCGTTTCCTGCACAGCAAGAGCGCGCGGCAGACGCTGGTGCAGGCGCTGCTGGCGGCGCCCATGTTCACCACGCGCTGGCGCTGGAACGTCTCGCGCTCGCTGCTGCTGCCGCGCACGCGGGGCGGACGCAAGGTGCCGCCGCCGCTGCAGCGCATGCGCGCCGACGACCTGCTGGTGGCCGCCTTCCCGCAGGTCATGGCGTGCGGCGAGACGCTGCCGCCGGGCGACCTGCCGGTGCCCATGGAGCACCCCATCGTGCGCCAGACGGTCGAGGACTGCCTGCACGAGGCCATGGACATCGACGGCTTCCTGGCGGTGCTGCAGGGCATCGAGTCGGGCGCCATCGCGACGCACGCCGTCGACCTGCCGGAGCCCTCCTCCTTCGCGCTCGGCATCCTCAACGCGCAGCCTTATGCCTTCCTGGACGACGCGCCGCTCGAGGAGCGCCGCACGCAGGCCGTGGCCAGCCGGCGTGGCCTGCCCGCGCGCGCCGCCGACACGCTCGGAGCGCTCGACCCGGCGGCCGTGGAGCGCGTGCGCCGCGACGCCTGGCCGCAGCCGAACAGCGCCGAGGAGCTGCACGAGGCGCTGCTCTGGATGGGCTACCTCACGTGCGAGGAGGCCACACCCTGGTCCAGCTGGGTGGAGGCGCTCGTGGCGGCCGGGCGCGTCGTGCGCGAGGGCGACAAGCTCTTCGCGGCCGAGGCCACGCGCGACAGCAAGGCCGTGCTCGCCGGACGGCTCGAGGCGCTCGGGCCCGTGGAGGGCGACGACCCGCTGCTGCTGGAACTCGAGGCCGACGGCGTCGTGCTGCGCACGCGCATCGACGGCCGGCCGGCCTTCTGCAACCGGCGCCTGCTCGCCCGCATCCTCCGCGACACGCTCGACCGCCTGCGCGCGGAGATCAGCCCCGTGAGCGCCGGCCAGTTCCTGCGCTTCCTCACGCACTGGCAGCACGTGGCGCCGGCCGCCCGCCTGCACGGGCCGGCGGGCGTGGCCGAGGTGCTGCGGCAGCTGGCCGGTTTCGAGGTGCCGGCCTCCGCCTGGGAGCGCGACATCCTCGCGCTGCGCGTGAGCGACTACCGCCAGGCCTGGCTGGACGAGCTGCTGCTCTCCGGGCAGTTCGCCGCCTGCCGCCTGTGGGGGGCCGCGGCCACGGCCGTGCGGCGCACGCCCATCGCCATCGTGCCGCGCGAGGACCTGGATGCCTGGCTGGGGCTCGCCGCGCCCGGCGACAGCTGGAGCCTGCAGGGCCCGGCGCGCGAGCTGCACGAGCTGCTGCGCCAGGCCGGCCCGTGCTTCCCTCAGGAGATCGAGCGGCGCACGCGCCTGCTGCCGGTGCAGGTCGACGAGGGGCTCGGGCAGCTCGTGGCGCTCGGCCTCGCCAGCTGCGACGGCTTCTCCGGCCTGCGGCGCCTGTTCGCCCGCGCCCGGCCGCGGCCGCGCGGCAGCCCGGTGCCGAGCGGCCGCTGGAGCCTGCTGGCACGCGGCCTGCCCGAGGCGCCCGAGCCGATGTTCCTGGCGCGCCAGCTGCTGCGACGCACGGGCGTGGTCTTCAAGCGCACGCTGGAACGCGAGCGCTTCGACGTGCCCTGGTGGCGGCTGCACCGCGAGCTGCGCACGCTCGAGGCGCGCGGCGAGGTGCGCGGCGGGCGCTTCGTGATGGGCTTCTCGGGCGAGCAGTTCGCGCTGCCCGAGGCCGTCGAGCTGCTGCGCCGGCTGCGGCGCGACGAGCAGGAGGCCGGTGGGCCTGCCGCTCCCACGCTGAGCGTGGTGGCGGCCGACCCGCTGAACCTGGTCGGGATCCTGACGCCCGACGAGCGCGTCTCGGCGGCGGCGCGGCAACGGGTTCCTGTGGGCTGAACGCGGCTCGCGCCTTGCTATGCTGCCGCGCGGCATGCCCGACGCGACGCACGACAGCTCTCCCAAGGCCTCGCGTGGCGCGCGGCGCTGGATCCTGCGTCTGCTGCTGGTGCCCGGCACGCTGCTCGTGCTGCTGCTCGCCGCCGAGATCGGCCTGCGCTTCGCGGGCTACGGACCCGAGACGCACCTGCGCTGGTTCTCGCACCCCCAGCTGCACTACACGGCCGCCCCGAACCAGGACGGCGAGGTGCAGGTGAGCGACCCCAAGGCCGGCGAGAAGACCATCCGCATCCACATCAACGGCTACGGACAGCGCTGCGAGGACTACCCGCTCGAGAAGCAGCCGGGCGAGCTGCGCATCGTGGCCCTGGGCGACTCGCTCACCTTCGGGCCGGGCGTCGGCAACGACGAGATGTTCCTCGGGCAGCTGCAGCAGGCGTTTCGCGACCACCCGCCGCACGACGGCTTCGTGCGCGTCGTCAACACCGCGGCCAACGGCTACTCGACCATCCACTACCTGCGCTGGATGGAGAGCCAGCTGCAGACGTACTCGCCCGACCTGGTGCTGCTCTGCCTGTACATCGGCAACGACATGTGCATCGCCACGCGGCACACGCTCTTCAACCCGGTGCCGTTCCCCGAGTGGGGACGCAACACGGCCCTCGGACACTTCCTGCTCGAGAACTACCGGCCCACGCTCACGCGCCTGCGCCAGCGCTGGTCGGACGACGTGAACAGCCCGCTGGAGGAGATCGAGCCGCGCCTGCGCCGCTACATCGACGTGCCCGAGGACCAGCTCGGCTACGACGACAAGATGGCCCTCTGGCGCCACGCCCTGGGCCACATCGAGCGCATGCAGCAGATCGCGGAGCAGGCCTCGGTGCCCATGGTGTGCCTGCTCATCCCGCAGTCGCACATGCTCGTGGGCGACACCGACTTCCCGCTCTACTCCTGGCTGCAGCGCTCGATCGAGGCGCTCGGCATGCCGGTGCTCAACCCGATCGAGGCGCTGCGGCCGCTCGGCCTGCAGGGTTGGCACTCCTACGACCCGGGCCACCTCAATGCGGCCGGCCACGCCGCGCTCGGCGCCTTCCTCTCGGAGGAGCTGCGCAAGCTCTCCTACGGCGACTGAGCGCGCAGCGCGTTGGAGAGCGTGATGCCGACCGGCACGCCGGCGTCGGGTTGCAGGCACTGCAGCGTGCAGCTCGTGCCGTGCGGCAGCGCCGCCGGCCAGGTGCCGAGCAGCTCCAGGCAGCCGGTGGCGTCGGTCGTCGCGAGCACGTGGTGGCTGGGCGGGTAGGCGGACAGCAGGCCGCCGGCGAAGGGCTGCGGCAGGCTGTGCAGCGACAACCAGACGAGGCAGGGTGCGAGGGGCGGCGCGGCGGAGAGTTGCAGGCGCGTCGACTCCCCGGGCAGCAGTGCGCCCAGGGCCGCGAGGCGCGGCGTGCCGTGGCTGCCCGACACCGCGCCGCCGAGGTCGACCCAGCAGCCCTGGGGCACCAGGGGTTGCAGCGCCACGTCGAGCTCGAGGCCGCCCTGCGCCGGCAGCACGACGCTGAGCTGGCGATCGAAGTAGCCCGGCGCGCTGAAGCGCAGGCTGTGCAGGCCGGGCGGCAGGAAGGCGTGGTAGCGCGCGAAGGGCCCGCCGCTGCCGAGCTGCTCGCCGTGCGCGAACTGCAGGTCGGCCACCTCGACGGCGGCCTGCAGCGGCAGCCCGCTGCACGCGTCGCGCACGTGACCGCCGAGCGGCAGCGGCCGGGCCCAGTGCGCCAGCAGGCCGGCGCTCACGCTCTCGGCCTCGAGCTGCGCCTCGGCGAACGGCGGCTGGAACTCGAGCGCCGTCTCGAGCAGCAGGGCCAGGCTGCCGTGCCGTGACATCTGGTAGTGGATCTCGCCGCCGAGGCAGCAGCTGCTGGCGGTGCTGTCGTAGCCGCACGCGGCGCTCAGCGCTGCTGCTTCGGCGGCGAGGTAGGCGTCCTGGGGGTGCGTCCAGCAGCCGTAGCCGTGGCGCGCCTGCCGGCCGTACGAGTGCAGGTCCACCACGCGCGCGAAGTGCAGCGCGTCGGCCAGGGCGATGAGGCTCGCCACCTCCACCTCCGAGGCGGGCGCCGGGCCCTGGTAGGTGTTGCTGCCGGGCTGGCTGCTGCCCCCGCAACCGGCGTCCCAGCCGGTCGGATAGTTGCGGTTCAGGTCCACGCCGACGGCGCCGCCCGGCAACGGCCGGCGGTTCTTGCGCCACAGGTCGTCGTGCTCGAAGACGTACGCGTAGCCGTCGGGGTTCGCCACGGGCACGATCCAGAAGGCGTGCTGCCCGAGCAGCGCCGAGTCGGGGTCGAGCGCCTGCTGTTCGAGCAGGCGCCGGGCCGTGGCGAGCGCGATGAGCGGCGTGAGCACCTCGCGCGCATGGTGGCCGGCGACGAGCAGCGTGGCGGGCACGTCCTGCACCGCGCCGGCCGCCGGCCCGAGGCGCAGCGCCAGCAGCTGCCGGCCACCCGCCGTCGGGCCGGGACCGAAGCTCGCGCCGAGATCGACGAGTTCGGCGTGCTGGGGGTAGGCGTCGACCAGCGCCGCGAGCGAGGCCTCCACGCTGGCGAGGTCGGGGTAGCCCAGCGTGTCGGCGGCCGTCGCGTCCTGGCTGCCCAGCGGCCGGCCGCGCGCGACCTCCTGCGGCTGCAGGCCGAGGGCCTGCAGCGCGCGCAGATCGTGCACGTCGCCGATGAGGTCGAGCTGTCCGTCGCGCAGCCCGGCGACGTCGAAGCCGCGCGCCAGCAGCTGCTCGGCCAGGGCGGCGTCGCCGGCGAGCGACCAGCGCCGCAGGGGCGTGCCGGCGGCAGCCTGGGGTGGCGGTGGAGCGGCGAGTGCCGGCACGACGCCGGTCAGGCCCATGGCCAGGCACGACAGGTACAGGACGCTCGACAGCCTCGTCAGCACGTGGCAGCTCCTGGTGGCACGGGGCCGGCGGTGTCCTCGGTCGCGCCGCCGCCAGCCCGCGGCCCCACGATACGCGCTCGGCGCCGTCGCTTCCCCGGCCGAGTGGGGCCGGACCGCGCACCCCGGTGCACGGTCCCCCGCTGCAAGCACCCCGGACCGCGCATGGCGCCACTCCGCGCGCTGCCGGCGCCTCGGGCGGGATGCTACGTTCGCGGCCCTCCCGACCATCGTCCGCCCGCATGCCCCGCTACGACGTCGAGATCCTGCAGCCCACGGCCCTGCTGCCCGAGGTCGGCGACGCGCGCGCCACCTTCGAACGCATCTGGGACGGCATCCCCAAGAACCGGCCGCGGCGCCTGTGGCACTTCCTGCCGGAGCTGGGCCTCTTCGTGAAGGGCCGCGCGGCGCGCTGGAACCTCTCGCGCGCCAACTACATGCGCAGCCGGCGCATCCTGACCGAGCGCGTGGCCCTGGCGGGGCTGGCGGCCTGCGGGCTGCCCGTGCCGGAAGTGGTGGCCGTGGGCGCGGAGTGGCGCGCCGGCATCTCGACGCGCTCCTGGCTCGTGCTGCGCCTGCTCGAGAAGGTGGTGGACCTCGAGAGCTACCTGCTCGATGGCGTCGACGCGCCCGGCTCGCCGCGCCGGCAAGCGGTCTTCGTGGCCGTCGGCAGGCTGGTCGCCCAGCTGCACGCCGCGCACGCCTATCACCGCGACCTCTCGAACCGCAACGTGCTGCTGCGACTCGACGGCCCCGCGCCGCGCCTGCACCTCATCGACTGCCCGCGCGCGCTGCTGTTCCCCTGGGGGCCCACCGAGCCCGGCCTGCGGCGCGGCGACCTCTACCGCATCGCGCGCAGCTGTCGCCGGGACGGCGCGAGCCTGGAGGAGGTCGAGGCGCTGCTCGTGGCGGCCGAGGCGCCCGATCGCCCGCGCATCCTGGCGGCGATCGACCGCTCGCTCGACAGCGGCGAGCGCCGTCCCTTCCGCACGCAGGTGTGGATGGTGACGGGCCGCTGAGGCGGCGTGAGCGCGCGTGCGACCGACGACCGACGACCGACGACCGACGAGCGGTGAGCGGTGAGCAGTGACCAGCGAGCGGTGAGCAGTGAGCAGTGAGCGGCAGCGGGCGGCTGGCCCGCCCCTCAGGGGACGAGCACGAGCAGGCCGTTGCTGCCGCTCACGCCGGCCGGCGCACTGGCATCCAGGAAGAAGAACTGCAGGGCGATGGGGGTGCCTGACGCGATCGACGCGTCGAGGCTCGCCTGCACGCCGAGGCTGCCCGCGGCGTCGAAGCCGAAGCTGCGCTGCGCCAGGAACGGGAAGGGGTAGAAGGTGCCGCCATAGAAGGGAGTCGGCGTCACCTGCGTGCCGAGGAAGACGAAGCCCAGCGCGAAGGGCTGGCTGCCGCTGCACGTGATGACGAAGCTGCCCGGGCCGCCCGGCGTGAGGTCGCCGGCGCCCTCCAGCCACGGTTCGCCGAAGGCGCCGGCCAGTCCGGACGGGCCGAGGTCCAGGAACTGCCCGGGGTCGTGGTCGAAGGGCCACTCGTTCGAGAGGTGGCTGCCGCTGTTGCCGGCCGTCTGCACCGAGAGGCTGCCGTCGGCCACGTCGGCGGGCACCGTGAGTTGCAGGCGCGTGCCGCCATCGAGACCCGGCAGGTTGCCCACGACCACCGGCGTGCCATCGCTGTCGGCGCGCGTGAACCAGACGCTGTTACCCGTCGGCGAGAAGCCGCTGCCCAGCACCTCGAGCGTGCCGCCGATGTTGCTCGAGCCGCTCGTGCCGCTCACCACGGGTTTGCTCGCCGCCGCCACGCCGTAGACGGCCTGCAGGCCGGCGATGTCGTCTGCCGCCAGCGAGCGCGGGGCGACCGCGCTGCCGCTGGCCACGGCGGACATGGTGGCGCCCGCCACCGAGCTGTGCCCGAGCCCGAGCACGTGACCGATCTCGTGCGTGGCGACGGCCTGGAGGTCGGCGAAGCCCTCGTCGCCCGGGCCGTCGTGCCAGGTCCAGGCCGAGAGGTAGTAGATGTGCCAGCCGTCGCTGCTCGGCGTCACGCTGAAGGCCAGCGTGCCGCCCGGGTTGCTGTCGAACAGCTCGCTGTGCACGTTGCCGTCGGCGCCGCCGTCGCTGTCCGTCTCGCCCTGGAAGCTGTTGTCGAAGTTCGCGCCGCCGCTGCCGAGCGTCGGCTGCGTCGGATCCTGGTCGCCGCTGCCCGCGAAGGGCAGGCTCGCCCACTCGAGATGCGCCTTCCAGATCGCCTGGGTGGCACCGAGCACGCCGGGAAGGTCGGGCTGCGGCACGGTGTTGTCGTTGGCGGTCGGGTCCGTGAAGTTGTTGAACACGCGCAGGTCGCGCTGGCCCAGGCCGAGCGCGTCGCCGGTGACGGTGAAGCCGGCCGTGTCGACCGCGTGCGAGAGCAGGTAGCAGGCGCCGAAGGCCAGGCAGACGGCGAGCGGCGCGGACCAGGTCCGGAGTGGTGTCAGCATCGGGAGATCCCCGTTCGGGAGGGGTGGGAGAGAAGCCCGGGATGCACCCTCGGCTCGGGAGCGTCGGACGGGCACGCCCGCGGGAGAGGCGGTCGTGCCGGGTGCTGGGCGCATCCTACGCCTGGCCGCAGCGCGCCTGCTAGAGTCCGACACCGTTCGGCGGCTGCGCCGATCGCCTCGGAGGAAGCCACGCGTGGACACCGGGAACCGCAAGGCCGTGCTGGCCGCGCTGGCAGCCAACCTCGGCATCGCCGTGGCCAAGTTCGTGGGCTTCGGCTTCACGCGCGCCGCGTCCATGCTGGCCGAGGGTGTGCACTCGGTGGCGGATTGCGGCAACCAGGCGCTGCTCCTGTGGGGCGGGACGGCCGCGCGGCGCGCTCCGACGGCCGAGCATCCCTTCGGATTCGGCCGCGAGCGCTTCTTCTGGTCGTTCGTGGTGGCCATGGTGCTCTTCACCATGGGGTCGGGCTTCGCGCTCTACGAAGGCATCCACAAGCTGCACGAGCCCGAGCCGCTCAGCGCCCCGAGCTGGGCCGTGGGCATCCTGGCGGCGTGCGTGGTGATGGAGGGGCTCTCGTTCCGCACCGCGGTGGTGGAGGCGCGCCGCCACAAGGGCACGGAGAGCTGGTGGGCTTATGTCCACGGCACCAAGTCGCCCGAGCTGGCCGTCGTGCTGCTCGAGGATCTCGGGGCGCTCATCGGCCTCGGGCTGGCCCTGACGGGCGTGGGGCTGGCGTGGCTCACGGGCGACGCGACCTGGGACGCCCTCGGCAGCCTGCTCATCGGCCTGCTGCTCGGCCTCATCGCCGTGCTGCTGGCGAGCGAGATGAAGAGCATGCTCATCGGCGAGGCCGCCAGCGCGAGCCACCGCCGGACGCTCGAGCGGGCCATCGCCACGGTGCCGACAGTGGCCCGGCTGATCGACATGCGCACGCTGCACCTCGGCCCGGAAGAGGTGCTGGTCACGGTCAAGATCGAGTTCGACGGCAGCCTGCCCTTCGCGCGGCTCGCGCGGGCCATCGACGAGGTCGAGGCGGCCGTGCGCGCTGCCCTGCCCGCGCTCCGGGTGGTGATGTACGTGGAGCCTGACGTCTTCGACCCGGGCCGGGCCGGGTAGCATCGTGGGCTCCCACCCCGCGAGCCCACCCATGAACCGTGCCCCTCGTCCCTCCCGCCTGTCGGCCGCCGCGGCCGCCCTGGCGGCGCTGCTCCTGTCCGCCGCCCCGCTCGCCGCCCAGTGGTCGGGCTCGTCGGCGCTCAACCTCTCGCTGGCCGATGCGGCCAGCGACCAGGCGCAGCCCAAGCTGGCGCCGACGTCGGATGGTGGCGCCTGGCTCTCGTGGTTCGACGGCATCGCCAGCGGCTGGGACGTGCGCGTGCAGAGGGTCGACCTCGGCGGTCAGGAGCTGCTGCCGCACAACGGCGTGCTCGTCGCCGACCGGAACTTCAGCTCGACGCAGGACTACGGCCTGGACGTCGCGCCCGACGGCTCGGCCCTGCTCGCCTATCGTGACGACAGCGGCGTGGGCGTCCAGATCGCCGTCGCGCGTGTGCTGCCCGACGGCACCGTGGCCTGGGCCGTGCAGGTGACGAGCACGGCGGCCTTCGTCGCCGCGCCGGTGGTGGCCGGCCTCGCGGACGGTTCGGTGGCCGTGGCCTGGACCGAGGGCAGCAGCACCCGCTTGCGCCGGCTCGACAGCAGCGGGGCCCCGCTGGGACCGCCGCTCACGTTCACGCCGGGCGCCGGCAGCTACTCGGTCGCCGACATGCACGGCGCCGGCAACGACGTCATCGTGTCGTTCGTGCACCAGACCGGTGCGTTCGGCTCGCCGCGTCACCTCCTGGCGCAGAAGGTCTCGCCGGCCGGCACGCTGCTGTGGGGCGCCGGGCATCTGTCCGTCTTCGACGGCGGCTCGCTGCAGTTCGGCAACTTCCCCGACTTCATCCCGGACGGCAGCGGCGGCGCGCTCTTCGCCTGGTACGACGCCAGCTCGCCGCAGTTGCAGTGCTACGCCCAGCACGTGCTCTCGGGCGGCGGCGAGGCCTTCCCGCACAACGGGGCGGCCGGCTCGACGAGCGTGGCGCAGCTGCGCGTCAGCCCGAGCGTCAGCTACGACGCGAGCAGCGGCAGCACCTACCTGTTCTGGCAGGAGCTCGACCTGCTCCAGTCGCAGTCGGGCGTGTACGGCCAGCGTTTCGACGCGGCGGGCGTGCGGCAGTGGGGCCCCACGGGCGCGATCGTCGTGCCGGTGGGCGCCTCGAGCCGCACGCAGGTCTCCACGCTGCGCGCCGCCGGCCGCAACCTGGTGGTCTGGGACGACTCGCCCGCCTTCGGCAATGACACGCTGCTCGCCGCCCGGGTCGACGACGCCGGCCTGCTCGTGCAGGGGCCGTTCGCCGTCGCGTCGACGCCCTCTTCCAAGTCGCGCCTCGCGGCGGCCGCCTCGCTCAGCAGCCACGCCATGCTCGTCTGGCAGGACGATCGCAGCGACCCGAGCGACCTGCTCGGCCAGAACGTCAACGTCGACGGCACGCTCGGTGCCCGCTGGACCGACCTCGGCGGCGCCCTTTCCGGCATCAACGGCAGCCCGCGCCTCACGGGGCTCGGCTGCCTGGCCGCCGGCTTCCCGCTGGGGCTCGCCCTCGAGCACGGCCCGCCCAGCGCGCTGGCGCTGCTGTGGATCGCGCTCAACCCGACGCCCCTCCCGTTCTTCGGCGGGGTCGTGCACGCCAGCCCGCACAACGCGCAGATCCTGCTGGGCACCAACCCGGGCGGCGCGCTCTCGGGCCTGACGGTCATGCCGCCCGGCTTCCCGCCCGGCAGCAACCTGTGGTTCCAGTTCGTGCTGCAGGACCTGAGCACCCTGCACCAGCTCACGCTCAGCAACGGCCTGCGCGGGACGACTCCCTGATATGGTTGGACCCTGTCAAGCGCGGGCTGTTCTTTGTTTCGTGTCTTCGATGAGTGCAGCGACCGACAGCGGGTGCATCGACGGTTGATCAGC
>Ga0315912_10005722_pt1 | contig 11343 bp, 7 predicted proteins | sample VfabasoilMG_FD_204469 | JGI IMG/M metagenome (GOLD analysis project Ga0315912, IMG submission 204469) | Garden soil microbial communities collected in Santa Monica, California, United States - V. faba soil | ecosystem: Environmental > Terrestrial > Soil > Garden | place: USA: California...
GTCGTACCTCATCGCGTCGACGTGCTGGATTTCGAGGTTGTCGACCTCGCCGAGCTCGGCGTTCAGCACGCGGATCATGTCCGGGTCGGCCTCGAGCGCGATGACCTTGCCTGCGGTGACACGCTCGACGATGCGCGCGGTCAACGTCCCCAGCCCGGGACCGATCTCGACGATCCAGTCCATATCCGACGACACCGCTGCATCGGCAATCGCACGCAACACGCGATCAGAAACCAGGAAGTTCTGGCCGAACTGTTTCTTCGCGCGCAGCCCGTAGCGATCGAGCAGCACGCGCGCGTCAGGAAATGGGCCAACCGCGTCGGCCATGAGCGTATGCCCCTTGGCTCCGGTGATCTCGCTGTCGCGCTTGTCGTCGCTGCTCATGACTGCCGGGCGAGCGGCTTGCTCGGGGCCGCATCGAGATCGAGGCTGTCTCGCTCACCGCGCACGAGCCGGTGGTATCCCGCCGCCGCGATCATCGCCGCGTTGTCGGTGCAGCGACCGATCGGCGGGATGTAGACCTTGAAGTCATCCTCCGCGCCAGCCTGTTCCATCGCCGCGCGCAGCCCCGAGTTCGCTGCCACGCCGCCGCAGATCTGCACGTGACCGATGCCGAGCTTGCGCGCGGTCCGCCGCGTCTTGCGCACGAGCACCTCGACGATCGCAGCCTGGTAGCTCGCGCATAGATCCGCGAGCTCCTGGCCGTCGGGGACGCCCTTCGCGCGAACGTGATGCAAGAGCGCGGTCTTGAGCCCCGAGAACGAGAAGTCGGCACGATGAACGTCGGCGGTCATCGACCGTGGAAACTCGACGGCCCTGGGGTTGCCGGTCTTCGCGAGCTTGTCGATCACCGCGCCGCCGGGATACCCGAGCCCGAGTAGCTTGGCGCCCTTGTCGAACGCTTCGCCCGCCGCGTCGTCGCGTGTCGCGCCGAGCTCGACGAGATCGCCGGGGCCGCCGACGCGCACGAGTGACGTGTGACCGCCGGAGACGATCAGTGCGAGATGCGGAAGCGGCGGCGGGTCGGGCTCGAGATAAATCGCGGTGAGATGCCCTTCGAGGTGATGCACGCCCACGAGCGGCTTACCGGTCGCCCACGCGAGCGCCTTTGCGGTCTGCAGACCGACCAGCAGCGCGCCAACGAGGCCGGGTGCGTTTGTGACCGCGATGCCATCGATGTCAGCGAGCGTGCACTCCGCGCGATCGAGCGCTGCCTGCACGACCGGTACGACGTTGAGAATGTGCGCGCGCGACGCGAGCTCGGGGACGACGCCGCCGTAACGCGCATGGACCTCGTTCTGCGATGCGACGACGTCGGAGCGCACGCTGCGGCCATCGTCGACCACACTCGCTGCGGTCTCGTCACACGAGCTCTCGATGCCGAGGACGCGAAAGGGACGACCGCTCATCGCGGTTCGTCTAGCATCTTTCGGATGGTGTCGGCCTTCGGCCCTTCGGGCTGAAGCGACAGGTACATCTCGAGCGCCGGGCGGGCGTCGCCGTAGCGCTGCGCGGACCACAAGATCAAGCCCTTCTGCTCCCACGCCGGGGCGTAGGTATTCGACATCTTGATGGCTTCATCGATCGACGCGATCGCCTCGTCGGTGCGACCGAGGTTGTGCAGTGCGCGACCGCGGTCGACGTAGACGCGCTTGTCCTTCTTGATCTTGAGCGACTGGTCGAACAGGTCGAGCGCCTTTGCCGGCTCGCCTCGCGAGAGCTCCTCGCGACCCTTCGTGGCGAGCGCAGTCGCACTGCCTCCCGCCGGGGCCGTGGTGCCAGCATCGCCGGTGGCGACAACAACCGCTGCATCCGGGCGCGGTACAGCAACGGCCGCATCCGGGCGCATCGCGACGACCGCAGCGTCCGGGGTGATCATCGCGACCGCCGCGTCAGCGCGCACGGACGCATCCTTGCGATTGGTTGCCACGACGGCGGCGTCGGAAGGCTGCTGCACGACGGCAGCGTCGACTCCGAAGCCGTTGTAGTCGGGCGCGTCGGGCGGCTCCATGACGATGCGATCACCCGCATCCTGGCGCTCGGTCGCGACGACCTTCTTCGACTTCTTCTTGAAGTAGCTGAACACCGCAACGCCAGCGATCAGCGATGCGAGCAGGATCAGAATCTTGGCTCCGCGTCCCGGGCCGCGCTCCGGCACGGCCACACCGCCCTCGACGGACACACGGCGCGGCGGCTCGACTGCGGGCTTCGCCGGCTTGTCGTCGGCCGCGGGCTTGGTGTCGTTGGTCTCGGGCTTTGCGTCGGCGGACTTTGCCTCGGCTGCTCTTGCCTCGACCTCCTCGACTACTGCCTTCGCGCGCTGCTGGCCCTTCGCGTCGAGCGTCGATACATCTTCGGGCTTGAGCTGCGCGACCTCGCCGGTCTTGCGGCGCGGCATGATCGTCACGAGCTCGCGCTGCGTCGCCGCTGCCTCGGACTTCAGCTCGGGTCGCTTGAGCTCGCCCGATGCTTCGGCGCGATCACGACCGGCCGAGCCGATCATGCGAACAGCAGCGGAATCGTCCGGGCGTGACAGCGGAGCGCGCTTGCGCGTCGGATCCGTGCGGCCCTCGTCCTCCAGCTCCGCTCGCTCGGCGAGGCTGTCCGCCTCGATCGCAGTCGGCACACCACCAGAATCTTCGTCGCTCGCGGGCGTCGGCTTGCCGTCGGCCTTCGCGTCGGCCTTCGCCTCGGTCTTTGCCGCTCCGTTCGCCGGCTCGGTCTCGGGCGCAACCGCGACCATCGCAGACGCGCGCTTCGACGGCGGAGCGCTGGGACTGACGCCGCCCAGTGCCGCTTCGCTCGGGATCTTGATCTCGCCACTTGTCTGCAGCAGATCGGAATCGAGGAGCTCCGCGTCGCTCGGAATCTTGTGCTCGCCACTGGTCTGCAGCAGATCGGCATCGAGGAGTGGAACCTCGTCCGACATATCCTTGGGCTTCTTTCCCGGAATCGGTGGCGGCAGCGTCTTGCCGCGGATCGGAGGCGGCGACGAGGGGCGGCCATTGGCACCATTGCTCGATGCTGGCGTAGCAGCGGCCACAGCCGGCTTCTCGGGCAGCTTGATGTCGTCGGGGACGTCGGGGACATCCCAGCCGCGCGTTACGCTTGGTGCAGGTGCGGCGGGCTCGTCGGGCGTGTCCGACGGATCGAACGCACCGAGATCCGCCTTTGCCTTCGCGAGCGCAGCATCGCGCTCCGCACCGGTGAGGTTGGGGAAACCCGGCAATCGGTCTTCGGCGGACGCCGACGCGGCCGCGGTCGGAGACGGCCCCGGAGGCGGAGCGGGAGGCGTTGCCTTTGCGGGCGAGCCCGGCGGCGCTGCGGCCTGCGCGGCAGCGATTTCCTCGGGCGTCGCGCGCTTGATGCCGAGCGCAGCGAGCTCGTCGTCCGCAAACAGCGTCGGCTCGATCAGCTGCGCTGCCGCGACGGCTTCGTCGATCAGACGCAGGCTCGACTGCCGGTAGTTGCCCTGCAGCGGCGGCTGGATCTCTTCTTCGGTGACGACGTCGTTCTCGTCGATCGCTTGCGCCGAGTCGCGACGCGGACGCCCCTCCGTTGCGAGCTCGGTTGGCGATGCGACGGGCGCGCTGGCGAGCACGTCGCTGGCCTCGACGGGGGCAGTGCTGTCGAGTGGCGGGGGCGTCGCTGCGGGGGCCGCCGCCTTCGTGTCGTCCGGTACGTCGGGCACGTCCCAGGTCTGGGTCAGGCTGACCTTGGCCGGCTCGGCGGCGGGCGGTGTCGTCGAGCTGCCGCCGGCAGCGCGCGATTCGAGTCCAACGAGATCGATCGCACCCGACGACGCCTCGTGGATCGGGCTCGGCGTGGGCGTCGCGGGTGCCTGGTGTCGCGCGCTGTCCTCGGGCGGCACGACAACCGGCTTGCTACCGGTGTCGCGCTGCGCGGTGCGCACGGCGGGATCGATATCGATCAGCAGTCCTTCGAAGTAGAGGCGAGAGATTGCCTGCAGACACTCGAGGTCGCCGAAGTCGCTCGCGTCGATCACTTCGAGCAGCGTGCGCTTGCCATCGAACAACCGCAGGATCCGGTTGTTGTCGTCGGGAACCTCACCGAGCCGCGAGGCTAGCTCCGCCGCATCGATCTCGAAACGATGCACGAGTGGTGGCAGCTGCTCGAGGAGACGCGACCATTCGTCGAGGCGCCGCATGCCCTCCATGAGCAGCCCCTGCGAGGTCATCTCGATCACCTCGCGCCGGCGCACGGTGCGGAACTCGACTTCGAACTCGCCCTCGTTCCACGTCAGCAGGCGATAGACCGCGTCCTCGCCTTGCAGCGTTCCCGCCTCCGCATCGATGACTTTACCGTCGCGGAAGTAGATCGCGGCCTGACGGTTCGGACCGCCGGCGAACTGGATGACGCCCGACTTGCGGCTCACCTCGATCGTCTGGATCACGTCGACGACGGGCATGTCGGCGACCCGTCCCGCGAACCGGGTGCCGTCCTTGCGCAGATCGAGGAACTGCCGCTGCTTCTTCTGAAGCAGGATGTTGATCCGCGTGACGATCTCTTTGATGTAGATCGGCTTGGTGAGGTAGTCGTCGACGCCGAGCTCGAGCCCTTTGATCTTGTTCTCGATCGCCGTCTCGGCCGTCAGGAAGATGAACGGGATCTCCGACCACTCGGGCGTCCCGCGGAGGCGGCGCCGAAGCTCGAATCCGTCGAGATCGGTTGCGAACTTCGTTTCGGAGATGATCAGATCCGGCGGATTGATCTCGAGCTTGTCGAGCGCGTCTCCGACGGACACTGCCGGCGTCACGCTGAAGCCCGCCTTGCGCAATGAGACTTCCAACACCCGCAGACTGCGAGTGTCCCCATCCACCAAGAGCAAGCTTTGCTTCGACACGCGGATAGCCGTCGAGCCCGGCCGAAGAATCGTATCCAACTACACGAGCGGTCGCCAGCGACGTACCCTTCCGTCGTGCACCCAATCGTGAAACACGCCAAAACGGCACAGCGATGAGGGTTTCACTTCCATATGGGCATGCCCCGTACGCCCTCGAGCTACCCGACATCGGCCCACCCATTTCGGTCGTTTCCCCGCCGGCGCTCCCGGCCCCTGCGCCCCTACGCTCGCTCCTCGATACCGCGCTCGCGTCACCGTTCGGCGCGGCGCTCTCCGCCCACGCGGGGGCGCGCGTCACGGTGATCGTCAGTGACGCCACCCGCGACGAACCGCGCGCCGCGTTTATTGAAGTCCTCCGCGCCCACCTCCCATCGGACATCCGACTCACGATCGCGATCGCAACCGGCACCCACGGCCCCGCGGATCTGTCAGCGCTCGATCTCCCTTCCGATCTTCCCGTCATCAATCACGACGGTCATCGTTCCGACGATCTGATCGAGCTCGGCACGACGATGCGCGGCACGCCCGTTCGTGTTCATCGCTGTCTCGTCGACACCGATCTCGTGATCGCAACAGGCTGCATCCGGCCGCACTACTTCGCCGGATTCGGTGCCGGCACCAAGGCGATCTTTCCTGGTCTCGGTGAAGCCACCGCGATTCGCATGAACCACAAGCTCAAGCTCGAACCGCAGGCGCGCGCGGGAATCGTCGTCGGAAATCCGTGTCGCGACGACCTCGAAGAAGCCGCGCGTCTGTTGCCCACGCCAACGTTTCTGCTCAACGGCGTCTGCGATTCGGACGATCGAATTCATGCCGCAGTCGCTGGCGATGTCATCACCGCATTTCGTGCAGGCGTCGAGCTCGCGCGTCCTTGGTATGAAGTCGACGCGACACCAGCGCCGCTCGTGATCGCATCGGACGGTCTTCCCGTTACCGCGTCGCTCTATCAGTCCGCCAAGATCGCCGCCGCCGCCGCTCCGTTCGTCGAGCCCAACGGCACTCTCGTGCTCGTTGCCGAATGTGCCGAAGGAATTGGTCCGCTCGACACCGTCAACGAAGCGATCTTCCGCATCGGCATCCTTCCGCGTCTAGCGTCTGGCGTACGCCTCGTGCTCGTCAGCGGCCTGACCGAAGCGCAGACGAACCAAACCCTGCTCGCGTATGGTTCCACTGTGGAGCGCATCCTTGCCGAGACCCCGCACGATCGCGTCCTCGTGCTGCCGCACGCGAGCAAGCTCCTCCCGAGGCGTTCATGACGCGCCGCGTCGAACACCGGAAGTTCGTCGAGCTCTTTGAAAAGTGGAACAAGTCCATTAACTTGTCGGCCGCCTCCACCGCTGCGGAAGTCTGGGAGCACGTCGACGACAGCATGCATGTCGTCAAGCACCTCGAGGGTCGTGCTCGCGTTCTCGACGTTGGATCCGGTGGTGGCTTTCCGGTGGTGCTCGCCGCAATCGAGTGCCCGAACACGCTCTTCACCTCGCTCGAGCCAGTGCACAAGAAGCACGCGTTCCTGCGTACTGCTGCGCGCGAGCTCAAGCTCGTGAACCTCGAAGCTCATGCGGAGCGACTCGAAGATCACGACGTTCACGACTACGACGCCGCGATGTCGCGCGCGACGTTCGATCTCGTCGAGTGGCTGACGCGCGCACGCGAGTTCGTCGTCGATGGCGGTCTGCTGCTCGGCTTCGAAGCAGTGCCGCGCGACGATCTTCCGCCCGGTACGGCACGCGACGTCTACGATCTGGCGGGTAAGCGTCGCGCGATCGTGTCGCTCACGAAGAACTAGTGGTCTCGTCCTCGAGCAGGAAGTCCAGAACGCTCGGATCCTCGTCGAGAATGACGATTGGTCCGTTCCACCGTCGACGAATCTCAGCGGCGTTGTTCAGAGCAAGGTCGCGATCGTCCTCGGGACGACGAGAAAGAATCAGCGCCGAGACACCGAGCCCGTCGTGCTCTGCTGCTTCGATCGTGAGTAGGCTGTGGTTGATCGTCCCGAGACCTGCGCGGGCGACAACGATCAACGGAAGGCGAAGCAATAGGGCGAGCGCTGCCATGTCGATTGTTCCCTCGGATGACTCCGCGAGGGGAACTCGTAGTCCGCCAGCGCCTTCAACGAGGACAACATCGGCGGTGCCTTTGAGCTGGTCGAACACCAACTTCACCTTCGCAACATCGACCACTGCTTGTTCCGCCTTGGCCGCTGGGAGTGGAGCCGCGGCCAGACGAAAACGGTACAGCCCTCGAGCATCGCCATCCTGCCAGCCGCCAGCCGCAACAACGAGTGCGGCTTGGTCCTCCCCGATTGGCCCGTCGACACCAGTCTCAACTGGCTTCCACGCGAGAGGCTTTTGCCCGAGGTCTCGGGCCCGACGGGCCAATGCGCAGGTCACAAACGTCTTGCCGACGCCGGTGTCCGTTCCGGTGATGAAGTAGCGACTCATATTTTCAACTGGTTGAGCTGCTCCACGTGGAAACGCTCCACGGAAACTATCTCCACAGGCCAGGAAACACTCGGTCGACGCCCGCGAAGGTACTTCGTTCGAGTAGCCCAACCTCTTCCGAACCGATACTGAGCGGCGGCATCCAGACCACCACATCACCGAGCGGCCTGAGGATCACGCCGTCCTTCCGGGCTTCCACGCAGACAGCGACTCCGTTGAACTTTCCTGCCGTGGTCCGAACCTCAATACCCGCCATTAAACCGCGGGACCGTATCCCGACCACCGCGGGATGGTGCGCGACGCGCTCGAGCGCGGCCCGAAACTCTGGCTCTCGAGCGACTGCGTTCGCGAGCGTTTCTTCGCGCAGCAACCGCAGGGACTCGAGCCCAACGGCGCAAGCCAGAGGATTCGCGGTGTAGGTGTGCCCGTGGAAGAAGTGCTTCATCTCGGCGCGGTCGCCGAGGAAGGCTGAGTAGATCTCTTCAGTCGACAAGGTCGCCGCGAGGGGCAGATACCCGCCGGAGATCCCCTTCGCGAGGCACAGAAAGTCGGGCGAGACCCCTTCGTGCTCGCACGCGAACATTCGGCCCGTGCGACCAAACCCGGTCGCGACCTCATCGACGATCAAATGCACCGAGTAGCGGCGGCAGAGCTCGGCCGCCTGCGAGAGGAAGCCATCCACCTGCATCAGCATCCCGGCCGCGCCCTGGATCAGTGGCTCGACGACAAACGCAGCAATCTCCGACGACCGTGATGTGAGCTCGGCCTCGAGACGCTCCAGAGAGGCGCTTCCAGCCGTCGCCGTGGGAATCGGAATGCTCTGAACGAGCAGCGGACCGAACACGCGATGGAACAGGTCGATGCCTCCAACCCCGACCGCTCCGAGGGTGTCGCCGTGATAGGCCTCCTCGAGTCGAAGGAACCGCTGCTTCTTCGGCTGACCCCTAAGTGCCCAGTACTGGAACGACTGCTTGAGAGCGATCTCGACCGCGGTGGAGCCCGAGTCCGAATAGAAGACGCGGGTCAGTCCCTTTGGAGCGACCTCGAGCAACTCGGCCGCAAGCCGGGTTCCCGGCTCGTGGCTCAGACCGAGAAACGTCGAGTGCGCAATGCGGTCGAGCTGTGCCTTGAGTGCAGCGTCGAGTCGGGGATGACGGTGACCGTGGAGGTTCGCCCAAAGCGAGCTGACGCCATCGAGGTACCGGCGGCCTTCGGTGTCGACGAGGTAGTTGCCCTCTCCATGCGAGATGATGAGCGGCTCCCATTCCGCCTGCTGAGTGAACGGGTGCCACAGCACCCGTTTGTCGAGCTCGCTCAAACTCTCCACGTGGAACCAAGTAGCCCACGCCATCCGCGGAGTCATCACGCCATGACCGAAAGCTCCACGTGGAAACAGGAACGAATCAGCGGGTGGAATGCGAGGCAAGCAGGCTGCCCAGCCGCGTGTTGACGTTGTGCCATCGGGGTCGCGGTGAACACGCGGTGCCCGTCGACCTGCGTTTCGGCGATCGCCGCTACCTTGCGCAGACCGCCATCTCGCCTCCGGTCACTCAAGCGAGCAAGTCGAGCGGCTCTTTCGGTCGTCTCGCCTTACTCAAGAGAGGAAGTCGACCCTGACAGCCACGTGGAAACAAGAACGAATCAGCGGGTGGAATGCGAGGCTCGACTTCCTCGCTCGAGTGACCGGAGGCGAGACGCCCTGACCGAAAGCTCCACGTGGAAACAGGAACGAATCAGCGGGTGGAATGCGAGGCTCGACTTCCTCCTCGAGTGACCGGGAGGCGAGACGCCCTGACCGAAAGCTCCACGTGGAAACAGGAACGAATCAGCGGGAGGAATGCGAGGCAAGCAGGCTGCCCAGCCGCTCGACTTCCTCGCTCGAGTGACCGGAGGCGAGACTGATGCGGAGCCGAGCGGTTCCTTCAGCAACGGTTGGGGGACGGATCCCCTGAGCCAACACGCGCGCCTCGAGCAGCAGCGAGCTCAGCTCCATCGCGCGTCGATCATCACCAACGATCAGCGCAGCAATCGCGCTCTCCGTTGCTCCAGCCAGACCAGAAACCAGAGAGCGCAGCACTCGCGCATGACTCGCGAGCCTTCTCCGTCGCTCGTCACCTTCGCTCGAACGAACAACGTCGATCGCCGCACGCGTCGCCGCGACCACCATCGGTGGAAGGCCCGTGGAGAATACGAGAGGGCGGGCCTTGTTCCACAACAGCTCCGCGATCGCCTTCGAGGTCGCCGCAAACGCACCGAACGACCCGAGCGCCTTCCCGCAGGTCCCGATCAGAACGTCCGGCGCAACACCGACCGACGCGGCAATGCCGCGACCCTCCGGTCCCCACGCACCGATCGCATGGGCCTCGTCGAGCACGAGCACGGCGTCGTGACGGCGAGCAAGCTCGGCAAGTGCACGCACGTCGGCGACGTCGCCATCCATCGAGAACAACGTCTCGGAGACGATCACCGCTCGTGCATTACTTGTCGCGCGAAACGCCCTCAGCCGTTCTTCGAGGGCGGCAAGGTTCCCGTGCGGGAAGACGTGGAGCTCAGCGCGGGAGAGGCGGCAGCCATCGATGATGCTCGCGTGGTTCAGCTCGTCGGAGAACAGCCCCGTCGTCGGACCACATAGTGTCGTCAGGACACTAACGTTAGCGGCGTAGCCCGTGTTGAAAAACCGTGACGCGGGGACGCGAAGCCAGTCGGCAATCGAGATCTCGAGAGCGGCGTGCTCACGGTGGTTGCCGACAATCAACCGCGACGCGCCCGCACCGACGCCCGATTCCTCGACGGCGGCGACGGCCGCGCGAATGAGCCGGGGATCGTTGGCGAGCGAGAGATAGTCGTTCGAGCCGAAGTTCAGAACCTCGACACCGTCGAGGGTGATGCGCGGTCCCTGTGCGGAATCTACGACCCGCGGCGTGCGGAGACGGTGCTGCTCCTCGATAGCGGCCAGCTCGGCACGCGCTTCGTCATCGAGACGACTCACAACGCGGCGACTATGAGCGATCCAACTCCCAAAACACGCCTTCGAGCGCTCATTTCCGAGGCCGAAAAAGCTCACTTCGAGGCCGAAAAACGAGCCTCCAGAAGCTCATTTCCGAGGTCCAAGTTTCACGAGTAAAGGCCGTCGCTATTTGCCGATGCAGAAGCGGGAGAACACTTCGTCGAGAACGCGGTCGCCGACCTCGATTCCACGAAGCTGCGCGAGAGACCGCACGCCCTGACGGATTTCGAGAGCGACGACTTCGCCTGCCGCATTCATCTGCCACGCCTTCGCGGCGGCGTGGAGCGCGTCTTTGGCGGCGAGCGCCATTTCCTCCTGGCGGGCGGTCGTGACGAACGGATCCTCGGCGCCTTCTCTGTCGGCGACGCCGGCGATAGCGAGCGCGCGTTCCTTGAGGCGCTCGAGCCCGGTGCCGCTCGTGGCAGAAGTGGCCAGAGCTTCGTGCGGGACGTCGAGGTCGAGGTCGAGGTCGGCCTTGCTGCGGACGACGAGCGCGCGCTCCGCGAACCGGGCGCCGTCATCCCAGGGCGCGACACCATCGTTGACGACGACAACGACGTCGGCCGAAGCGACACGCTTTTCACCGAGCTCGATACCGCGTGCTTCGATCGCGTCGCTCGTCTCGCGCGTTCCGGCGGTGTCGACGATCGTGACGGCAACGCCGTTCCACTCGTCGTGGACCTCGAGGTAGTCGCGCGTCGTGCCGGGCGCAGATGCGACAAGCGCACGCTCGGTACCGACGAGGGCATTGAGCAGCGACGATTTGCCGACGTTGACCGGACCGACGAGCGCAATGGTGATGCCCTGCGTGAGCGCGCGACCGCGACGGAACCCAGCGGCGAGGGCGGCGCAGCGATGACCGATCTGGAACAGCTCGGTTTGCAGGCGGGCGAGGTCGATCGCGTCGATGTCTTCCTCGGGAAAGTCGATCCGGCCTTCGACCTCGGCGAGCACGACGAGCGCGCGGTTCTCGAGCTCCTGCGCGGCGGCGCCAAGGCGACCACCGAGGTTTGCTTGCGCGAGCCGAA
>Ga0315912_10005723_pt1 | contig 11341 bp, 9 predicted proteins | sample VfabasoilMG_FD_204469 | JGI IMG/M metagenome (GOLD analysis project Ga0315912, IMG submission 204469) | Garden soil microbial communities collected in Santa Monica, California, United States - V. faba soil | ecosystem: Environmental > Terrestrial > Soil > Garden | place: USA: California...
TGACCCGACGGCGCCTGCCTTCCACACCAACCTCCGGGTGGACATCGAGATCATAACGGCGGAGAAAGCCGACGTGCTGAAGGTCCGTCGCGGTCCGGCACTCGAGAGCGCCGGCGTCGGGCAGGTCTACGTCGTCGAAGGCGACCGGGCCGTGCGCAGGCCCGTGCGTTTCGGCATGAGCGAGCGCAGGGAAATTGAAATCGTCGAAGGTCTCGAACCGGGCGAGGAAATCATCATCTCCGACACGTCGACTTTCGAACGGCTGACGGAAATCCGGATAAAACAGTAAGGGAGATAGCTCGAATGTCAGATCCCATCGTTGCGCTGACGGAAGTCGAAAAGGTCTATCGCACGGACCGCATGGAAACCGTGGCGCTGCACAAGTTGAGCCTTGCGATCGAGACCGGCGAGTTCGTCTCGATCATGGGGCCCTCCGGCTGCGGCAAGAGCACGCTGCTCAATGTGCTCGGCCTGATAGACCGGCCCACGGCGGGCGAAATCAAATTCGGAGGAAAGAGCGTAAGCGCACTCGGCGATGCCGAGCTCGCACCGCTGCGCAATCGCGAGCTCGGCTTCGTCTTCCAGCAATTCCATCTGATCCCCGACCTGCGCGTCATCGACAACGTCGAGCTGCCGCTGCTCTATCGCAAATGCTCGAATACCGAGCGGCGCCGGCTCGCGCTCGAGGCCCTCGAGATCGTCGGTCTCGAGCGGCGCGTCCATCACTTTCCGACCGAGCTATCCGGCGGCCAGCAGCAACGGGTCGCGGTCGCGCGCGCCATCGTCGGCAAGCCGCGGCTGCTGCTCGCGGACGAGCCGACGGGGAACCTCGACAGCCAGATGAGCGAGGAGATCATGAGCCTGCTCGAGCGTCTCAATCGGGACCAGGGCACGACGATCGTCATGGTGACGCACGACCAGACGAAGGCCGATCGCACCCAGCGCATCTTCCGCCTGTTCGACGGCCAGCTGATCCACTAGGAACGCACATGCTCTACAACTACCTCAAGATCTCGCTCGCGGTGCTGGCCCGGCGCAAGTTCCTCACCTTCGTGAATCTCTTCGGCGCCGTGCTCACTCTGACGGTGCTCGTCGTCGGCTTCGCGATCCTCGAAAGCGTCGTGAGCCCGGAAGGCGCGCAGCATCGCCAGGGTCACGTCCTGATGGTTGTCGATGCCGTCTTGACCGGTCAGGGGACCGCCTCGGGCGGCGGCCCGGGCCGAGCGCTCTTCGACGCGCACATCGCGAAGCTCGAGACTCCCGACCTCGTGAGCTTCGCCACAAATATCGAATCCGTGGCCAGTTATCGCGACGGCCGCAAGCTGAGTTCCCAATTGCGCCGAACTGACGCTGCCTACTGGCAGATCCTCGACTTCGAGCTGCTCGACGGCCGTCTTCTCGCCGTCGACGATATCGATCAGGGTCGCTTCGTCGCGGTGATCAATGAGGCGACGGCGGACAGCTTTTTCCCAGGCCGGTCCGCCATCGGCGAAACGATCGACGCGGGCGGGGACAGCTTCGAGGTCGTCGGCGTCGTCGCCAATGAGCCGGTGACAAGCCTGCTCGCCTATTCCGACATCTGGGTTCCGCTGACGACCACCGTCGCCGGCGCCGAGGACTGGGTCGGCAATGGCATGGTCATGCTTTGGCTCGAGGACGCATCGCAGATACGCGCAGCCAAAGCCGAATACGCCGAGTCGGTCGCGAGCTTCGTCTACACGCCCGATCCCGCACAGTTCGAGCGCCTGACTTCGTCCGCACTGACCGCGCTCGAGGCCATCGCCACCGGCATCATGGGCGATTTCGGGGGCGAACTTGGCGTGCTCCAGACAGAGCCGCGGAGCCGGGTCGCCGCCTTCATGGGTCTCGTCTCCGTCGCTGTGCTTCTGTTCATGGCCCTGCCGGCAATCAACATGTCGAATCTCAATATCGGCCGGATACTGGAGCGAGCGCCAGAGATCGGACTTCGCAAGGCGACCGGCGCTTCGCGCGCGGTGCTCGTCGGCCAGTTCATTTTCGAGAATGTCGTGCTCTGCGCCATCGGGGGCATCGTTGCCTTCGCGCTCGCGCCGCTCGTGCTCGGAATCCTCAATGAGACCGTCTTCGACTACGGAAGGCTCGGGCTCAACGTGCCGGTGTTCGTGGCCGGCTTCGGCTTCGTGCTGCTCTTTGGAGTGCTTTCGGGCGCCTATCCGGCCCTGAAGATGGCACGGCTCGATCCGGCAGCCGCATTGCGAGGCAATCAACATGTTTAGACACGTGCTCAGGCTGATCTGGAACCGTCGCCGCACGAACCGTCTCGTCGTCATCGAGATTGCCGCGGCCTTCGTCGTAACCTTCGTGCTCACCGCAATCGCCGTCGATCTCTGGGCGAACTACCGACGTCCGCTGGGCTTCGAGTACGAGGACATTTGGGGCATTTCCATAGAGGACTCGACAGCGGCCACGAGCTTCGGCTTCTCGCCGCAAGTGTCGTACAGCGATACGCTGGACGCCGTCCTCCCGGCGCTCCGGGCGTTGCCCCGAACCGTAGCCGTCGAGTCCCTGATGGCGACACCGTTCGTCAACTTCTACTGGCAAAGCCAGTACGCCACCGCGAGCGACAGCGCGATCACTGCGGGCGTCAATCGGATGACGCCGGACGCACTGGCTGCCATCGGCGTCGACGTCGTCGCCGGACGCTCGTTCGGTGTCGAGGACGAGGGTCAAAGCTACCGTGCCGCGCTCGTCAATCGGGAGTTCGTCGATGCCGCTTTCGGCAGCGGTGAGGACCCGATCGGGCGACGCATCGACTACGTCGATCCGGACCTGCCGCTCGACGTCCTGCCCGCGGAGGTCCGGGCCGAGTACACCCGTGAGATCCGCGTCGTCGGCGTCATCGACGAGTTCCGGCAGTGGGGCGAGTTCACCGGCAGCGGCCCCTATGTCATCAACCGGGAAGAGCCGAGAGATCGGACCGGGTCGAGATTCACGCTGCTGCTCAAGGTGGCTCCCGGCACGGAGCTAAGCTTCGAGGAGAGTATTGTCGAGACGGTCGAATCGGTCGCGCCCGGCTGGACGGCCGCCGTCACGCCCTGGGCACAACTTCGCGAAACGAGGCATTCATCGACGCTGCTGCCGATCAAGATCGAATGGACGGTTGCTGCCTTCTTCATCGCCCTCGTCGTCATGGGCTTGATTGGCGTGCTCTGGCAGGACGTCGTCCGGCGCACCCAGGAGATCGGGCTCCGCCGCGCGCTGGGCGCCAAGGCCAGCGACGTGCGCCGCCAGATCCAGGCCGAGATGTTGCTCGTGGGAGCGGCCGGAATGCTGATCGGCAGCGTCATCGCGATCCAGTTTCCGCTGCTCGAGCTCATCGGCCGCATCGACTGGGCCACAGCCATCCCGGGCATTGGGCTGACGGCCGTACTGATCCTCGCTCTCGTTCTGCTAGGCGCGCTCTACCCGAGCTGGCTCGCGTCTCGCCGCGATCCCGCCGATGCGCTACGTTACGAGTGATGTCGACGATCCTGGTAATTGACGATGACGTATCGGTCACGGCCTCCCTCGAGCTGCTGCTGAAGCAGAATGGGTTCCGCTCGGTCGCTGCAAGCACACCGGCCGCAGCGCTCGACGCGCTTCAGAAACAGCCGATCGATCTCGTGATCCAGGACATGAATTTCTCGCGCTCGACGACGGGCGAGGAAGGCATGACGTTGCTCCGCGAAATCCGTCGCCTCCACGGAGGCCGGCCCGTCGTCCTGATCACGGCCTGGGGTTCGATTGCACTCGCGGTCGAGGGCATGAAGGCCGGCGCCAGCGACTTCGTGACGAAGCCCTGGGATAACGAGCGCCTCATCGAGACAATCCGCACTGCGCTCAGCCTCTTCGGCCAGACGCGCACCGAGCTCGCCGACCGCGAGGCGCTCGACGTGGACTACGAATTGAGCGAGATCCTCGGCCGCGATACCGCGCTCGTGCGCGTGCTCAATCACGTTGCGCGAGTCGCCAAGACGGACGCTACGGTGCTAGTGACCGGCGAAAGCGGCACCGGCAAGGAACTGCTCGCAAACGCGATTCACGCCAATAGCCGTCGCGCGGCCGGCCCTCTCGTCAAGGTCAACATGGGCGCGATCGTCCCTGCTCTGTTCGAGAGCGAGATGTTCGGCCATGTGCGCGGCGCCTTTACGGATGCCCGGCGCGACCGCGCCGGCTATTTCGAGCAGGCTGACCGCGGCACGATCTTTCTCGACGAGATCGCGGAGGTCGACCGCGCTTCACAGACCAAGCTTCTGCGCGTACTCCAGGACCAGATCTTCCAGCGCGTCGGCGACGGCCAGCCGCGCCGCTCGAACTTTCGCGTCGTCGCCGCGACGAACCGGAATCTGGCCGAGCTCGTCGCGCGCGGAGCGTTTCGCGAAGACCTCTATTACCGGCTGAACCTGATCACGCTCGAAATGCCGCCATTGCGCGCCCGCAAGGAAGACATCCCGCTGATTGCCGCGCATCACCTGCGTCAGATCAAGGAGCGCTACGGCCTCGGCGAGATCGGAATCTCACCGGATGGCTGGCGCTGGCTCGCTCTCCAGACCTGGCCCGGGAATGTCCGCGAGCTCAAGCACTGCGTCGAGCGAGCCGCGCTGATGTCGGCGAAACCCCTGCTCGGCCGCGCCGAGCTCGAAGCCGTGAGTGGCGCCGGCGAGATCGCTGCGACCGACCGGCTCGACCGCGACGTGCTGCCGCTCGACCAGATCGAGAAGCTCATGATCGGTCGGGCCATGAGCCAGTGCACCGGCAACGTCACGCGCGCTGCCGAGCTTCTGGGCCTGAGCCGCGCGGCGCTCTACCGGCGGCTCGCGAAGCACGGGCTCGAGACTTCGTGAGCCTCAAGGTCAGGCTCTACGCCTACGTCGTCTTCATTCATGCCTTGGTCGCTGCGGCGCTGATCTGGCAACGGGAGACGCTCGGGTGGGGACTCTTTGCGTTCGAGATCCTGCTGCTCGCCTCCCTGGTGCTTGGCATCCGCTGGATACGCGTGGCGCTGCAACCCCACGAGATCGGCAAGACCCTCGCGGACGTGATCGAGTCGGGCGAATACGGCGTGCGCTATCCGTCCGTGCACCAGCGCGAGATGGACCGCGTCATCGCGGCTTACAACCGCATGCTGGGAAATCTGCAGCAGGAGTGGCTGCGACTCGGCGAGCAACGCGGCTTTCTCGATCGATTCCTGACAGTGACGCCCATCGGCATCGTGATCTTCGACTTCGACGGCCGGATCTCGCTCGCCAATCCCCGCGCCCGCGAGCTCCTCGAGGCTCGCGGCCAGGATCTCGCGGGGCAGGAGATGGCCGAACTCGGCTCGCCGCTCGCCCAGGCGCTGACGACGCTGCGCACCGACGAGTCGCGAATGCTCGCGGGCCGCGGCGGCCGCCGGTTCCGCTGTCAGCGCGGGCGATTCTCCGACCGCGGTTTCGAGCGCAGCTACATCCTGATCGAGGAGTTGACTGCCGAGCTTAATCGCAGCGAACGGGAAACCTACGAAAAGCTGATCCGCATGATTGCCCACGAGGTCACGAACACGGTCGCGGCCACCAACTCCTTGCTCGAGTCCTGCCGTAATTACGGCCCCGAGATCTCGAACGCTGAGCACCGCGAGGACTATCGAAATGCGCTGGATGTCCTGATCACGCGCAACCGCAATCTCAACGAGTTCACGCGCGGCTACAGCGACCTCGTCAAGCTGCCGGCACCGCACTGCCAGGCCGTCGACTTGCGCGAGCTGCTCAATGCGATGCGCACGATGTTCAGCGCCGGGCTCGCCGGGCGCGGGATCGAGCTCGCAGTCGAGGCGCCGGAAGGACTGCCGCCCGTGTCGATGGATCGCAATCAAATGGAGCAGGTACTGATCAATATCATCCGGAACGCGGCCGAAGCAATCGACCGGAACGGGCGCATAGAGATCGCGGCGCGCAGCGGCGACGGGATGGTCGAGATCGCGGTCTCGGATTCGGGGACGGGAATCGACGAGCAGGCCAGGACACAGCTGTTCACGCCGTTCTTCACGACGAAGCCCCAGGGTCAGGGGCTTGGACTCATGCTCGTCCGGGAAATTCTCACCCAGCACGGCTTCGGCTACGCGCTCGAGCCCGCCGACGGCATGACGCGATTCCGGATTGAGATGCCGACCGGCACCTGAGCTTGCCGGCGGCGCAGCTCATCTCGGGTGCGCGCTATCCGCCCCTGACGAACGCCACCGTCTCGTCGATGAACTGCCGGTACGCCGGCTCGCGCTCGAGCACGAGGTGATTCTGCGAGTCGAGCGGCACGAAGCGCGCCCCGGGTATCAGCGAGGCGATTTCCCGTCCGCACTCGACGGGGACACCGGGCTCGTTGCGCGAGTGCATGACGAGCGTCGGCACCGTCACCCGCTTTGCGAGCTCGCGAACGTCGATGGCATGGCAGGCCCGGAAGAGCCGCGAGGCCGTCTCGGGCGCGATGGCCTCGCGCTGCAATTCGTTGAAAGCGTCGAACTCCTCTCTGGTTGAGTCCGGAAAGAGCGACGCCGTGAAGATCTGGCGCGTCGCGGGATTGGCCTTGCCCCAGCTCTGGGCGAACAGCGTGGCGATCGCGTCGACCTCCTCCGCCGTGCGGAAGTTGTGAGCGAAGCCGCCGTAGAGAACCATGCGCGAAACCCGCTCGGGATGGCGAACGGCGTAGGCGATCGCGACGGCGCAGCTTTGCGAATAGGCGAGGATTCCGAAACGCTCGAGCCGATTGGTGTCGGCAACGACTTCCATGTCCTCGACCATCGTGTCTAGGGAGAACTCCGTGACGTTGCGGTCAGCGAGGCCGGTACCGCGGCCGTCGTAGATCACGAGATCGAACTCGCGCGAGAAGTCGCGCAACATCGGCGCATTCAGCGGGCTGTCCCACTCGGCGTCGAGATGCGAGACCCAGTTGCCGGTACGGAGCAGCGGCGGGCCACTGCCGAATCGCGAGTATGCGAGCCGGTGGCCGCCGGGCGTTGTGCAGAACTTGATCTCGCCGCGGAGTTGCTTTGCGGCCTTCGGCAACGCGGGGCGGGCCTCTGTGGTCGGAACGTCCGCGGACACGGCTGCCCGCTCCGCGGTCCTTGCAGCCGCCGACCGGTCGTGCAGCCAGGCGAAGAGCAGCGCGATCGGAAAGCCGAGCGCGAGCAGCGTGATGACGAGCGTGTCCATCCAGCCCGGCAGGCGGAGCGGCGTCTCGACGTTGACGATGACCTGGATCAGCAGCCAGGCGACGGCGAGGTAGATCACGCCGAACTTGTAGATCTGGCGGGTCCTGAGCTCGGTCACGAGACGCTTCATGAGGATCCGGCGCTTCTTGTTAATTGGTGCCGCAAGCTACCACCGTAACCGTCGGGAGTCATCCTGCGTCTGGTTCGGCAATGAGTTTCCAGCCGTTCGCCTTGAAACGCCGCCTGCCGATGCCATACTTCGTTGCGCCGGCCGCCTGCAGCGTTCCCGGGACAGGGGAGAAAGAAAAATGAACATGCCGATGAAGTACCTCGACAAGGCCATCACGCAGCTCCGCGATCTCGGGCTCGTGCCGGAGAAGACCGAGGAAGCGCCGATCGTCGCGCTGCTCAACCGGGTTTCCGACCTCGACCAGACGCGCGTCGTCGCGATCGCGCGCACGCTGTCGCAAGCCTCGCTCTTCAACGAAGTCGTGCGCGAGCAGGTCTCGGCGATGAAGATCGGCGAGCGCTACAAGACGATCACGGATGCCTTCGACTCGATCCGCAAGGACGCGAAGGGCATGGTCGAGCAGCTCGACGACGGCACGGTCAGCTCCTGGGAGCGGCTGCAGAACGTCTGGATGAAAGTTTCCCGTGGCGACATCGCCCACCGCTTCGACAAGATCAAAAAGACCTATCTCGAAGTGGCCAAGGACTCGCGCGACCAGATCGAGCGCGAGCGCATCATTCTCAATGCCTACACGGACTTCCGCGGGGCTCTGAAGGAAGCCGAGGTGCTGGCCTTCGAGGTGCTCAAGAAGGCCGAGGCCGAGCTCGAGAAGGCCAAGTCCGCCCTCGAGAAGGCTGTCGCCGCCGTCGAGGCGGACAAATCAGCCGACCCCGCCGCGCGAACCAAGCTCGAGCTCAAGCGCGACGAGATGCTGCGCGAGGTGCAGAACGCTGACGACCGCTACCAGGTCACGAAGGACATCTCCGACAACCTCACGGTCGGCTACAACACCTCCGAGGTCGTCATGGCGCGCCTCATGCAGACGACCACGGCGAAGGACCGCGTCTACAAGCAGGCTGTCGCCTTCTTCGGCACGAACGAGACGGTGCTCACGGCGCTGTCGGCGTCGTTCACGGGCCTGCACGGACTGCACGAGAGCACGAAGACCGTCGACGCGATGAAGGAAGGCGTGAGCAAGAGCCTCGAGGACCTCGCCGATATCGGTGGCAAGGTCCAGGAAGCGGCGCTGCGCACGGGCTACGGCCCGACGATCCGCGCCGAGGCCGTCAAGAAGCTCGTCGAGTCGGTCATCAACTACCAGGTGCGCTCTCGCGAGATCATCGACGAGATGCGCGTGCTCTCGACGAAGAACGCGACCGAGATCCGCGACGCCGTCGAGGACGGCAAGCGCCGGCTGGCCCGGCTCGTCGAGACGGGCAAGGCGGCGCCGCTCGAGCTGCCGCGTGCCAACTAGACGCCGGCCGCAGGAAACCCGCAAAAGGCAATGACCGCCAACCCCGCTGGCTCACCCGCTGGCACCCAGGCGCCCCTCGACGAGGTGATGCTCGCGATGGACGTCGTCGACACGCTGCGCCATCGCGAGCGCGTCGTCGAGCGCGCGCTCTCGACCGAGGAGCAGGACCAGCAGATGGTCGTGCGGCTCCGCGAGATCTATGCGGGCCAGGGCATCGAGGTCAGCGATGCCGTGCTCGAGCGCGGCGTGCAGGATCTGCGGGCGAACCGCTTCGTCTATACGCCGGCGCCGCCGTCCTTCGGTCGGAGCCTTGCTCATCTTTATGTGAGCCGTGGGCGCTGGGGCAAGCCCGTGGCTGCGCTCGTCGCACTCGTTGCGATCTTCGCTCTCGGCTATCAATTCCTCATCCGTGTGCCCGAGCAGGCTGCGATTGCCGCATTGCCGGCCGAGCTCGATCAGGCTTACACCGCCGTCGTCGACATTACCGCACTGCCTGCCGTCGAGACAGACGCAGCCGCCATGCGCGACGACGGCAAGCTCGCGCTGGCACGCAGCGATGTCCGCGGCGTGCGCACGGCCATCACGGACCTCGACCGGCTGCACGCGGCGCTCGAAACGCAGTACGAGGTTCGTGTCGTCTACGGGCCGGGCGAGCTCAGCGGTTTCTTCCGCGAGCCCGAGGACAATCCCGGCGCCCAGAACTACTACCTCGTCGTCGAAGCCATCGACCCGAGAGGTAACCGCATTTCACGCTCGATCACCAACGAGGAAACCAGCCGCACGGAGAACGCGACACGCTGGGCACAGCGCGTCGACGCCGCCACCTACGACGCCACGGTCGCGGACAAGCGCGACGACGGCATCATCCAGAACGCCGTGCTCGGTGAAAAGCGCCGCGGCCTGCTCGAACCCGAACTGCGCTCCGGCGTGTTGCCCGGCGCGATCACCAACTGGGACGACTGATGACGATCGTCAGCGGCAAGAAAGCACTCGAAGAGCTCGACCAGGCGCTCGGCCAGGCGCGCGGCACGCTCGCGGGCGTGGATTCGGAGTTTGGCGGCGCACGCACGCAGCTCGCGACGCTGCGCCAGCAACAGCTCGGTGTTTATTCTGGCCTCGCGCAATTGCGCTTGCTCGACATCGAGCAGGGCACGATGATCGAGTCGATCGACAGCGCCGACAAGAAAGCGCAGACACTCCTCGACGACCGGACCGCCGCCGTCGCGAAACTCGAAGGCGACGTCACCGCGGCCGAAGATTCGCTCAAGGCCGAGGAAGCGCGACGCACGGAGCAGCAGGCCCTGGTCGCTGCCGCCAGCGAGGCGCTCGATGCGGCCGAGGCCGAGGCGCAAACGAAGCTCGCCGCCGACGCCGCCTACAAGGCCGCGCTGGCCGCGACCGAGCAGGCCGATTTCGTCGCCGACCAGGCCGAGGACAAGGCGGCCGCGGCACAAAAGGACCGTGTCGAGAAAGGCAAGCCTTACGAGGCGGATGCCTTGTTCAGTTACCTCTGGGCGCGCGGCTATGGCACGTCGAAGTATCGCGCGTTTCCGCTGACGCGTTGGCTCGACGGCATGGTCGCGAGGCTCTGCGACTATGAGCCTGCACGCCGCGATTACTCCCTGCTGATCGAAATACCCCCAAGGCTCGCTGAGCACGCGGCCACGATGCGCGCAAGTTTCGAGCGCGAGTCCGCGACACTGACCACGCTCGAGGAAGGCGCCGCGGCGTCGGTCGGTGTCCCGGCGAAGCGCGACGCGCTCGATGCCGCCGAGCAGACCCTCGCAGCGATCGACGAGGGGATCACGAAGAGCGAAGGCCAGCTCGGCCAGCTAGTCGAGCAACGCAAGCGTTTCGCGGCCGGTGACGACGAAATGTACAAGGGCTGCCTCGAGGTGCTGAGCGCGGCGATGCAACGCGAGAGCATCGAGTTCCTGCGCGAGCGCGCCTCGCGCACGATCCACCGCGACGACGACGATCTCGTGCAGAAGCTTGCCGAGCTCGACGCCGAGGCCGACCGCCTCGAGCTCAATCTCACCGAGTTCCGGAAGTTGCACGAGCGCGAGAGCGACAGGGTCGGCAAGCTCGAGGACATCCGCCGCCGCTTCAAGTCCTCGCGCTTCGACGACATGTTCTCCGAGTTCAAGGACGTCGCGCTGATCGCGCTGATCCTGCGCGAGTTCATGCGCGGCTCCGTAGGCGCCAACGATGTCTGGAAAACCATCGAGCGGCAGCAGCGTCAGCGCCGCGTCCAATCCGATCCCGGTTTCGGCAGCCTGCGCTTCCCGAAGGCGCCGCGGTCCGGACCCTGGCGCATGCCGCCGATGCCGAAGGGCGGGGGCTTTGGCGGTTTCGGCGGCTTCAAGGGCGGCGGCGGCTTCGGCGGCGGCGGCTTCAAGACGGGCGGCGGCTTCCGCGGTGGCGGCTTCAAGACCGGCGGGAAGTTCTGATAGTAAATGGGGGCGGCTGCATCGCAATTCGCCTTCCGCTGGCTGAAGCGCCTCGGCATCGCGCTCATCGCCCTTCTCGTCTTCGTCCTCGTCGCCGGCAACACCTACCGCATCGTCGGCGAGCAGCTCACGCTCGAGGACGAGCCGCCCGGCAAGCTCGTCGACATCGGCACGCATCGCCTGCACCTGCTCTGCGTCGGCGAGGGGTC
>Ga0315912_10005724_pt1 | contig 11340 bp, 7 predicted proteins | sample VfabasoilMG_FD_204469 | JGI IMG/M metagenome (GOLD analysis project Ga0315912, IMG submission 204469) | Garden soil microbial communities collected in Santa Monica, California, United States - V. faba soil | ecosystem: Environmental > Terrestrial > Soil > Garden | place: USA: California...
ACGGCGGCTGCGTCGGCTTGTGCATGCGCGGCGCCCCCGATCAGGACGGCCGCACTCACGAACAATCCAGCATCCATGCGCATTGACCAACTGCCCATCTCGGCTCCTCACGGCTCGACCGATGACAGCCGCAAGACTTCTCCGCGCGCCAAAACCCGCATCCGGCACGGGCTCGTGTGCGGGATTTCCCGGACCGAAGCGTCTTGTGTCAGATGCGGGCATTCGGGGAGTTCTCATGCAGACACCTGATCTTGCGGCTCGGATTGCGCCGGCCGGACGCCGATGGCGCCGAAATGGAAGCGAATCAGGCTCGCACCTTGCCAGGCGTCGGCGCCCGTCAGCATCCGGTCACCAACTGCACCATTGCCGGACCATGCCGGGTTCGTAATCCTGTAAGCGATGGCTCGATAATGGCGGGCGCTGGTAAGGTGAGCAGATTCCCTTTCGTAGTCATCGCCGAACCTGCAATCTATCTTGGCGAGACCGGCATCGACGATCCGCACAGAGCAAAGAAGTGATGGTCCCATGAGGGCATCCGCGACGCATCTCGCCGAGCCATTCGCATGCATCGCTGTCCTGTGCCTTGCGGCTACGCCCGCGGCGGCGCAGGATGTTACCTTCGATATCCCTGCGGGCAGGCTTAGCGATGCGCTTGTGTCGCTTGGCAAGCAGGCGGGCATCAGCATCGGAGTCACCGATCCCGATCTGGCGGGGGTGCGGTCCCGGCAGGTGCGTGGACGGATGACAGTTCGCGAAGCGCTTTCCCGCCTTCTCGCGGGAACAGGATATCAATTCGCCTTCGTCGCTTCCCGCACCGTCCGGGTCACGCGGATCGCCAATACCAATCCCGCGCCGCGACCGGTCATCCGCCCGGCACCCCCGCCTCCACCGCCGCCCGAGACCGAGATCGAGATCGTCGTCACCGGAAGCAAGCAGCGGACGCCGCTCGAGAACTTTGCCGGCACGGTCCGCATGGTCGATATCGGATCGGCCGAGGTCGGACGTTTCGGCATTCGCGGGACCGAAGGCGTGGTGGCGCGATTGCCGATGCTCTCCTCGACCAATCTCGGAGCGGGCCGCAACAAGGTGTTCATCCGCGGCATCGCCGACAGCAGCTTCAATGGGCCGAGCCAGACGCTCGTCGGCCAGTATCTCGGCGACATCAGATTGTCCTACAATGCCCCGGATCCCGACTTGCAGCTTTACGATTTGAAGCGGGTCGAGGTTCTGGAGGGCCCCCAGGGTACGCTCTACGGTGCCGGTTCGCTCGGCGGCATCCTCCGTCTCGTCCCCAATTCGCCCGACCTCTCGAATGCATCGGCCGCCTTCTCGGGCGGGCTGCTGGCAACGCAGCACGGCGATTTCGGCGGCGATCTTTCAGCCATGGCCAACCTGCCGATCGTACGCGATCGGCTGGCTTTGCGCACAGTCGTCTACGGCGCTTCGGAGGGCGGGTACATCGATGACGCGGGACGCGGTGAGCGCAACGTGAACCGCGTCGGGGTGCTTGGCGGCCGGGCGAGCTTGCTCTGGACGCCCGGCGACGAATGGCAGATCGAACTCACCGGGCTCGCCCAATTCGTTGCCGCGCGGGACGGCCAGTATGCCGAACGGGACCTCCCGCCGCTGACACGGCGATCGAGCCTCGCGCAGCCCTTCGAGAACGACTATCAGCTCGGAGCCCTCACCCTGCGCAAGCGCATGCGGTCGATCGAGCTGATATCGACGACAAGTCTGGTTCGTCATGACCTCGAGACCGAGTTCGACGCGACCGAGCCGGTGGCCGGTGCCCCTCCCCAGCTGTTCGCGGAGAATGTCGGGCTCACGCTCCTGACCCATGAGACGCGGCTTTCGCGGCCGAATTCGGATGGGGCAGGATGGGTTCTTGGCTTCGCCCTATTGCACAATACGGGCGTAGTTCATCGCCGGATCGGTCCGCCCGCGGCCATGCTGCCGATCGCCAATGCCCGCAACGAAACGACCGAAGTGGCCGTGTTCGGCCAGGCGAGCATCCCGATCGACGACCGTCTCACCGCCACCTTGGGAGGGCGTCTATCGATAGCGCGTTCGGACGGACAGGTGCTCGACACCGATGAGAATGGCGATGAGCCGGCTCGCACCGATTTCCAGGCCTCGCCCACCGCCGCGCTGAGCTGGCGCGCCGGCGACGACGTTCTTGTCTACACCCGCTACCAAAAGGGCTCTCGCGTAGGCGGCCTTGCCGTCTTTGAGACTGCGTCGGGCACCGCGGCAGAACGGTATGAGTCCGACAGCCTGACCTCGCTCGAGGCCGGCATCCGCCTCGGCAATTCCGGAAGCAGCCCGATCAGTCTCAATGCGGCCCTATCCTATGGATGGTGGAACGACATCCAGGCCGACCTGATCGATGAGCGCGGATTGCCCTACACCACCAATCTCGGCGACGGTGGCATTTCCGGGATCGAGCTCGAAGCGTCCTGGCAAGCGACGCCGCGACTGCGACTGGATGCAGCTGCCTTTCTCAACGCAAGCTCGTTGACCGACCCCGCACCGGCCTTTGCCGCCGCCGACGAGACGGACTTGCCTAACATTGCCGCCGCCGGTGGACGCATCGGCGCGAATTTCCGGGCCGAGCTGGCGGAGGGCGTCGAGCTGTCGGTCGATGGCGCGATCAACTATGTCGGCTCGTCGCAGCTCGGCATCGGCGCGCCGCTCGACGTTAAGCAGGGGGACTATTTCGATAGCCAGATCGGCGCCCGGATAGGTCTAGGAGAGCTGGGCATATCCGTGGACGTCGCCAATCTCTTCGATGTGCGCGGTAACCGCTTCGCCTTCGGCAATCCGTTCGGCCTTGAAGCGCGCAACCAGCTGACCCCGCTTCGCCCACGTACCATTCGCGTCGGGATCGATGTCGCATTCTGAGAACTCGACGGCACCGTCGGGATGACTCGCACGATCGCAGATCTAATCTACGATCTGAGAGCCACCGGTGAGGTCCACAACGTCTCTCTCCAAGCGATGGCGTGGGCTGTTCTGATGTGGCGTTGATTGCGCCCCTGGGCACAGCCGAAGTGCTGGATCAGGGCGTTGCGGGCCCCACTCGCGCCGCCGGCGACGATGCAGCGTTGGCCGGGGTATTACTGGTAAGACCGGCGCAGCCGCGTGGCTCCGACATGTTTACCGAACGCACCGGCAGTTACGCGTTGTCCGGGCCTGTCGGCCGACCTCGAAGTCGATCTGCACGATAGGGCCGCCGGATAGCCGCGGTCGCCGGAAGTGCGGGTCTTGCCAGATCGCAGCGTCTTACGAGAAATTGTGAGGAGCCATCCCGTGGTCGCGACTCCCCCTGGACCGCCCGTCCGCTACGAAGACGGACTCGTCGGCAACAGCCGTGCCGGATCGCTGTTTCCCCGCACGGCCGAACACAAACCCGTCATACCGGCGCGTGGTTGCTTGGCGCCCAGTTCGCTGCCTTCAGCCCAGAGCGCCGACATTCTCGGAACCTGGACCGCCATCTTGCCCTGATAGTCGCTTCCTTGCCAGAGATTTCCCGACAAAGGCCACCCAACGAGATCGGGCCGTTGCCCTCCGATTCATCGGTTGGCTCAAGATTGGGCGGATCGAGACCTAAGGCGAGCCGGGGGCTGCGCATCGAACATCGTTCGGAGATCCCGGTCATTGAGGCTTTGTTTTCATCGAGGACCAGCGGGACGGGACGGACAGCCCGGACATAAAGACCATCCTGAGCCTCAACGATCAGCCGGTCTACCACGGAGAGCCTGCCGCCACCGTCGGTGCAGAATTGCATGTAGAAAAGGTCCGGCGCGAATTCGCGGCGCCGTACCAGTCGCTGGATATCGACGTGCACGATGTCGCCTGTTCGGCTGATTCTACGGCGTGGCTGCTGGCCGTCCGCAACGTTGAAAAGGTCGCAAACCTTGTGGTCGACGTTGATCGTGAGATCACCAAGTGCACCGCATGCCCTTGCCGAGGCGTCGTTGTCGTCAAGCACTGCCTCGACTTCACCGTTGTTCGCCGGATAGGCCAAGTGCAGCCTTAGCAGCACTGACCGCTCGCTAATCCGAATTTTGAGGTAGCTGAGCTCAGCCGCCTCATCTGGAACCGCTGGCGCAGGACTCGGCGGCGCGGTCGCAATTGCCGGTGCAGCCAGCATCAACAACGCTGCAAACAGCGTTGCGACCCTCCGCCTAATGCGTCGCTCTACGTATGCCGCCCATGCTATCCGACTAAGCCCCCAAATCGGCTCACGGTGTGGCGCCACGCTTCACCCTCCTCGAGCAAGCTTCGCTCGCTTCAAGCCCACATGTGCGTTCGCGATAGATATTGTAACATGGTCCGGCATCTGACCAAACGCTTTGCTTATGTCGCAGGCCGAATTCGCAACAAGGCGTTTGACGCCAGTTCTAACCCTTAGCGAAACATGATAGACGTTGTCCCGCAGATTCGAGGGGATGAATCATGCATTTCATATCGGAATCTGTGTCAGTAATGCCAAAGACTTGGTACCGATCAGTCTTCTTCGTAGGGAATAAGAAGCTGGGTGGGGTCCAATGGGGACTTATCGTCGCCGCTCGCCGCCTCCGTCAGCCTATCCCCTGCGAGCGCCAACGAAGCGCATGACGCTTACACCTACCTTCACCGCAATCCCGAAGTCGGAAAAGATCTTCCCAGGTCCCATGCCTATATCTTGGCACGGTTACAGGCGCTCGGCGGATTCGCATTCGAGGAAGTCCCTGCTCTGCCCTCGGCGGTGATCGCTACATTGATAGCGGCAGGCCCGGCCCGACGATCGCGCTTCGCGCCGACATGGACGCACGACGCCTCGACACTGGAGACGAACCAGTTGACCACAATCCGCGGTCGCAGATATCCGGGCTCATGCCTATCTGCGGCCACGATGTTCACAGCGCGATGCTGCTGGGTGCTGCAGCCGAGCTACGCGCCCATCCCGAACGCTTCACCGGCAAGATGTCTTCGTTTTTCAGCCGGCCGAGGAAGTGCGGGGCGGCGCCGATGATATCACTGCTGACGGAGTGCTCACACGCCTGGGCGTCCGCGCGATATTTGCTCAACATGTCGTGGCCGGACAACCTGTCGGAGAGGTCAGCGTTTCGCAGGGGCCTGCTATGGCGGGCAGCAATTCGTTCAAGCTATGCGGGGTACGGCCTCACACGCTGCAACGCCCTTTCAAGGCTCAGACCTTGGCGTAACAGCGGCAAAGATCATCGTCGAGCTCGCCAACCTGCCCGCACAGACCTGGGACGTATCCAATCGTCCGGCGGTCATTTCGGTAAGATCGCAACCAGCTCGACGACGGTCAACGCGAGCCCGGCCGAAGTGACGGTGGAAGGAACGCTCCGCGCATTTGAAACACTTGGCCATGGTGCCACCGCGGGCACACTTAACAGTCTGATGGTGGAACGAATAACCGCAATGGCGCGCACTGATGGTGCGACAGCGGATTGGAGCGTCACACCGGGATTAGGGCCGGTATCAGAGCGATGGGCGCGCCGGAGAGCCGCGAAAAGATCGCGCGCGCCCACCGCCTGCCCGACGCCGACAAGGCGAGCGCGGGCGGCGGTCTTGATGCTCCCCGGAGGCGGGCTGCGCATGCTCGGCATCGGCGAAGGTACCGACGCCGAAATCGAAGCCTTTCTCGAGCAGGGCGTTGCCGTGATGCTGCTCGAATACCGGACGCTCCAGCTCTCCTCCGAGGAAGTGAGGCGAGCCGCCGAGCCCCTGCCTCCTCGGCCCGCCGGCGCCCCGCCCGTGCGCTTCGCCATGCTGGAGATCCGCAACGGCAATGCCAATCCGGCACCCGACGACCCCCAACTGGCGCAAGTCCTCGAACTTGCGACCGACGATGCCCGGAACGCGCTCGCGATGCTGCACAGGAGGGCGAACGAGTGGGGTCTCGACCCCGCCAGGATCGGCGCGATCGGCACCTCGGCGGGAGGAGGAGTAGCGTTCGGGGCGGTATTCGCGCGCTCGTTGCCGGAGGAGAAGCCCGACTTCCTCATCTCGATCTTCGGTCCAACGCTCCAGGATGCGGTGCTTCCCGACCCCGCCCCTCCGCTGTTTCTCGTGACCGAGGCCGATCACGGCCCGGTGACCGATGGCCGTCTGGCGCTGTTTCGGATCTGGAAGGATGCAGAACAGAAGGTCGAGCTTCATGTTTACGAAGTGCCGAATTTCTCGATGACGGTCGCACTCTGGAGTCCCCGGCTGTTCGACTGGATGCGCGAACGGGGCATCCTCGGCCCGGAGCAGGCAAACCGGTGAGCGGGTTTTCGCCCGCAAGATGGGTGCTTGCTTCAAGCCTGGCGGTCGTCTTCGCCGCGGCAGGACAGGGCCTGTGGGCGCAGGGCAGCGTCGCGGAATCGGTCCCGGCGCATGTCACCGACCAGCGCGAGCAGGCGGGCGATGTTCCCGCGGTTCCTTCGCAAGTCCCCGATGGAGGCCGCGAATGGTGGTCTCCAGGTGAAGGGCGCGCTTTGCCGCGACTGGTCGAGTACGCCAATCCGCACGGGCGGCTCGCGTTGCTCAATACCGAAGCGCCGGTCGAGACCTCGGGCCACCCGTTCTTCGAGCCGCTCGGGCCAAACGGCCGCGCGTGCGTGAGCTGTCACCAGCCGGCCGACGGGATGGGCCTGTCGCTGCAGAGCATTCGCGAGCGGTGGGAGGAGACTGACGGCAAGGACCCGATTTTCGCGGCCATCGACGGCTCGAACTGCCCCAGCCTCCCGCAAGGGGACCGCGCCTCGCACTCGCTGTTGCTGGAACGCGGCCTGTTTCGGATTTTCCTGCCCTGGCCGCCCCGCGACCCGCTCGGCGAGGGCACCCTCGAACCGGAATTCACCATCGAAGTGGTGCGCGATCCGGGCACCTGCAATCTCGATCCGCAGTATGGGCTCGCCAGCGCCAACCCAATGATCTCGGTCTACCGCCGCCCCCGGGTCGTCGCCAACCTTCCCTATGTCGTTCATCGCAATTTCGGCGTCGGTCCGTTCGTCGGCAAGACCGGCGAACCGGCGCTGCGCGATCCGGCCAACGGTGAACCGGTCAACATGAACCTGATGGCGGACGCGCGCGAGCCCACGCTGGGGACGCAGGCGATCGAAGCCTCGATCACGCACCTGCAGTTGCTGCAAGGCCTGACGCCTGCCCAGGTCGCGCAAATCGTCGCCTTCGAGCGGCAGCTGTTCGCCGCGCAAGTGACCGACGCGATCGGCGGCAACCTGCTGCTCGGCGAGGGCGGCAAGGCGTTCGGGCCGGAAAATCTCGCTGCCGGCGAGATCGGCGTGCTGGGTAACAACACCACGCGCTGGGTCTTCCCCGTCGATGCGGCGTGGGCCGAGCCAAATCCGGCACTTTCCGCCGAAGCCAACGCTCGGCGCGCCTCGATCCGCCGCGGACAGCAGCTGTTCCACTTCCGCACCTTCTGGATCAGGGACTCGATGCACCTTAACACGGTCGGGCTCGGCAATCCGGCCAAGCGGACCTGCGCGACCTGTCACGGGATGCACATGACCGGCCTGGACACCGCCAACGGCTGGATGGACATCGGCACCACCAACCTCCCGTGGGCCCGGGAAGTGCCGCGCAATCCGTGGACCGAGGAGCGTGAGCTCATGCCCCTGTTCAAGATCACGTGCCGCGCCGACCTGCCGCCCCACCCATACCTGGGCCGTGTGTTCTATACGCAGGATCCCGGCCGCGCGCTGATCTCCGGCAAGTGCAACGACGTCGGCACGATCGTGATGCAGCAGTTCCGCGGGCTGGCCGCCCGGGCGCCATACTTCTCGAACGGATCGGCCTCCAGCTTGCGCGAGCTCATCGACTTCTACGACCGCCGCTACAACGTCCAGTACAGCGAGCAGGAAAAAGTCGACCTCGAGAACTTCATGGCGGCGCTTTGATGTCGGTGGGTCGCCTCGTTCCGATGACGCTTGCAGCGCTGGCGGTGCTGTCCACGCCGGTCATGGCGCAGCAGCGGGCAATCGCCTTCGTCGCTTGCCCGATCGTGCGTGACACCAGCAAGGTGCCTTGTTGGATTTCCGAGTACCGCGGCGAGACTTACTACCTGGGCATCCAGAGCGACGTGTCAGCTCCGTTCAATCCGCCTTCGCTCGGCCACAGGGCGCTGGTGGAAGGCGTGCCGCAAGGCGGAGACCGGATCTGCGGCGGGATCGTGCTCGAGCCGGTCAAGGTTTCGGTCATGCCCGAACTGTCGCCCGAGTGCGACGAGGTGCTGATGGCCGAACCGCGCTACGAACTGCCGTTCGAACCGCCCCGGCCACCCGGGCCGAGCGGCGGCAGGCTGGCCTTCGCGCCCCCGGAATCACCCCCGCCGCCCGAGCCGCCTTTTGTCGCGCGCACGTTCGAGATCTACTTTCCGTTCGAAGGGACGGTCGACTTCAAGACTCCCGGTGCGTTGCAGGAAGTGTGGGACTACGCTGCCGCGATCCGGGCCAGGGAGATACGTATCGAGGGCCACCGCGCGGCGGTGCGGCTTTCCGACGGCACCCTGATCGAAGAAAGGGAGGGTATCGGCCGATCGCGTGCCAGCGAAGTCGCGCGAATGTTCACGGGGCTGGTGGCCTCGGTCGAGAAGATGGAGTTTTCTTCCTCGGAGCGGGCGGAACTCGGCGACTGGCGCCGGCGCAAGGTATCGATCGAAGTCCTTCCGTGAAGCCAAGAAGGCGGAGATCCTCTCGAGGCTTTAGCCGCCCGTGCGCGAGGGTATGCGGCATGTCCGCTTTGGATGGAAAGGGGCTCGACAGCTTAGGGCGAAATTGGAGGGATAGCGGGCGCTCCCAGCGCCCTCTCCGTCACAAGGCATCGATGTCGCGCAACCATTGTTCGACCTGTCCGGGCCACTCGGTGGTGATCGGATTTGATGTCGGTCGCCTGCCAAACGCGTGTCCGCCCTTGGCATAGATGCGCAGGTCGACCGGAACGCCAGCCTCATCGAGCGCCAGACCGTAGGCCATCGAATGCCGTACATCGTCGACCGGATCGTCCATGGCATGGATCAACAGCGTCGGCGGCGCTTTCGGGCTGATCCGGACCCACGGAGCAAGATCGAGACGGGTCTTCGGACTGCGCATGTCCCACAGGCGTCCCGTGTACATCAGGATGGCGAAGGCGGGCCGCGAAGACTCCTGATCGGCGGCGTCGACCAAGGGGTAAGTGCGCTGCTCGGCATTGCTCACGGCTGCCGTAAGATGCCCGCCAGCGGAAAATCCGATCACGCCGATCTTGTCCGGATCGATCCCATAGTCAGAGGCACGGTGCCGCAGCAAGCCCATCGCCCGCTGTGCATCTTGCAATGGCAGTTGTACCTCGGGGGGCTGGCCGACCCCCTGCTCGTTCCTGGCCCATTCTTGCGGCGCCCGGTACTTCAGGAGAACGCAGGTCATGCCCTGCCGGGTGACCCAATCGCAGATCTCGGTTCCCTCGATATCCATGGCTACGGCCGCATATCCCCCACCCGGCAAGACCAGCATCGCCGCCCCGGAATTCTCTCCCTCCGGCCGATAGATCGTCATAGTCGGCCGCGTCACATAACTCGCCCAATGCCACGGACGCCCGGCGACGAGTCGCGAGCCGTTGCCCACTTCTTCCGCATGATCGCCGGTATCGGGCTTGAGAAGGGCCAGGTCTTCCGGCCAAAGCGGCACCTGAGTGCCCCCGGGCTCGGGTTGCCACACCATCTGCCGGGAAACTTTCTCGATCGGCTCCGATGAATCGTCGGCCTCGCTCGCAGGGCCAGCGTCCGACCGGGAGGAGTCGGCCACGATTCGATCGCGGCTATCCAAGCAGCCGCTCAGGCTCAGACCCGCCAAAACAAGAAACGCCAGCCCTCGCAGCATCCTGCCATCTTACGTGTGGTCCGCACCCCGGCAATCCGGAAAGAGCCGCGAACGGCAGAGACGGGTCGAAAGCGGAACGTCAGCTTTACTTTTCTCCAGCTTGTGAGCGGTCGGTCCGCTGCCGGCCAACTGCACACATGCTGGTCGCCAGATCGGTGCGAAACGAGCGCTCAAACAAAAAGGAGGTTTGGGCCAGACGCTTTTGGCTCGAGCAAGAAGCGCGGCTGCGCGATCGCGCGCTGTCCGACCCTGGCGATCGAAGCAAGCTGCGGGGATGTGACCTGGTGCGGAGTCCGGATCGGCGATCTCGTCACCGGCGATCGTGTCCGGGATCGAGCCCTCGTTGTCCAGCAGAAAACGGGGCGGCCACTGCAGTGCGAGATCCTGGAACCTGCCCGGACGACGTTGCTGACATGGCTGGAGCGGCGCGGCAGATCGATAGATGAATTCGCGTTTCCCGGCAGATGCGATCATTCCACGCACCTTGGCACTCGCCAGTACGGACGGCTGGTCGACGAGTGGGTATCTGCGGTCGGATTGAAACCCCAGGGCTACGGCACGCACTCACTACGCCGGACGAAGCCTCCTCGCTTGCGATCGCTATTCGAGCCCACCCGAGAGGCACCCGGCCCGTCCGGCTTCTGCAGCGAAGTATGGATGCTCGGTCCGCTGCGCCGGCGGAGAAGAGAACTTCTCGTACCGGCGCAGCACCGTTTCCGAGGAATCGTCGTCGTCTTGCTTGTGTGCGTCAGCCGCCGCGGTCTTCCCTGCTGACCCTTATGCTGGCTTGCAGATCCGTTGGACGAATGACCGGCATGACCGGAGGCTCGGCGACCAGTTTGACCCAGAGGGCATCCCCGTCCCTGAAATAGGACGTCTCGTTCGCCCGGCGCAGTGCGGCCATGCTGCCCTGTTCGGTTCCGGAGGCCGCGTTGGTGAAACCCGGCAGCTCAAATATGACCCATGAGCCCTGGTCCATTTCGGCCAGGCTGAGAGTGACTTCCGGCCGTTCGGTCTTGACCTCGATCTCGGTGCCGGCACGCACGGTGCTCTGGTCGCCGCTGATCTTGAATTCCTTGCCGTTGCGAATGAGCGCGATGGGCGCCTGCGGAGGACGGCGGGAGAACAGGGCTGCACGCTGGGCCTGGACGAGGGGCGTGTCCGGCGCATTGGGGCCGAGCGAGGCGAGCAGGGCGAACCGGGCGGTGCGGGATTCCAGATCGACCGCGCGCGGCAGCTCGCCCCTGCTGTCCGAGAGATTGAGGCGTCCGATATCGCCCGTGCACACGGCAGCGTTCCAGCTGGGACGGATCTCGCAGCTATCGTCGGTGGCGACGCTGTCGTTCTCGCCGTCGTGCAGCAGAACCTGGGAATCGGGGACGCCGGTCACCGATCCGTCGAGGTCGCGGAAGGACAGGGTCCGATAGGCGTTGCCGCCGCGGTTGTCGTTGTCGAACCGGGCATC
>Ga0315912_10005725_pt1 | contig 11339 bp, 5 predicted proteins | sample VfabasoilMG_FD_204469 | JGI IMG/M metagenome (GOLD analysis project Ga0315912, IMG submission 204469) | Garden soil microbial communities collected in Santa Monica, California, United States - V. faba soil | ecosystem: Environmental > Terrestrial > Soil > Garden | place: USA: California...
TTGGATAACTTTAAAATGTGCTATTTCTCGTTTACAACTAGCTGCTAGCGAACCTTCCTTAAAACGTTTGAAAAACAACGAAATGCCTCTTAGTGAGCTGACTCGGCCACGACCCCTTTTCAATTCTTTTATCGTACAGATTGAATTCATTGGTACCGCCAGTCCTTGACCCGTACATTTAAGAAAAGCCTCTTTTACAACCCAACGATCAACAAAAGCTTTGAGTACTGATGGCGCCATATTAATCTGCAGTTGTTCATCTGATGTCATGGTTTTTTCGATTAATGTTGATAAGGTATTAATCTGTCTGTGAGTTTCAACATCCACACCGCATGGTGCAAATTCAGAAATAGCTACGGCCACAACACCATGCGAATGGCTTAAATTGAAATGAATAGCTTCACCGACCACACACGGTTTACCAGTCGGTCCTTTGGAAAATTGCAATGCAGCAATATCATGCTGCTGCAACACTTCCGCTAAACACCGGCGCTTGAGCACGTGTGCAACTACGAAGTCATTACGGTGATGAGCATGAATGAATTGATGGGCACGTGTTCTTTCCTCCTCACTTAGCCAAGCTTCCAGTACCCGAGTATCCGGATAATCCGCCGAACGCGTAATCCATACATATACTGGGGGCGGCATACCAAATTTCACGACAATCCTGCTCCAATCGAACGTACAGTATTGAGCACCCAATCAGGGTTAGCCAAAGGAGCAAAGTGTCCTCCAGGAATCATGTGCAAAGCAAACTTGCCTCGTGTAACATCGCGCCAGCCTAGTAGCCACTCAAGCGGGCAATGTACATCATCAATCGCGCCAATTACATCCACTGGCACTTCCAAAAATGGGCTTGACTGATGCTGGTAGTCATAAATCAGTTGCAAGTCGGAACGAATAATCGGCAACATCATACTCATGAGTGCTTTGTTTTTGAGCACCTCGGTCTTGGTACCTCGTAAGTCCGACAGATAGCTTAGTAATGCGTCATCGGACAGCACTGGCAAGCCTATTGAAGACGGTAATTTTACTGGGGCAGCGCGTGAGGATACGATTAGTCGCTGAGGCATCATCTGCCCTAATTGACTCAGTTCACGAGTGGTTTCATATGCTAATAGCGCCCCTAGGCTATGGCCGTAAAACACCGTTGGCTTAGGAGGCAATCTACTAAATGTTTGAGCAAAACTTTCTGCTGCTTCCAAAATTGAACTACAAAATGGTTCATGATAGCGGCGATTGCGTCCCGGTAATTCTGCTGCTATCAGTTCACAAGCACCATCAGATAATACTCGCCATGGAAAAAAGCTTTGCGCGCTTCCCCCAGCAAAATGAAAACACACTAGGCGTACTGGTGCATCAGCTTGCAATAGTGTTACCCAATCCGCAGGCGGGGAGGAAGTATTATTGTGTTTGAACGCTCTTTGTGGCATTTCATAAAACCTCAAGCTCACCATTTAGATATAGCGATTTCATTAAACTGCGTTGAACTTTTCCACTGGTGGTTTTTTTTAATGTCGCCGGGGGAATAAAAACAATTTTGCTCAACCCGATACCGTGTGTTTCGGTGATCGATTGTCCGATTAAGCCACGCAAGATTTTTGCCTCAGTTTCCAGCTTGCGCATCAAGTCGCGATCGGTTTCGATTACTGCTACAATCGCTTGGCGCTGATCATCATTTTCATAACTGAAAACGGCGCAGCTTTGGCTTTTTAAACGATCAGTCGACTGCAAGATGGTGTACTCAATATCTTCTGGGTGTAGATTGCGGCCTTCGCATATAATTAAGTCTTTCAAGCGCCCACAGATGTAAATGTGTCCATCGGTTCCAATAAAGCCAATATCGCCGGTACGCAAAAATTTCTTATCAGCTCCTTGTTGCAACTTGGCATGAAAAGTCTTCTGTGTCGCTAGTTCATTATGCCAATAACCTGCTGCCACTGATCGACTGTGAATCCATATCTCACCGACTTCACCAAGTGCACATTCTTTACAGCTTTCTGGATCGGCAATGACAACCTCTAATTCCCAGTTGGGCTCTCCGCAACCTACTAATGACTTGCTATCCGGTTCGGATGCTGTAGGCTTGACCTTACGATGTATCTCCAGTTCATCTTTGTCGACTTCTAGGTAATTAGGTAATTGTTGTGTCGGTCCTCCGGTTACGAATAAGGTGGCCTCTGCCAAGCCATAGCAAGGCATGAAGGTTTCCATCTTGAATCCATACTGCTTATATGCTGCATGAAATCGTTCTAGCGTCTTCAACCGCACAACATCAGCACCGTTGGGAGCAATTTTCCAACTGGATAAATCTAGGCCATTCATGTCGGCCTCTGAATAGCGTGCTACCGCCAAGTCGTAAATGAAATTGGGCCCACCACTCAGCACAGCACGGTAACGCGAGATTGCTTGCAACCAAATTGAAGGCTGACGTACCGCAGTATTCGGTGACATGATAACGGTATGGTTGCCCAACAGAATGGGGAGTAATTGCCCCATGATCAACCCCATGTCGTGATGATGAGGTTGCCAGAATACCATGTCACTATTGGCGTCCAGACTCCAACTATCGCGCATCATATGTAAATTGATGGAAATATTGCGGTGTGTAACCATTACACCTTTAGGGGCCGAAGTAGAGCCCGATGTATATTGCAAAAAGGCTACTTCATCTTGGTTGGTCAAACTTCGGAATGTATTGATTTCCGGCAGTTTGAGAGAAGGCTTAATCTCTTCGGCAATCAACCATTGCGTGTCAGCCGCCGTAGTTTCTTTGAACCCAGCAGCTAACTGCTCGTATGTACGTTGTGGTGCCATGGCAACCCGTGCACCGCAGTCTATCATCACATTTACACACTTATCTACCCGACGGCGATTCGGCAAACTCAAGGGAACAGCTATGCGATTAGCCAGTAGACATCCGAAAAATGCCACAATAAAATCCAGACCTTGTGGATAAAACAACACTATGCGGTCTCCATGATCAGAGCAGGTCTCCAGCACCTCTGCTACTGCCACGGCACGCTGCCACAGCTGCAGATAAGTCAGCGTATCGCTTTCTTTGCCTTCGTCATCTAGAAATGTAAACAATTTTTTGTCAGGGTGCAGCCAGGCCCGGAGCGATAGCGAATCCTGAATAGGGATATTGCTAACCGCGGTTAAAATTTCTGAATCAGTGAACTGTGTTTTCTGAAACATACTAGCTCCTTGTAAGTTCTTGACTTTCCTTCAGTTGCTCGTTAATAGCTGCCGACAAAGTATCGATGGTCGGATAATCGAAAACTAGCAGCGGAGAAAGCCGCAACTGGTAAGTGTTTTCCAAGATTCCTGTTAATATCGTAGCCGCCGTTGACCCTAATCCATAGGCTCCCAAATTTGTTTCAGAATCAATATCTTCAATATCTATATTTAATTCGTCACAAATAAAAGTCGAAATTGTTTGTTGGATTTGTTTTATTGTGTCAACTTGCTGATCCATGAAATTACCTCGTTAATGTGTTAGTGAAAAAGAATGGCTATCCGGATAAATTAGCTTTGCCAGTTGCTGAGCAGGAACAGGTAAAGTGTGCCCATGCTTTTCTAGCCACTTGCCCAACAAAGGAAATGACCCATCACAATGAATAGCCTTAGAATACAAACCTGCCCGCACTTTACGCTTTACCGCAGCGCGTATTTCGAATTTGTTCATTCCCTCACAGGTATCAATAAAACTATCTGTGAGTAGGTTGGTGGCGGTATCTGGCAAACGTTTGTTCAAAGCTCGCAGGCTAGATGTTTGCAAAGTGTCTTTCAGATACAACTCCTGTAGCGTCTTGGCTTGATCTACAATCTGCTCATCTAGCACACAACCCAATGAGGTGGTTGCAAACGCCGGATAAACCCAATCAGGAACAGGCTGGAATGAAGTCGGAGAAGCCTCGGATAAAGCTATCTTAATGGAGTCTTGCAATACTGCTTCTTGCGACAATAGAAAAATAGAACTGACCGACACGAAATCTGTGCCTAGCCCAAGAGGAGTTTGTATGGAATTATTTTCGGTAATCGATTGCCCGCTATAGCCCAACCATAGCTTGCCCCAAGGTAGCTGCGCTTGGGTTGCAGTACAGCATTCCCGCACTCTGGTTAGTAGCTCTGTTTCGAGCACCGAGTTGCTACGCCATGGCTGAGTAGCAGCACACACAGCATCGACCACAGGAAAAGTTACTTGCAACTCAGTTACATCGGATGTTGCCGATAGCTCGGCGAGCGGTCTTACAAACTCACTTAAGCCTTCAGTGCTAGTCACATACAAAAACACCCGGTTCAGCGGTTTGCCGTCCGAATCCAGCACATGCAAACGATATCGCAATAGTGCCGCGCTGGGTTTTGTATAACCTTTTAATTCGATGTAACGTACTTCATAGTTCTGGCACAGGGCAAGCACAGCTTCCTCATGTGCATAGAATTCAGGGCTGGAAATCAAACTAACTCCATATTTCCCAAGCAATTCTGTATTCAGCGTAGCTAAAGCTGCTTCAATGGCTTCCAGCGATAATCCTGCAGTATCCAGAAAAGACAACACTCCCTGCCGAGCTAAGCTGGAAACCAGTTCTACACCCATCGCCCCATATTCTGAACCGCTCACAATCATCGGTTTGGACAATCCGAAACCTTGGCAAAACTCCGGCACAGGTAAAGACAATGTCAATGCTTCAACAGGAGAAGGAGAAATTATCGACTCGCTCTGCTCCATATGAATGCGAATATCGTTGACCATCGGAGTTAAGATCGAGGATCCAACTTCTGTGAAGATATCTACCCCAGATTGCACCATATATTCGATACATTCAATCCATCGCACCGGATTTGCAACATGGCATGCCAAACAATTAGCTATAGTCCCAGGTTCATGCGGTCCAGCAGTATAGTTCGAAATCACGGGAAATCGTGGTGGTGCAAAAGTCACTGTGTTTAGGAACTCCAAGAACTCTGCTTGCACTTCCCGCATCTGGCTAGTATGGAACGCACCGCTCACACGCAACATAACAATTCGCCCTGATTGACCTTGGTTGTAAGTGACAAATTGCTGTAGCGTTTCTATAGGGGCGCCGACGACAATTTGGGTTGGCGAATTAAAATTAGCAATTTCAATACTCGGTAATCCCGAGGCTATAACCCGTTCTTTGACTTCGTTCAACTCTAGGCCGATTACTGCGGCCAAACCACCACCTCGAACAGCAGACATTAACTCTGCACGTTTTTTTACGATACGCAGGCCTGTGGCAAAATCCATTGCCTTTGCGGCAAACAGCGCAGAATATTCGCCAATGCTGTGACCGGCAGCCATCTCTGGCTCGCCTTCCTGATTAACCAACTCCAGATAATTAAGCACGGACACGACAAAAATAGCCGGTTGCGTGTATGCAGTTTGATTTAATTGATTATCCGGATCTTCTTGACACAATTGTGCGATGCTGTAACCCAGCACCTCATCGGCAATCTTCATATAATCGGGATAGCGGGAAAACAATTCATTACCCATGCCTTTACGTTGGCTCCCTTGACCGGGAAATAAAAAGGCTTTCACTGGGCACCTCCCACTTGCAGTCGCTTCTCAGAATCAATTGACTGCATATGTAAAGGCATCGGCACTATTGTATTCGCGCGCAACTGAATATCATTAATCGACATCACTAGATTTTTACTTGTATCAAACACCAGCAGGGATAGATGCGAGTGCCCTGCGGGCCAGATAATATGCAATGTATTGACTGGTTTCTCAAAGGCTGAGTTAAACATTACCGAACCAGCCTTCCACGGAATCTGAAACGGTTGTCCTCGCATGTGACACAGGTGCCCGATTCCTGCCAGCCAACTCGCTATTAGTGGTACCCAGAAAGACTCAAGCTTGGGCTGCCATATTGGGAGTTCAAGTTCTAAATTCAGGGCATGGGCATCCATATGTACCTTGCTGACATAGCTCCATGCAATGCCGGATCCAATGTTTAGATCAGCCAGTATGGCTTGCCACTGAGTACCGGAAAACGTTTGTGTCTGAGGTATATCTGGAAATCGGGGACTAACAAGACTTGTCGGTAATCGTTGCAATACGGCTTGTGCTACAACATTACGGCGAGATCGAGATGCTACACATTGAATCAGACTGCCCTCCCGATGCGTTGCCGAAGCAAACACTACTTCATGATCTTGCATAGAACATGGACGGCCAATTTGTAGATCACGACAATATATTTGACCGGCCGATGACGGGGCCGTAGATGTTTCTTTATATTGTGCATAATCCAACAAATAGGCTAGCCCCATAATTGAGGATGGAGCCGCCCATGGTGACGATTGCATGTAATGTTCCCAAGCTCTGGCCAACCCTGTCATCCATGTTAACGATACTGGCGCTGTAGCTGTCACTGTTTGTGTTGCCGTTTGAGCTTGAGAAACTCGATACCAAATGCGATCAAGCCGGAACGGATATGCCGGTAGTGGGAATTTTTGCGGAACCGTGTTGGCGGGATAAATATCTTCCCATCGTACAAAAGCAGTTTTACTAGTAACCCACCATGCCGCCCAAGCACCCAGATTGTCGATAGTTGGTGACGCAGTGACGTCTGGCTTGGCGGGTGCAACATCCTCGGTACGAATCGAATGCGTCCATAACCGAGCATGTTCTGTGTCAGGTGATAATTGGTAGGCACGTAGCATAGTTAGTAGTTCTTTCTTGCTACGCGCGATGCAAGCCAAGCGTTCTTTATAGGTATCTCGGCCACACATCAGAGAATATGCAATTCGCTCTGCTGTCACTCGTCGTATTTCATTATCTGGCAGGCCGACGCGTACGCGCAAAGCAGCTTCTTCTGAAGGCATCAAGCGGTGTATGCGTGCTTGTTTTGACGCTCTATAGGCAACTTCTTGTAGTGTCAGGCAATCTTCGATATCCTGATATGTTATCGGGAATCTAAACTTATCCCCAAGTTCTTTCACCAATTGCATCCAACCCGCAGGAGAACAATCGGTTTCAGCCAGTGTGATTACTGGCTGAGCCTGTTTATCAACTTGAAGCTCTGTACCTAACCAGGTTAGCACGGCTTCTGGTGATACCTGAGAGACGGCATCGTCACAAACGATTTCTAGAAAATCAATCAATTGTGCGATACGATGCCGCAAACTATGTTTATCCCGTCCAGACAGAAGGAATAGGTAAGGATGAGCTGCCTTTTTGCGAGTCGTTTTCTTCTTAGCAGACTGGTGTGCTTTTTCGTATGACTCGATTACCACATGCCCATTTACGCCGCCAAAACCAAAAGAACTAACCCCAGCTAATCGTTCAGTCATGTTAGCTCGTAACCGAGCCATTGCTACATTACTATCCGGGATGTAGTAGGGCGTATTATTAAGATCAATATGTGGATTAAGTGCCGAGTAATTGAGATTACCCGGAATTACGCCATATTTCATAGAAAGTACCGCTTTGATTACACCCCCGATACCTGCAGTCGCTTCCATATGGCCAACATGGCTCTTTAATGCGCCTAGCGCAATCGAAGCTTTTCCTTTGCGACGATTGGTTGCAAACACTTCGCTTGCTTTTTTCAGTCCGTTAACCTCAATTGGATCACCCAAAGGCGTTCCAGTACCATGTGTTTCTATCATGCAGGCTTGGTGAAATAACTTACCCGAACTTTCCCAAGCCGCTTGTATAACTTGCGCCTGAGCTGCTGCGTTAGGAGCGGTAAAACTGTGTGCTCGTCCGCCATGATTGATGGCGCTGCCATGGATGACAGCATAGATATAATCACCATTTTGTTGTGCTGCCTCAAGAGGACGTAGCACCATGGCTGCAACACCTTCACCACGCACATAACCGTTCGCCGCAGCATCAAAAGTGCGTGAGCGGGCGGATTTGCTTAGCATGCCAGCTTTGTCAAAAGCAATGAACAGATCCGGGCCAACCAGAAGGTTGACGCCACCGACGATTGCCAGATCGCACTCTTCTTCTTGCATAGCTCGAATGGCGTGATGAATCGCTACCAAAGAGCCAGAGCATGCCGTATCGATAGATTCGCTTGGCCCATGCACATTGAGTGAGAACGAAACACGATTGGCAATCGATGTCAGAGCTAATCCAGTCGCGCGGTAAATGTCGAAAGCCGCACCATCTTGTCGCATCATCATTGGATAGTCAGCATTGCCGATTCCGACAAATACACCGGTATTACTTCCGGCCAAACTGGCAGGTGCATATCCTGCATCTTCTAGTGCAGCATACGCGGTTTGCATAAACAAGCGCTGTTGCGGATCCATTGATTCTGCCTCACGCGGGATGATGCCGAAAAAGCGGTGGTCAAACCGATCAACTAATGGCATGAATGCCGCACAATTAATTTGCGTGCTCTCACCTTCACGTGCCGAAGAACCAAATAATGCCTCCCAATCCCAACGCTCTCTGGGAACCAGCCGGATTGTGTCATTACCCTCAAATAGATTACCCCAAAAATCTTTGACGTCATAAGCGTCAGGGAAACGACCATGCATGCCGACAATGGCGACAGGGTAATTTCGTGGTTTCCGGCTCATAATAATTGTCTGCCGCTATTTCTGTAGATTGTTCAAAAATCCGGCCAAACGTGTGTCATGCCGCTGCGCGGCATACTCTGCGCAATTGGCGATAATCTTGTTGACGCCTTCGCTCAAACGTCTCCGTATATTAGCGACAAGCAAATCAGCTTCTTCACGGCTAATAGTTAGTGGTGGCATAACACGTAGGCTGTGGTTATGGATAGGACATACCACCAATGCAACCCCACCCTCAGGGTCGCGCAACATTGCTCCCCATAAAAAGTAACCAAAGCTTTGCTGGATAAATGCGTCATAACCCGCTAGGTCAAGCTCAATCGCAAGCACCAACCCTTCACCACGCACTTCTTTGAGTAGCGGAAATGACTTCGCTAGTTTTTGTAAAGATCGTTTCAGATAAGCGCCTATTTCTACAGCATGTTGCATAAGGTTGTCGGTTTCGATACGTTGTAGCGAGTGCAGTGCAATATGTGCTGATAACGAATTTCGGCTACGTGTACACATTGTTGCCAGCCGTCTAGGATTAGTCTGTGCGGCAGCTTGCATGATACGTTCCGAAGCCAGAACTGCGCCAATCGGGAATAATGAGTCTGTTAGGCTCATCGCTATTGCAGCTAGATCCGGCTGCTCCATAAGCTCGGTACTGTGCAAAAACTGCCCGGTTGCAATACTGGTTTGAGTCTCATCTACGCCTACCCAATATCCGCCTTGGTGTCGATATTGATCAACTAACCTGATCAGATGCTGCGGCAGTGATCTGACGGCATTACCTTCCACCTGAATGGTTTCCAACCAAACAAAGGCTAGCTCGCCACTAAGTAGAGCAGTCTCTAACTCTGATGCCGCGTTTTCTGCTGCCGGGTCAATAAATATGACATGCGAGTACAGTGGTTGGAAAGGTTTTCTAAATAAATCAAACTGGGTATCCAGTGCACTGTTGGCTGATAACATTGAGAAACCGGCACCCCCTGCAAAACACAGTACTTTCTTGCGTGCCGGAGAAGCCAGATGAGCAAGAGTCAATGCAGTTTCCAGCGCTGTGGTTTGGCTAGATGCCGGTAGCAGATGCGGGAATCCAGTATTGCTTTGTAAGAAGGCTGCTAAATCATCCCAGTAATCATGTTGCGGATCATGCGTCGTCAGTACTTCTGAAATCACATCTTGCGGGTTTAGTCCACGCGGGGCAGAGCCAACGTTGGCAAGGCAATCTATAATTTTGCGCGAAGGCTCTCCTTGGCGTACCACGCGGGAAGACACGCCGTAGGCCTCAAAGAAACGAGAATCGAATCCGTGCATCTGTGCGACTTTGGCGTAGCCTACGTTACCATACTGCGTATGGATTTCAGAAGCAATGCGCGGGTCGACGACAATATCCCGCAACAAGCTTTGTTGTTCGGCAGTTATGCTGTCGGCAAAAGCATCTATCAGATATTCGAAAGCAAGTTTTGCCGGTAAGCCGAAATTCGCCATTGGTTGGCGCACATAACCCTCATTTGGCGTCATTATCCAAGGGTTGGCAATCGTCTCATTGACCAACATGGCACCGACAGGTGCTTGGAAACCACTGATGGCTTCACCAAACACCACGATATCTGAATGTTCTTGACAACGATAACTGAGCCAATGTTGAGGTTGGCAATCATGCTGGTCTATTTCAACCAGAACACTGAGTATCTTTCTTTGGCGCAACGCAACTATCCATTGCGAAACTTCTTCTGAATTAAGCTTGGTATCACCAACTATAACGACAGCGACAAATTGCATTTGTGCCGATAGCGCTTCTGCTTTTACCCAGCTATCCACTCGATGGATTTCCGGCACCAGAGCATCCTGTTGTGATGCGCTCAACGGGTTGAAGTAATCGACCCAGCGTGAGTTTCGATCGATCACTAATATGCTTCCCTTACTTTCTTGGTGCCGATTTCTCTCATGATGGCGTGCCAGTCGAATGGCTGCATCAAAAGCTTCTTCCAGTGAAGTCACTGCATAATTGTGATAGTGGATGCTCTCAGCTTTACTGTGATTACATACAGTATTCAACGTTAACGCCAATTGTGCTGCGGGCTCTGACAATATTACGCAATGTCCTTGGCTGCCCCGTTCAATATATGATTTCACTGTATCAAGTGTTGCTGTGGTAGCGGGTAAAAAAGTTGAAGGCTCAGCGGTCGGTGTTTGGTGTTTTGCGCTAGATATTTGTTGATTCGAGTTGCTCATCAAAAAATCGATGAGCAATGCGTTAAATTCTTCATAATGCGAGAATGTCAGCAAATGCCCAGCATCGACAAATTCCTCCAATCTGGAACCGCGCAGGTTATCGGTCAGTATGTGAGAAAACTCGGGAGTGGTATAACGGTCACGTCCCCCCGCTATAACTAGCGCAGGTATATTCAATTTGCGTAATGCCGTTCGAAAATCGAACCCTTCGATCACTTTCTCATAAGCTGGTAGATTAGCCATCGGCCAACCGCGATTCAACTCCATGAAGTGGGCGCTAGCTTGGAGCTCTTTCATTAGTTTCTGAAAATCTGTAGCACCTTCGGCAAATGGCGTGCTGACCGCAATGGCCAGTGCGGAACACCTTTGCGGATAAGCGATAGCGAATGCTTGCGCCATCACACCCCCGAATGAACAGCCGAACACCGGAATCGGCTGAGTAACACCTTGCGCATCCAGCACATCGGCAATATCCTGTGCAAGAGTTTGCAGCGTCAATCCCTCGTATAGATTTAATCCCCCACACCCAGGCATATGGAACATAATCAGAGTGT
>Ga0315912_10005726_pt1 | contig 11333 bp, 10 predicted proteins | sample VfabasoilMG_FD_204469 | JGI IMG/M metagenome (GOLD analysis project Ga0315912, IMG submission 204469) | Garden soil microbial communities collected in Santa Monica, California, United States - V. faba soil | ecosystem: Environmental > Terrestrial > Soil > Garden | place: USA: California...
GAGTCGGCGCAGGTGCTCGTGGTCGACGACAACGAGCTGAACCGCGACATGCTCTCGCGGCGCCTCGGCTCTCGCGGCTACGCCGTCACCATCGCCAAGGACGGCGAGGAGGCCTTGAAGCTCCTCGCGGCCCGGCGCTTCGACACCGTGCTCCTCGACGTCATGATGCCCGGCATCACCGGCATCGAGGTCCTCCGCCAGATCCGCAGCTCCTCCTCGGAGTCGGACCTGCCCGTCATCATGGTCACCGCCCGCGACGCGGCGGAGAACGTGGTGGAAGCGCTCCAGCTCGGCGCCAACGACTACGTCACGAAGCCGCTCGACTTCCCGGTGGTGGCGGCGCGCCTGCGCACGCAGCTCTCGCTCAAGCGGCAGAAGGACGAGATCCGCCGGCTGGCCGAGGGGCTCGAGATCCGGAACCGCTTCATCCGCCAGACGTTCGGCCGCTACCTGAGCGACGAGATCGTGTCGAGCCTGCTCGAGTCGCCGGAGGGCCTCGCCCTGGGCGGCGAGCAGCGGCGGGTGAGCATCCTCATGGCCGACCTGCGCGGCTTCACCTGGATCGCGGAGAAGCTCGAGCCGCCGCAGGTCGTGCGCCTGCTCAACTCGTACCTCGGGGCCATGGCCGAGGTGATCATCGCCCACCAGGGCACGATCGACGAGTTCATCGGCGATGCCATCCTCGCCATCTTCGGAGCGCCCGTGACCCGCGAGGACGACGCGCGACGCGCCCTCGCCTGCGCGGTGTCGATGCAGCTCGCCCTCGGCGAGCTGAACGACCGCAACGAGGCCGAGGGCCTGCCCCGGGTGGAGATGGGGGTCGCCGTCCACACCGGGGAGGTGGTGGTCGGGAACATCGGCTCGGAGCGGCGCGCCAAGTACGGCGTCGTGGGCAGCCCCGTGAACCACACCGGACGGATCGAGTCCTTCACGGTGGGCGGCCAGATCCTCATCTCGGAGACGACGCTGAAGGAGGCCGGCCCCGGCATCGCCGTGGCCGAGCGGTTGTCCATCGACGCCAAGGGCGCCCGCGAGCCGATCACGGTCTACGGTCTCCAGGGTGTGGCCGCGCCCTACCACGTGTCCCTGCCCGAGCCGGACGACGTGCCCGTGCCCCTGCCCCAGGAGATTCGTGCCCGCTATCGCGTGCTCGAAGAGAAGCGCGTGGGCACCGAGGCCTTCGAGTCCTTCTTCACCGAGCTGTCCGTCCACGGGGGCCTCATGCGCTCTCGCCGCCGCCTTCGCCCCCTCAGCAACCTCAAGGTCGAGTTCGAAGCCCTCCCCGACACCGGCTCGTACCTCCCCGAGCTGTACGCCAAGGTCATCGATGCCCGCGGCGAAGGCGACGAGGCCATCTACGGCCTCCGCTTCACCAGCGTCCCCGCGGACGTCCTGGGCTGGATCAAGGGCCTGGTGGTTTCGGCGCTGGAGCGCCGTTGACGGGGGCGACGCTGGCCTCGGCGAGACCCACGTCGGCCGCGACCTCGTCACGGACCCTGGCCCAGTGGAACAGGTTGTCGGCGTTTGGCGTGAAGAAGTTGTGGTTGTAGTGGGTGAGGGGCATGTCGCGGTAGAGGGGCCGCGTGATCGCGACGACCTCGTCCCAGTGGCCGAGGGCGCGGCGAAGGTGCTGGACGGCGGCGGCCTTGTTCGGCTCGCCCCCGGAGACGCGATACGTCTGCAGGGCCGTGGCGCCGCGCAGCTTCTCCGCGAGGTGCAGCCCCAGGCCGGCCCAGGCCTTCACGTCCGCGATCTCGTAGCGAAGGGCCGTGTCGGCCGCAGGGTCGACGTCACCCACCAGCCGTAGCGCCTCGCGATTGTCGCGCTCGAGCGCGATGGCGAGCATGGGCGGTGTGATGCGGCCCGCCGCGAACGAGCCGCCCTTGGCCATCGTCGCCACGTAGTCGGCCACAGAGACGTAGGCGGGGTCGAGGGTCGGTTGGCTGATGAGCCGATCGACGGAGATGTACTTCGTGTAATCGCCCTGGAGGGCGAGGAAGCCCTCGCCGTACAGCGTGAAGTCCCATCGCGAGTCGTAGAGCGAAGCCAGACGGAGCTGGGTCGAGGAGGCCAGGGAGAGGGCATTCAACAGATTGCGTCCCTTGGGCCCGTAGCGCCGGTCGAACTCCGCCTGGAAGACGGCGTCCGGGGTCTTCGGTTCGTAGAGCAGGCGCCCCCACAGCTTGTAGAAGAGCCACTGCCGCTCGAAGGCCCACTTCCATCCCACGGGCTCGTTCGCCGCGGTGAAGTAGTCGAGGGCGGGGATGTAGGTCTCCGAGCCCACGAAGTAGCCGCCGACGTAGTCGGCGACACCGTTCCTCGCGACGTGCTCGCGGATGAAGTCGGGCACCCCCCAGCGAAGGGCGAAGAAGTCCTCGTTCCTCGCCGTCCAGACGACCTTGTAGTTCGTCGGCCGCGGCGTGAAGTAGGTGTCGCCGAGCGCGCCCCCGTGCACCTTGACGAGCTTCGGCGTGGAGTGGGCGTGCGACCAGTTGAACTTCATCTCCGCCCAGATCGGCCCCGCGAAGCGGTGGCCCAGGCGCTCCATGGCCGCGCGCGTGAGCGTTTCCACCTCCTGGCTGACCCCGGGCGCGGAGGACGTCCCCGAGGAGAAGGGCACGCGGTGGATCAGCTTCACGGGGCGTCCCGCGTCGAGCGCACCCGCGAGGAGCACGTCGTCCATCCATTGCTGGCGCTCGGCGGGGGTCATCCCGCCCATCCCCTCGCCGTGCGAGATGCCGATGCCGTCGAGGTCCGGATACTCCTGGATCACCTGCTTGACGCTCTCGCGCAGGTAGCGGCGTACGACGTCCGAGGTGTCGCCCTTCGCGTAGTAGTGGGGGTAGAAGTTCTCCTTGGCGACCCCGTGCGCCTCCGCGAGCTCGCGGCTCACGAAGATGCTCCAGAACACGAGGTAGGTGTCGAGGCCGCGCTCCTTCGCCATGCGGAAGATGCCGCGGTAGAGGCGCTGCCAGGCCGCCTGCTCCTCGGGCGACCACGGGCTCGCCTCCGGGAAGCCCTCGGGGCGCACCATGTAGGTGAACGGGTGCATGGTCCACAGGCTCACGACGTTGAAGCGGTTCTCGACCATCATGTCGAGGAACGCTTCCCAGAACGCGAGGTCGCGCACCGTCTTCTCGTGCTGTCCGAGGGCCGAGCTCGGCCGGTACGAGTCCCACGGCGTGTTGAGCTTGATGCCGCGGAAGGCGAGGGAGGCCTTCTCCTCCCGGTCCTCGACCTCCGCGAGCCGGGTGCCGTTCCCGAGGGCCTCGCGGAGCGCCATCGCGCCGTACACGAGCCCGCGCGCGTCGCCGCCCACGACCGCCACCGTCCGGCCGTCGCGCGCGATCCTGAATGCCTCCGGCGCGAGGCGGGTCCCGTCGACGGCGAGACGCACGCGATACGCGCCTTTCGCCGGCTCGGTGGCGATCTCGTAGCCGCCCGCCTTCAGCGCTTCGCCGAGCCGCCGCGCGGCGTAGGCACCGGTCGGGGCCGAGTCCTCACGGTGGAGGACGACGGTCTCCGCGGCCAGGGGCCCGCCGAGGGCCGAGGCCACGAGCGCGGCGAAGGCCAGGGAACGTGGGCGGGGACGGGCTCCGGTCAAGCCGCCGCCTAGCCTTCGCCTGCCGCTCGTTTCGTCTCGCGGCGGATGCGCTCCTCCTCACGGCTGCCCGAGCGGCGCTCCGCGAACTCCACGAGCACCGGCCACACGCGGGGATGGTTGTCCGCGATCTCGTCGAGGGTGACCCGGTCGAGCTCGAGCACCTCGCACCGCGCGGCGGCGGTGATGGTGGCGGTGCGGGGCGTGCCGGAGAGGACGGAGATCTCGCCGAAGAAGCTGCCCTCGCCCATCTCGCGGACCAGCCGGAACCGGCCCTCCGGGTTCTTGACGAACACCTTGACCGCGCCCGTGGCGAGCACGAACAGCGTGTCCCCCGGCTCGCCCTCGCTCAGCACGATGTCGCCGGCGTCGAAGGTCAGCAGGCGCAGGCCCCGGATGACGGCCCGCAGCTCGGCCTCCGAGAAATCGCTGAAGAGCGGGCTGCGGACGACCTCGCGCGCGGCCCTCTGCTCGGCGTGCGCGGGCATGCTCTCGAGCGCCTCGTTCGCGACCTGCACGAGCTCGCGGCCGAAGTCCTCGACGGACATCTTGGGATCGGTGTCGGGGCCGCTGTCCACCGGCCCGGCCGTGGCCTCCCACTCCTGATGGACCTCGAGGGCCACGGGCAGCGTGGTGTCCGAGTCGGCCGCGGCGGGCCGCTCCTTGGGGATGAGGGCGGCGAGGCGTCCCTCGACCTCCGGGGGGCTCGACTGAAGGAGCTCGAGCTTCTTGAGGAGGGCGATGGCCTTGGCCGCCTGCCCGTCGAAGGCGTACTCGTCGGCCAGGCCGATGATGATGGGGACGGCCTCCTTCTGCTTGCCGGCGAGCATGAGCACGTCGGCGAGCTGCTGGCGGAGCGCCATGTCCCGGTGGCCCGCGCGGAAGCGCGCCCGGAGCATCTCGACCGCGCGGCCGTACTTCTTGCGCGCGATGAGATCCTCGATCGTGGCTTCCTTCGAGCCCCCGAACCACTTCAGCAAGCGCTCACCTCAGGCGGCCCCGGCCGCGCAGCGCCGCAGCCGGTCCATGATCGCCGATCCCAGGCCCTCCTCGGGGCAGGGCTCGGCGAGCAGCAGGTCGAGCCCCCGCGTGTCGAGACGGCGCAGCGCTGCGAAGAGGTTGGCGGCGGCGGTGGCGGAGCGGCCGTCCGGGGCCAGGACCTCCACCGCGTCGAACCCCGAGGGCGCCGGGCTCGCGAACGTGATGAGACCGACACGTCCGGCGCCGCGCGGGGGCACCAGCGGCTCGCGGGACGAGAGCAGGCGCAGGGGAGTGCGGGTGGCGTAGTGCTTCTCGAGCTGGCCGGGCGCTTCGGGGGCTTTGGCCGCCTCTACCCCCGTGCGCGGGGCCACGCGAACGGGCGCGCCCAGGGCCTCCTCGACCTGGCTCTGCGTGACGCCGCCCGGGCGAAGCAGGGTGGGGACGCCCGAAGCGAAGGACACGATCGTCGACTCCACGCCGACCCGGCAGGGTCCGCCGTCGAGAACCGCGTCCACCCGGTCGCCGAGCTGCTCGACGACATGGGCGGCGGTGGTCGGGCTCACGTACCCGAAGGGGTTCGCGCTGGGCGCGGCGACCGGTCCGCCGAAGGCCGTGAGGAGGTCGAGGGCGGCGGGATGGTCGGGAACGCGCACCCCGACGGTGTCGAGGCCCGCGGTGACGAGGTCGGGCACCTCCGGCTGCCGGGGAAGCACGAGGGTGAGGGGGCCGGGCCAGAAGAGCTCGGCGAGCCGCGCGGCGCCCGCGGGCACGTCGCGGACGACGCGCGCAAGCCACGCGGGCGAGGCGAGGTGGACGATCAGGGGGTCGAAGCTCGGACGGGCCTTGGCTTCGAAGATGCGCGCCACCGCGGCCGCGCGGAACGCGTCCGCGCCGAGGCCGTAGACGGTCTCCGTGGCGAAAGCCACGAGACCGCCCTGCCGGAGGAGGGCGGCGGCCGCGGCGACGGCCGAAGGGTCGCTGGCGAGAAGGATCTGCGCGGTCACGCCGAGGCTTCGGCCAGCGCCTTGCCGCCGCGCGCGCTCGAGGCCAGCATCCCGCAGGCGGCGTGGATGTCGGGGCCCCCGGAGTAGCGCCGCACGAAGCCGATCTCGTGCTCGGCGAGGGCGGAGAGGAACTGGCTCCGCTCGGCGTCGGTCGCCGGGGCGAACTGCCCCGTGGGGTCGTTGACGTCGATCACGCTGACGCGCAGGGCGACGTCGGGGAAGAGGCGGCGGATCTCGCGGGCCTCGTCCGCGCCGGTATTCACCCCGCCGATGAGGACCCACGCCAGGTTCACGGGCCCGCCCCGCTTCGCGGCGTGACGCCGCATCGCCGTCGCCAGCTCGGCGATGCCGTAGCGGCGCGTCACCGGCATGAGCCCGGTGCGCTTGTCGGGGAACGCCGAGGTGAGGGACAGGATCAGCCGGTACGGATGGCCTTCGTCGGTGTAGCGCTCGATCTGGGGCAGGAGGCCGACGGTGGAGATGGTGATCCGGTCGCCCCCGACGCGGGCGCCGCAGGGGTCGCGGAGAAGGGCGGCCGCCCGCATCACGTTGTCGTAGTTCTGGAAGGGCTCGCCCTGGCCCTGGAAGACGACGCCGGTGACGGGCCGCTCGGGCGACTCGCGCCGGATCGTGAGCACCTGCTCGACGATCTCCCAGGCTTCGAGGTTGCGGGTGAAGCCGAGGCGTCCGGTCTCACAGAAGGCGCACGCGAGAGCGCACCCCGCCTGCGAGGACACGCACACGCTCCAGCGCGGCTTCTCGAGGGGGATGCGCACGGCCTCGAAGGCGAGGCCGTCGGAGGACCGGAAGAGGTACTTCACGAAAGGGTCGACACGGCTCCGTCGCCGGTCCGCCACGTCCAGCCGCGTGATGCGGGCCTGCTCGCGCAGCCGGACGGCGGTGGCGCGCGGCAGCCCGCGCACGCCGACGAGCGTGTCCTGGTCTTCGAACACGAGCCGGCTCACCACTCGTCGCGCGAGGGGAAGGGTGAGACCCAGCTCCGGATGGCCGGCGACGAGGCTCTCCGGCGTGTGTTCGCGAAGGTGCGGCCCCATCCGCCTATGCTAGCAGGTCGATCGCGGGGGCCGGCCGGTCAGAAGCCGACGGTGCGCCGGCGGCCCTGCACCTCGACCTCGACCGAGGCGTCGTCGATGCGGATCACCTTGACCCCGTCGAAGCTGTCGCCTTCGTGCACCAGCCGGTCGTTGAGGATCGCCACCGGCTGTCCGTCCCGGCGGCTGATGGCGTGCAGCCGGATCTCCCCGCCGAGCCCCGTCGCGGGGGCCGCCGAAGGCGTGCTTCGTGGGGTGGGGGCGGCCGCCGCTACCGACGGGGTGGAGGGCGGGGGCGTCGGGCGCAGCCGCGCCGCCGGTCGTGGCGGTGCGGCCGGCTTCGTGACTGGAGGCACGGGGGACACGGCTTCGGGTGTCGGCGTGGCGTGCGGGGGCGGCGCGACTACCTCGGCCATCGCCGTCGCCGTGGGTGCTGCCACGGGCGTGGCGGTGGGCGGCAGGCTGACGGGCAGGGGCGTCGGCGCCACCGCCGCCACGTGTGGCGAGCCCGCCGGCCGAGCTTGTGACGACCGCCAAAGCGCGACCCCCAGGACGGCGACGGCCAGGGAGAGCAGCCCGAGCACGATCAGGAGCAGCGGCGAGCCGGACTCTCCCTTTCGCCAGGGCACGTGGGTCATCACCACGAAGCCCCGGTTCGGCGTGTGCTTGTCGCGCTCGATCTTGCGCAGCGCGTCGAGGATGAGGCTCACGAGACCTTCCCCCCGGTCTTGAGGCGCGGCCGCGGAGCGCTCGTGACCGCGTAGATCGCCATCAGGGTACGGTCGCCCAGGAGCCCGTCGGGCAGGAGCTCGACCTCCCGCTGGAAACGGCCGACGAGGTCGGGCAGTCCGGCTTCCTTCGGGTAGCCCAGCTGGCCCAGGGCCTCGCGGACGAAGCGCTCGGTACGGGCGGTCGGGCGCCCGCGGCCGAGGGTGTTGGCGTCGCGCCAGACGAACACCGCATCGCGGGTCCACAGGCGGTCGAGGACGGCGGTGGAGACCTGGAGCGGAGGTGTGCTGCCCAGGGTGACTTCGGCCCCGCGGTCGTTGAGCCCGGTGAGCGCCACGAAGACGGTGTCGCGCCGGCTCGGGTGGAACAGCTCGAGCACGACCGGGAAGTCGAGGCGGCGCACCTGATCGAGGTGCGTGCGGAGCGGCGTGCGCTCGACCGGGGATCCACCGCCCCACAGCCCGACCACGCGCTGGAACGCGGCGTCGCGGGAGCCGGCGTGCGACTGGGCCGGCAACAGCTCGAGGAGCCGCGCGTCGTCCGGGGCGGGCGTCGGCGAGGGGGCGGCCGGGATCGGAGTGGGGACGGGCGTGGGGACAGCGCCGTCCGCGGCCACGGGGAGCGAGTCGGGGGCCTGGAGCGTCCGCGGCAGCGCCATGCCCGCCACCACCAGGGCCAGGCACGCCGCGATCGTGCCCAGGACGGTCCAGTGCGAGCGCACGGCGCGCGGGCCCGTCGTGGCCAGCACCTCCTTGGCCGCCTCCCGCACCATCCCCGCGTGGATCTCGCGCGAGTTGCGGACGTAGCCGGCGAGGAGCGCGCGGTCGGCGATGAGGTTGACGAGCCGCGGGATCCCCCGCGACAGGGAGTGCAGCGCGGTCAGGGCGCCGCTGGTGAAGGAGACGCGGCCTCGCCCCCCGGCCACGGAAAGCCGGTGCTGGACGTACTCCTCGGTCTCCGTGCGCGAAAGGGCCTCCAGGTGGTAGCGGGCGGTGACCCGTTGCGCGAGCTGCCGGAGCGAAGGCCGCGCCAGGAGGTCGCGCAGCTCCGACTGGCCGATGAGGACGATCTGGATCAGCTTCTCGGTATCGGTCTCGAGGTTCGACAGGAGCCGCACCTGCTCGAGCACGTCGGCCCGCAGGTCCTGGGCCTCGTCGATGAGGAGGACCACGTCCTTGCCTTCCTGCCGTGCCGTGAGCAGGTAGCGGTGGAGCGCGTCCACCTGGTCCTTGAGCGAAGGCCCGCTCGCCTTCACGTGGAGGTCGTCCAGGATGGAGCGCAGCAGCTCCACCGCGGAGAGCGCGGGGTAGAGGACGACGGCGCTCGCCGTGTTCGGGGGCAGGTGCGACAGGAAGTCGCGGGCGAGCGTGGTCTTGCCGGTGCCGACCTCGCCCGTGATCACGATGAACCCTCCCCGCTCCCGCCGCCCGAACTCGAGGTGGGCGGCCGCCTCGGTGTGGCGTGGAGACAGGTAGAGGTACTTCGGGTCCGGGGTCAGGTTGAACGGCTTCTCGGAGAAGCCGAAATAGCTCTCGTACATCGAACCCTCGAAGTGTACTCCCGTGCCCGCCGGGGCGGCACTCGGGGCCCGGAACGGCGTATCCTCTCGCCATGTCCGTGGTCCGCATCCCGGCCGGAGGCGCGTCGGTCAGCGCGTCGGTGCACGGCGAGGGCAAGACGGCGGTGGTGCTCGGCCACGGCGCGGGCGGGGACCGCAAGACCCGGTTCCTGGTGGAGCTGGCGGAAGCCCTCGCCGCCTCCGGGCGACAGGCGGTCCTCTACAACTTCCCGTACACCGAGGCGCGTCGGAGGGCTCCCGACCGGCCCGACATCCTCGAGGCCACCGCCCAGGCGGTGGGTCAGTACGCCCGGGAGACGCTCGGTGCGGACCGTCTCGTCCTGGGGGGCAAGTCGATGGGGGGGCGGATCGCGTCCCAGGCCGTGGCCGCGGGCGTCCCCGCGGAGGGCCTGGTGTTCCTCGGCTATCCGCTTCATCCTCCCGGCAAGCCGGAGGTGCTGCGCGACCGGCACCTGCCGCGGCTCAAGGCGCCGATGCTGTTCGTGCAGGGGACGCGCGACGCCTTCGCGCGCTTCGACCTGTTGCAGTCGGTCCTGGATCGGCTGGGGGAGTCGGCGCGGCTCCACCGGGTGGAGGACGGCGATCACTCGTTCGCCGTCCGCAAGAGCACGGGCCGGACGGCCGTGGACGTGAGGGACGAGATCCATGGCGTCGTCCTCGCCTGGCTCGAGGAGAACGGTCTCTAAGGAAGAAGAGAAGGAGGCCCACGTGGAGCAGAGCTTCTGGGCAAGGACGCGTGCGGGGGACCTCGTGGGCTACCTCAGCGAGGACGAGCTCAGGCGCCTGCGCTCGGCCATGGAGCCGTGCACCGCCAAGGGGGGCGACGTCATCCTCCACAAGGGCAGCCCGTCGCGGAGCCTGCTGCTCGTCGAGGAGGGCGAGATCGAGGTCCTCGACGACGGCATGGGCCAGCCGCTGGTGCTGGGCCGGGTCGGGGCGGGCGCGGTCGTGGGCGAAGTCGGTTTCGTGGACGGCAAGCCGCGTACCCACCACGTACGGGCCCTGACCGCCTGCAAGCTGCGACGCCTCAGCCGCGAAGGCCTCCTCCAGCTCGCGACCACCGACGCCGCCGTCTTCGCGAAGGTCACGCTGTCCCTCGCCCAGGTGCTGGCCGCCCGCTACCGCGCGGCCATGGACGAGCTCGGACCCGTGCGCTCGTTCGCCGCGTCCTTGCGCGAGCCGCTCGCCGCCGACATCGACGAGCGGCCGCACGACGGCTTTTCCGAGCTGGAGGCGTCCCTGCCCGACGATACGCAGCGCGCGGGGACCGGACCGCTTCCCCCCACGTCGGTGGCCGGAGACGACTCGGAAGCGACGAAGGCTCTCGACGTGGTCAAGAGCGTGGCGCGCCGCGCCCTCGCCGGAAAAAGCGCCGGCGTCTAAGGTATCGACAGCAAGGGGCCAGTGCTTACATATTGATGTAGATGTATAATCTACATCAATATGGTCCGAACCCAGGTCCAGCTTCCCGACATCCTTTACGCGAGGGCGAAACGCGTCGCGGAGCGCCAGGAGATGTCCCTGGCTGAGCTGGTGCGGCGCGGCCTCGAGCACATGGTCCGCGTCTATCGGTCCGATGAGGACCCCGTTCCGGAGTGGCAGATGCCGGACGGGGTTGCGCTCGGAGACTTCCGGGCGCCCGTGAGCGATTGGCGCGAGCTCGGGAGCGCGTCGCTCGTGGCCGACGGCGACACGGACCAATGATCTCGATCGACACCAACGTGCTCCTGTACGGCCTGAACCGCGACTGCCCGGAGCACGTCGCGGCCCGAGGCTTCGTCGAGGCCTGCGCCGGTCGTGCGGACGTCGCGATCGCCGAGCTCGTGCTCGTGGAGCTCTACGTACTGCTTCGCAACCCGGCGGTAGTGCGCCGCCCGCTCGAAGCCGGGGCCGCGGCCGAGCTATGTCAGGCCTTCCGCCGGCACCCGCGCTGGGCGGTCGTCGATTCCGCCGACGTGATGGATCGCGTGTGGGCGGCGGCCGCTCGCCCCGGGGTGGCGCGCCGACACGTCTTCGACGCCCGTCTCGCCCACACCCTGCTCGAAAACGGTGTCACCGAGCTCGCCACGCGCAACACCCGCGACTTCGACGGCTTCGGGTTCGCGCGCGTGTTCGATCCGCTCGCGGGGGTCTAGGTCCCGGCTTCGACCTCGGTCTGGAGCGCTTCCCACTGGTTCATCAGGTCGCCGACCTCCCACATGAGGGACTTGTGGTCGGTCGTGGCCTGCTCGGCGCGGGCGCGGTCGTCGAAGAACCCGGGCGAGGCCATCTGGGCCTCGAGAGCCTTTACCGCCTGCTCCTTCTCCGCGATGCGCTTCTCGAGGTCGCTCAAGCGGTTCTTCATCCGCTTCAACTCCTTCTCGCGGGCCTGCCGGTCCGGGGCGGCG
>Ga0315912_10005727_pt1 | contig 11332 bp, 8 predicted proteins | sample VfabasoilMG_FD_204469 | JGI IMG/M metagenome (GOLD analysis project Ga0315912, IMG submission 204469) | Garden soil microbial communities collected in Santa Monica, California, United States - V. faba soil | ecosystem: Environmental > Terrestrial > Soil > Garden | place: USA: California...
GTAATGCGGTTCAAATCGCAAAAATGGCGGAAGATATTGGTGTGAAAGCATTAGCCATGCACGGACGCACGCGTGCATGCCTCTACACCGGTGATGCGGAATATGACACCATTCGTGCTGTTAAACAAGCAGTCCGAATTCCTTTAATAGCAAATGGTGACATTACTACACCTGAAAAAGCTAAATTAGTGCTGGATTACACAGGTGCCGATGCTGTGATGATTGGCCGCGCAGCACAAGGTCGCCCCTGGATTTTCCGTGAGATCGAACATTATCTGGCTACCGGTACACATCTATTGCCCCCCACTGTAGATGAGATTCATGCCGTCATGCTAGAACATCTGCATGATTTATATGATTTTTATGGTGATTTAACAGGTATGCGCATGGCACGCAAGCACATCTCTTGGTATACAAAGGGCTTAGCTGGCTCTGCAAATTTTCGTCATAACATGAATACCTTGCAAACGATTGAGCTGCAATTAAAAGCGATTGACGATTTCTTTGCAGAGTTAAAAGCCAAAAATGACCGCTTAGTCTACGCAGAAGACCTGACCGATAACGAATTAGAAGAATTAGCAGCATAATGGCAAGTGAACTAGCAGATTGCGTGAAGAGATCGCTTGATGAATATTTCAAGCATCTTGATGGCCAAACCCCACACGCGATTTATGACATGGTACTCGGCTCTATTGAAAAACCCTTGTTGGAATACATTCTGAATAAAGTGGGTGGTAATCAAAGCAAAGCCTCTGAAATATTAGGCATCAACCGTAATACATTGCGCAAAAAAATGGCGCAATATCACTTAGAGTAAAACTATGGCAACAATCAAAAGAGCGCTTATCAGCGTTTCTGATAAAGACGGTATTGTGGAATTCGCTAAGGCCTTAGGTAATCTTGGCGTTGAGATTTTGTCGACAGGCGGCACTGCGAAACTGTTTCGAGATAACAGTATTCCAGTGATTGAAGTGGGCGATTACACTGGTTTTCCGGAAATGCTGGACGGGCGCGTAAAGACGTTGCATCCTAAGATACACGGGGGGATTTTGGGGCGTCGCGACTTACCTGAACATGTAAGTGCGATGCAAACGCAAAATATTCCAAATATCGATATGGTGGTAGTGAATCTCTACCCTTTTGAAGCCACAGTTGCCAAACCTAATTGTACGCTTGAAGACGCTATTGAGAACATCGACATTGGCGGCCCAGCCATGGTGCGCTCTGCTGCAAAGAATTGGAAAGATGTGGCTGTGCTTACAGACGCAAGCCAATATCAGGCAATTTTAACCGAGCTGCAGGCCAATAACGGCGGGCTTTCCGAGGCAACCACTTTCTCTCTCTCAGTGGCCGCATTTAACCGCATTAGCAATTACGATGGTGCGATCAGCGATTACCTATCCTCGTTCAATAGTGACGGAACGCGCAATCCGTTCCCTGCGCAAACCAATGGCCGTTTTGTGAAGGTACAAGATTTGCGCTATGGAGAGAACCCGCATCAACAAGCAGCATTTTATCGCGACTTATATCCTGCTACCGGCTCTTTGGTGACAGCAGCACAATTACAAGGCAAAGAGTTAAGTTACAACAATATCGCCGATGCCGATGCCGCTTGGGAATGCGTTAAGAGTTTTGATACGACTGCCTGCGTCATTGTCAAACATGCCAATCCATGCGGAGTGGCCATCGGTAATGACACGCACGAAGCTTATACTAAAGCCTTTCAGACGGATCCGACAAGCGCTTTCGGCGGCATTATCGCTTTTAACTCTACAGTAAATCTAGCGACTGCTGAAGCAGTTTCTAAACAGTTTATGGAAGTGCTCATTGCGCCAGAATATACCGAAGACGCACTTACTTTATTAGCAGCAAAAGCCAATGTGCGCGTGCTAAAGATCACGTTACCCAAAAGTGGTGGCAAGACAGATTGGGAAAACGGTCGCAACTCGCATGATAGCAAACGTGTAGGTTCAGGGATTTTGATTCAAACCGCTGATAACCACGAAATTAGTTCATCGGACTTAAAAATCGTAACAAAAAAACAACCTACCCCACAACAGATGGCAGATATGCTGTTTGCTTGGCGTGTCGCCAAATATGTGAAATCAAATGCAATTGTATTCTGTGGCGGCGGCATGACCTTAGGTGTAGGCGCCGGCCAAATGAGCCGAGTGGATAGCACGCGGATTGCTTCCATCAAAGCGAAAAATGCTGGGTTAGACCTCAAAGATTCAGTTGTCGCTTCAGATGCATTCTTTCCGTTTCGTGATGGTATTGATGTGTTGGCTGAAGCCGGCGCGTGTTGTGTCATCCAGCCTGGCGGCAGTATGCGCGACGATGAAGTGATTGCTGCCGCAGATGAGCATGGCTTGGTAATGATGCTCACCGGTATCCGCCATTTTAGGCACTGATTCCATGAAGATTCTGATTATTGGGGGGGGTGGGCGTGAACATGCACTTGCGTGGAAGGTAGCGCAGAATAAAGAGGTAAGTCGCATCTACGTCGCTCCCGGCAATGCAGGTACCGCATTAGATCTGGACATGCAAAACATAGCCATTACAGATGTTGACGCACTGGTAGAGTTTGCTAAAAAAGAACAAATTTACTTGACGATTGTTGGACCAGAAGCACCCCTTTCTAAAGGTGTTGTTGATGCTTTCCGTGCAGCTGATTTAAAGATTTTTGGCCCGACCAAAGCTGCAGCTCAACTGGAAAGCTCCAAAGATTTCGCCAAAGCGTTTATGGTACGCCATAACATTCCTACTGCAGCTTACGCGACATTTACTGATGCCAAATTAGCGCACGATTATGTAAACCAACAAGGAGCGCCCATTGTAATAAAGGCTGACGGATTGGCTGCTGGCAAAGGTGTAGTTGTGGCTATGAGCAATGAAGAAGCTCACCAAGCCATTGACATGATGCTAGCAGATAATAAACTGGGGGCAGCAGGTGCGCGGGTGGTAATTGAAGAATTTCTAGACGGCGAAGAAGCGAGCTTTATGGTAATGGTGGATGGTAAAAACATCCTCGCACTTGCCACCAGCCAAGACCATAAAAGATTATTAAATGGTGATCTGGGCCCCAATACTGGCGGCATGGGCGCTTATTCGCCGGCGCCTGTAGTCACTCCTGAAATTCATGCCAAGGTCTTGCGTGAAATCATCCGCCCTACAGTTGAAGGAATGGCGAAAGATGGTATTCCTTACACTGGCTTTTTATACGCGGGGCTAATGATCAAACCTGATGGTAGTGTAAAAACGCTAGAATTTAACTGCCGTATGGGTGACCCGGAAACACAACCCATCATGTTGCGATTAAGAACTGACCTTTTAAAACTCGCGGAACACGCAGTAAACGGCACACTGAATATGGTAGAAGTTGAATGGGACAGGCGTACCGCACTAGGCGTAGTAATGGCGGCAAAAAATTATCCTGACGCGCCTAAACTTGGTGACGAAATCGCTGGCCTACCAAAGGACTTACAAGACGCCTATGTATTTCACGCTGGAACACAACTTGCCGATGGCAAGATAACGACGAGCGGCGGACGAGTATTATGTGTTACAACTTTAGGCGAAACCGTTAAGTTTGCCGCACAACGCGCATACCAAATCATTGAAACCATTAATTTTGATGGCGCTCAACACCGTACAGACATTGGCTATCGCGCCATCAAAGGTTAACCTTGATGAATAGCCAGGCTGTCCTCGCCTATTTGCAAACCTTACAAAGCAAAATTGTAGAAGCACTTGAGCTTGTCGATGGCAAAAATTTTATGCAGGATAGCTGGCAGCGCCCTGAGGGTGGTGGTGGTAATACGTGCATTTTGGAAGACGGTAATGTGTTCGAGCGTGCAGGCGTAGGACTCTCTTACGTATTGGGCAACAAACTGCCACCAGCAGCCACCGTCGCACACCCAGAGGCAGCGGGCCGCAGTTGGGAGGCGATGGGTGTTTCGCTGGTATTACACCCACGTAATCCTTATGTTCCCACCGTACATATGAATATTCGCTTTTTCATAGCAAAAGCACAAAATAATTCAGATAAAGACATTTGGTGGTTTGGCGGTGGTATGGACTTAACTCCCTTTTACGGTTTTGAAGAGGATTGTGCACACTTTCATCGCACCAATAAAACTACGCTAGATTCCTTTAACTCTGCTTATTATCCACAATTCAAGAAAAACTGTGATGAGTATTTTTACCTTAAACATCGCAAGGAGCCTCGAGGCATTGGCGGGATTTTCTTCGATGACTTTAATGAAGGTGATTTTGATCAGTCTTTTGCACTACTGCGTGCCGTTGGTGATAGTTTCTTACAAGCTTATTTACCTATATTACAACGTCGCAAGGAATTACCTTATGGCGAACATGAGCGTGACTTCCAGGCCTATCGCCGTGGCCGTTATGTAGAATTCAATCTCGTTTTTGACCGTGGTACATTGTTTGGTTTGCAATCAAATGGCCGTACGGAATCAATCCTGATGTCCATGCCACCAATTGTGAAATGGCGTTATGATTGGAAGCCGGAAACTGGCAGTGCCGAGGCCAAACTTTATACGGACTTTTTAATTGGTAAAGATTGGCTGTAATTGTTGTAAACTAGCGCAAAAGCAAAATTATCAAGGGATGTAAACATGCTAAATAAACTTTTGCGTACCAAGCCCGTTATTGCACACGGCACCACTGGCTTAAAAAAATGCCTCACCGCTTTCGATTTAGCCTTGCTTGGGATTGGTTGTGCCATTGGCACTGGGATATTCGTACTCACTGGCCTTGCTGCGGCTACGCAATCTGGTCCTGCGGTGGTGCTATCTTTTATTTTTGCAGGAATTGCTTCGGGCTTTGCAGCGCTGGCCTATGCCGAGCTGGCGGCCTCAATTGGCGGCTCTGGCAGTGCTTATGGTTATAGTTACGTGGCATTTGGTGAGTTTATTGCCTGGTTGATGGGGTGGATTTTATTACTAGAATACGGCGTAGGTGCCGCCGCTGTAGCTAATGGTTGGGCTGGTTACTTCATTGCCACACTCACCAATTTTAATATTTACTTACCCGAAGCACTCACAAAAGCGCCGATGTTAGGGGGTAGCATTAACCTTCCAGCTTTTACTATTATCTGGATACTCACTATTTTGTTAGCTGTTGGCGTAAAAGAAAGTGCGCGCGTCAATAACATTATCGTCGTCATTAAGCTTTCTACCATCGCGATATTTATTGCGCTAGCAATTGGTCATTTAAACACGGACAACTGGCAACCGTTTATGCCGTTTGGCTGGTTCGAAACGCTGGATACCGGCAAGAACATTGGCGTGCTGGCCGGCGCTTCACTGGTGTTTTTTGCATACTTTGGCTTTGACGCGGTCTCAACTGCATCTGAGGAAGCCAAGAATCCGCAACGTGATTTACCTATTGGCTTGCTGGCCTCGCTGGCTTTTTGTACTGCCGTTTATATCATTGTATCTGGCTTGCTCACTGGGATCGTGCCTTATACCGAACTGAATACTGCTTCTCCAGTAGCCTATGCGCTAACAAAACTTGGTTACACTTGGGCATCCACCTTGGTTGCAACAGGCGTCCTAGCAGGCCTAATTACTGTGTTGCTGGTCTTACTCTACGGCCTAACGCGTATTTTATTTGCCATGAGTCATGATGGTTTAATTTCGCCCATTTTTTCTAAAATCAATCCAGATAGGCAGACACCCACGCGCATAATTTTAATGTGCGGCTTTGTGGTTTCATTAGTGGCAGGATTTTTCCCGTTAGGCGAATTGGCAGAAACCGTCAATATCGGTACATTAGCCGCATTTGTCATGGTATGCGTAGGCGTCATTGTATTGCGCATACGTCAACCCAACTTACATCGTCCATTTAAAAATCCATGGAACCCCGTTATTCCTGTGCTTGGCATACTTTCCTGCGGCGCACTGATGGCTTTTCTACCTGCTTCCACTTGGCATCGCTTTTTGTGGTGGATTGTAATTGGTGTCGTGTTTTATTTTGTTTACTCATTTAAGCATAGCAAACTGAATCACTAGAACTAACAATCAATAAAAAAGCCAGCATCGAGCTGGCTTTTTTGATATATCTCTTAAATTACAGTGATAATATCCACTGAACGATAGATTTGATATCTTCGTCTTTCACTTGTGGGCTGTTAGCCGGCATTGGCATAGGGCCCCAAACACCACTACCACCAGCCTTAACTTTAGCAACCAATTTCGCTTCCGCACCTTTGTCGCCTTTATATTTAGCAGCCACGTCCTTAAACGCTGGCCCCAACACTTTTTTATCTACATTATGGCAAGCTAAACAGCCGCTTTTTTGTGCCAAAGCTTGATTCGCGCTTGCTTGACCTGCAAGCAGCAGCGAACCAGCAGTTACTACCATTAACAATAACGCCTTCATGCTATCTCCTTGAATTCTTGTAAAAACCTGCTAATCTAGCAGCGCGTATCATACCAATAATTCTAAAATCTACAATAGCTCTTATAGATTTTCCATCAACTGTTGTAGATTATTAATGCATGGTGAACAAACAACGTTCTTACATACCCAAGCGTTGACATCTTGTGTTAAAGGTCTTTGCAATAGCTGTGGCAATTCGATTGTATTTTCATCAATATAAAAAAGTAAATGATGTGGTAAATAATGCTGATTAAGCATGTTTTTCCAGCCCGCTAATTTGCTCGCTTCTCCACGCAAAATCACTATAGACGGCGGCGTTAGAAATTCATTCAAGGCATGACATAAATTTGCACATGCAGCAGGATTCCTAACCAAGCTACTATCAAACGCCTTTAAGGTACTTTCTGTCGCTTGTAAGTAGCGCGATTCACCAAGTATATGCCCCAATCTTTGCAATGCGACAGCGGCAATTCCGTTTCCATTAGGGGTGGCATTATCGTAAGCTTGCTTGGGACGATAAATGAGTTGCTCGTGCGAGTGGCTTGTGAAATAGAAACCACCATCATCCGCTTCAAAATCTATTAACAATGCCTCAGCCAAATCTTCTGCAAATACCATATCCGCTGTCCGATAATCAGCTTGCAGCAACTCGATTAAGGCGTCTAATAAAAAGGCATAATCATCCAAATAAGCGTTTAAATGTGCAGGTTGCCCTATTTTGCATGTTGCGAGCAATTGATCATTTTGCCAAAGTGTATCCCTAATAAAATCCACTGCATTCTGCGCTAGTACAATCCAATCAGGTCGAGAAAATATGCGACCTGCACGTGCAAGACCTTTAATAACCAATGCGTTCCAGCTTGTTAAGATTTTATCATCGCAGCCTGGATGAATACGTTTTTCGCGCGCTGTAAATAGTTTATTACGAGCGCTGTCTAATAGCTGGATATCTTCTTCATTTGGCGTAGTTACAATATAGGCGTGCCAACTTTTCCCTTCAAAATTCGCTGTCAGATCAAACCCGTAAATTTTACTGGCAACTGCAAATTCTTCTGAGGTTAACAATGCTTTTACTTCTTCTGGCTGCCACACATAAAATGCGCCTTCCTCATTATGACCATGCAAGTCTAATGAATCTGCATCAAGTGATGAATAAAACGCGCCTTGTGAAGACAGCATTTCACGCTGCAACCATTGCACGGTTTCTTCTATTATTTGCAAGTAACGAGGATTTTTACTGAGTTGGTATCCATCGCAATACAAAGCTAGTAATTGACCATTGTCGTAGAGCATTTTTTCGAAATGCGGGATATTCCAGCGTTCATCCACTGAATATCTGCAAAAACCGCCACCAATCTGATCATAAATACCCCCATCTGCCATCGCACTTAGCATCTGCAAGGCCATACTTTTCGCACGCTGATTACCTGCTTTGGCTTGATGTAACAGTAAATTAATATCAGAAGGATTAGGGAATTTTGGTGCAGAGCCAAATCCGCCGTATTCAAAATCGAAAGAATTTTCTAGTGAAGTAAATGCAATGTTGATAGTGGAGTTATCCGCTTTCAATACATTGCTAGCGGATGGAGTAGTACGCGCAAGTGCGTTCATTAGTTGGCTATTTTGTAACGCTAAGTCATCTTTGCGTTCATGATAATACTGTGCCACTTTTGGGATTAAATCCCCAAACCCTAGCAATTGGTAACGAGCAGTTTTTGGGAAATAAGTACCGGTAAAATAAGGTTCTTGCTGAGGAGTTAGAAAAACTGTCAGTGGCCAGCCGCCACTTCGCTGGGAGAGCATGCTATGTGCGGTTTGGTAGATTTGGTCGATATCAGGGCGCTCTTCGCGATCTACCTTGATATTAATGAAATGTTCATTCATTAGCACGGCAATTTGCGCGTCTTCAAACGATTCATGCGCCATGACATGACACCAATGGCAAGCTGAATAACCAATGGAAAGCAAAATCGGTTTATCTTGCTCACGTGCTAAAGTAAGCGCTTGCTCACCCCACGGATACCACTCTACTGGGTTTTCTGCATGCTGTAGAAGATAAGGGCTAGTTTCCTCTACAAGGTGATTCGACATGATCGTCTAAATTGTCTCTATAGAATACTCTGCGCTGAGCACATGCGTGCGACCAGGATTAATCACTACCATATTATCTAATGCATTGGTGGTTTCGACACATACCATTTTGCGCCATTCATCAGGCGTACCCATATCAGTCATCTGTGCTGCTTTCTCGGCGCCCGGGCTCCACACCACCGTAGTATCGCTACCGGATTTTGAAACATGAATAATACGGTTAAACCCCTTGTCATACACTGAACAATCACTGCTATGGTCAATAAACACGCGGTCAAATTCACCTTTAAAATGTAGCGCATCATGCTCGACATAACGCTGATATTTGCGGATTTTGTCTGCGTATACGCAATCTTGCATGCCTGTGATCTTTACATTATCAACATCACTCACATTCAAATATGTATGAAATGCTTCGCCAATCACAAAGGGATGATCAGCCTTATTGGTCGTAGACATATCAATACGGAGCCTTCTGCCCATGGTGATAGTAACAGTTAATGCATAAGGATAAGACAATTGGCGCTTCGCCTCTGGCGTATCCAGCATCTCTAGGATAATACGTGTCGCACCAGTAGCCGTTGCATCTATATCCATTACTCGCCAAGGAATCACTCGTGCAAAGCCATGTGGACAAAATGTACTGTCTGTAGGGTGTGCACCAAACCAAGGCCAGCAGATAGGAACACCTCCGCGGATTGAGCGCGCTTTCATAAAACGTGCATTACTTGAAAGCCATAACACAGGTTGAGTTTGAAATTTTGGCTGCCAATCGATGACATGCGCGCCTTGTAAAGCGATTTTTCCTGTGGCTAACGGGTTATCAATTTCCAGATACTGTAAGCCATTTTCATCTTCTGTTTGCAACACGTGATCATGCAACTTTAATTGCTTATTTGTTACTGGCAAACTATTTGTTACTGTTGTTTCCATATCCATAACTTATCTTCTCTAATTTTCAGTTCTGTTTGATGTGATATTCTGTTAGGTTTAATGTTCAATTTGAGATACATCACGCACAGCCCCACGGGCCGCACTGGTGCTCATTGCTGCATATGCGCGTAAAGCAGGCGAAACCACTCGTTCGCGATTCACCGGCTTCCAGGCGAGCTTACCCTTCGCTTCCATTTTAGCTCGACGATGAGACATTTCTTCATCACTCACAACTAAATGAATGGTGCGATTTGGGATATCAATCTCAATGGTATCCCCTTCTTCTACCAAGCCAATTGCACCGCCTTCTGCGGCCTCTGGCGAGACATGGCCAATACTTAGTCCCGAGGTACCTCCCGAGAAACGGCCGTCGGTAAGCAAGGCGCAAGCTTTGCCCAAGTCTTTCGATTTTAAATAAGAAGTAGGATAAAGCATCTCTTGCATGCCTGGACCACCACGAGGGCCTTCATAACGAATCACCACCACATCACCCGCTACAATCTTATCGGCAAGAATTCCCTCGACCGCAGCATCCTGTGACTCAAAGATGCGTGCACGACCTGTAAATTTCAGAATGCTGTCATCCACACCTGCTGTTTTGACGATGCAGCCATCTTGAGCGATATTGCCATACAAAACCGCAAGCCCACCATCTTTAGAATATGCATGAGCAATATCACGAATGCAGCCATTGGCACGGTCGGTATCCAGTTCTGGCCAAAGCATACTTTGCGAAAATGCTATTGTCGTCGGAATTCCGCCCGGCGCGGCGCGGTAAAATTTCTTCACGTCTTCATCTGTCGTTGTCGTGATATCCCATCTATCTAACGCTTCGCCCATGGTGGCCGAATGCACTGTAGGAATATCACGATGAATCAACCCACCACGACTGAGTTCCGCCAGAATGCCCATCACACCACCTGCACGATGTACATCTTCCATATGATATTTTTGCGTGGCAGGTGCTACCTTGCTCACACAAGGTACTTTACGTGAAATATTATCAATATCTGCCATTGAAAAATCTAGCCCAGCCTCATGCGCAGCAGCCAGCAAATGTAATACAGTATTAGTACTCCCCCCCATAGCCACATCTAAACTCATTGCGTTTTCGAATGCTTTTTGCGTAGCTATATTACGCGGAAGGACTGAATAATCATCTTGCTCATAATGACGTTTTGCCAGTTCAACAATCAAACGACCCGCTTGCAAAAAAAGTTGCTTACGTGCGCCATGGGTGGCAAGTGTGGAACCATTACCCGGCAAACTTAATCCGAGCGCTTCTGTCAAACAGTTCATAGAATTTGCAGTAAACATACCCGAACAAGAACCACAGGTCGGGCAAGCTGATCGTTCAATAGCTTCCGATTTCTCATCAGAAACCTTGCTATCAGCTGAGGCCACCATCGCATCCACTAAATCCAACTTAAGCGTTTCGCCCTGCCAATTCACTTTACCAGCTTCCATCGGCCCGCCTGAGACAAACACTACAGGGATATTTAAGCGTAGCGCTGCCATGAGCATACCAGGCGTTATTTTGTCGCAATTGGAGATACATACTAGCGCGTCTGCACAATGTGCGTTCACCATGTACTCCACGCTATCGGCAATTAAATCGCGGCTTGGTAGGCTATAAAGCATGCCACCATGGCCCATTGCAATGCCATCATCCACCGCAATAGTATTAAATTCTTTCGCTACGCCCCCTGCACGTTCGATTTCGCGCGCTACAAGCTGCCCAAGATCTTTTAAATGAACATGGCCGGGAACAAATTGCGTAAAGGAATTAGAAATGGCAATGATAGGCTTTTCAAAATCACCGTCTTTCATGCCCGTAGCGCGCCATAAGGCCCGCGCACCTGCCATATTGCGGCCATGAGTAGTAGTTCGAGAGCGATACTGT
>Ga0315912_10005728_pt1 | contig 11331 bp, 11 predicted proteins | sample VfabasoilMG_FD_204469 | JGI IMG/M metagenome (GOLD analysis project Ga0315912, IMG submission 204469) | Garden soil microbial communities collected in Santa Monica, California, United States - V. faba soil | ecosystem: Environmental > Terrestrial > Soil > Garden | place: USA: California...
TGTGCGCGACAGCGTTCACGTCCGGGCGGCGCCGGTAGATCTCGGTGTGGATGTGGAATTCCATCGGGGGAACCACGTCGCTGCCTGCCGGCTTGCCGTCGAAGTCGATCTCGATGATGTCCTCGGCGGTGAGCGCGCTCCGCACGGACTTGCCCGAGTTGATGAGGACGCGCTGGGTCCCCGGCACGCGGCAGCTCATGTGGCCGTTGAAGTCGATCACCTCCGCCTGCTCCATCATCCGCAGCGCATCGGCCAGCATTTGCCGGAGCTCGTTCACGCGGCGTCCTTGCGGCGATGAGGATGGTGGTGGTGATGGTGACCGGGACCGCCGTGCTCATGGTCATGGTCATGCCCATGCTCGTGCCCGTGGCGCTGGCGCGTCCCCGGACCGCGCGGATCCTGGGTGAAAAGGAGCGACTTGATCGTCACCGGCACCGTGTATGACGGCATGCGCACGCGGCCGAGGTCGACGTAATCGAAATCCCAGAGGGACACGCCGTCGATCACGAGCACCTCGGAAGCGACGTTCCACTCTTCCTTGAGAAGCGCGCCCAGCGTCTGCGCGACGTCACCGTCGACGATGAGGTAGATCGGCCTGGCGTCGAGCAGCGTGCGCGGCAGCCCCTCGACGATTCCCTGCGCGAGCGCCGAGAGCCGCGCGAAGGTCGGCGCGCCCTGCCAGCGGAATGCGAGCGCTGCATCGGCCTCGCCCTCCACGAGATCGAACGCCTCGAAATGCCGGCGGATCGCCTGGGTCACGCGGACCGCGTCGATGGTCTCGCCGAGCGCGACGTCGGGCTGCAACACCTGCAGGTTCTTGCGCGGCAGCAAGTCCGCCGGGCTCGAGATGTACACCGTGTTGCCGGAAAGCTGGACGCTGTATTCGGAGGCCCCGATGGCGGTCGCGCGGATGCATTCGCCCGCGGGCAGCAGCGCGTGCGGGAATCGCTTCGACTCGATCCGCGCGCGAATCGCATGGCCCAGGCGGCGGCCGAGGTCGAAGAAGTCGCGATCTTCGCGGCCGTAGACGTACTCGCCCACGCCGCCGGAAAACATGACGCCCGCGATGCCTTCGACCGGATCGAGCGGGTCTGTCAGCCACAACGCTTCCACGTCCCGGCTCGCCGGGCTCTCGGCGAGCGCCTCGACGAGGGCGTCGGCCATCCACGCGGTCACGCGGTCGATCTCGGCATCGGTCACGACCTGGCCGAGCGACCAATCGAGTCCGGCGTTGCGCGCGAGCTGCGCACCTGCGGGATCGAGGCGCGTGAGGCGCGCCTCCTCGTCCACGACCGCGAGGCGGCCGCCGATGTGGATGGCCGCGGTATGCACGACCTTGCCTTCCTCCAGGAGGGCGAGCTTCGTGGTTCCGCCCCCGATGTCGATGTTGAGGACGGGCCGCTGGAGGTCGTGCGACGCCTTCGCGGCGCCGGATCCGTACGCGGCGAGGAGCGATTCCATGTGGTGGCCCGCCGTGGCGCACACGAACTCGCCGCCGATCTCCGCGATCACGTCGGCGATCGCCTTCGCGTTCTCGCGGCGTAGCGCCTCGCCCGTGAGGATCACCGCGCCCGTGTCGATCTCGTCCGGATGGATCTTCGCGTCCGCATAGGCCGCATCGACGATGTCGCCCACGCCCCGTTCGTCGATCCGCTTCTCGCTCTGGTAGGGCGTGAGCGCCACCGGCGACTGGTAGAGGGTCTCGCGGGAGACGACGAAGTAGCGGCTGGTGAGGTCTTCCGAGAGCCGCCGCATGAGCACGCGGGAAAAGATCACCTGGGTGCCGGAAGAGCCGATGTCGATGCCCACGGACAGCAGGCTGATCCGGTCCGAGAGCCACAGCGCGTCCGTCTCCGGATCGAAGGTCCCGAAGTCGTCGTGGTCGTGATCGTGGTCGTGGTCCGAGTCCTCGTCGTGGACGTGCAGGCCGTCCTCGCCCATGAAGTGGTCCTGCAGCGAATGCTTCTTCGCGGGCGCGTTCATCGGCTCTAGATGACGAAGCTTTCGAGCGTCTCGGGGGCGAAAAGCTCCTCGGGCTGGAGCAACCGCTTCGAAAGGCCCTGCTCGTGGTGGTAGCGCAGGAACGTCGCGAGCGTCTCGCGGTTCGGCTTGAACCCGTACGGCCAGAAGTCGTCGCCCATGAGCGCGCGCGCATCCTCGACATGCCTGGTAAGCCAGGGAAGCGACGTCTTCAGCGCGGCGGTGACGTAGAGGTCCTCGTAGCACTCGCGCTGCGCCTGCACGAACGCCTTGTAGAGGTTCATCGCCACCCACGGGTACTGCTCGTACACCTCGCGGCGGATCGCGACCGTGTGCATGATCGGGAAGAGCCTCGTCTTCCGGTAATACGCCTGCTCGACTTCCATGTAGCTCTCGAAGAGGCGCCGCACGGGGCCATCGACGCCGGCCTTGTAGGTCGACGGCATGCGCGCGGTGTAGAGCGCGTCGATCGCGCCCTCGCGCAGCATCCCGGCGAGCGTCTGGCCCTCGCCAATGGGCGCCACCTTGATTCGCGGCGGCAGGTCGAGCTTGAGCTTCTCGGGACGATGGATCGGTTCCTCCTCGCCGCCCTGGTAGTAGGTCTGGGTGTCGACCGGGACGCCGTACTCGTCCTGCAGGATTCCGCGGATCCACACGGGCGCGGTCATCTGGTATTCGGGATTGCCGATCTTCTTGCCGGCCAGGTCCTTCGGCTCGCGGATCCCGCTATTCGCATTCACGTAGATGCACGAGTGGCGGAAGAAGCGCGACGGAAAGACCGGGATCGCGATGAAGTTCTTCTTCTCCTTGTGGAGCGACACCGTGTACGACGAGAGGGACATCTCGGCGACGTCGAACTCCTGGTGGCGCAGCATCCGGAAGAAGGTCTCCTCAACCGGCATGTTGAGGTACGTGAGCTCGATGCCGTCCGGCTGGATGCGGCCCTCGAGGAGCCCACGCGTCCGGTCGTAGTTCCAGCAGGCGAGCGAGAGTCGAAGCCTGGACATCAATAGAAGGAGTCGAAGTGAACCTGCGGATACGGAACGCGGGCGTCCATGAACATCCGCTGGACCGCCTCGGCCATCGCCGGCGGCCCGGCGAAGTAGATCTCGAAGTCCTTGAAACGCTCTCCGAACTTAGCCTTCACGGCTTCGTGGACATATCCCGTCGTGCCGGCCCAGCCGTCGCCCGGCTCGGGATTGGAGACGACCACCTCGAAGTGGATCCGCTCGCCGAAACCGGGAAGCGCCGCGAGCTCGTCGCGACCGCAGATGTCGCGCACCGTGCGCGCGCCGTAGAAGACGTGGATCTGCCGCCCCGCCAGCGACGGCTCGCGTGCCGCGCCGCGGACGATCGAGAGCACGGGCGCGAGGCCGGAGCCGCCGCCGATGCACAGGATGTCGCGGGGGCTGTCCTTGCGAAGGAACGCGAGGCCATACGGACCGTCGAGATCGAGGGGGCTCCCGATGGGCACCTTGTCGAAGAGCGTGTTGGTGCCGATGCCGCCGGGCATGCGCTTCACCATGAATTGCCACTCGCCGCTGCCGTCGTCCACGACGTTCGACAACGAATACGTGCGGAATCCCGTGACGCCCGGGAGGGTGAAAAGCGCGTACTGGCCCGGCAGGAACGCCCTCCCGCCTTCAACCTCGAACCTGAACTCCCTCAGGTCGTGGGTAAGGTCTCGCGTGCCGGCGAGCGTCGCCCGAAAACGCGCGGGGCGATGGATGGGCTCGTTCTCGGGGCGCAGGCGAACCTTGATCGCGCAATCCGACGTCGGGTGCGACTGGCACGCCAGGACGCGATTCTTCGCGCGATCGCGATCGTTGAGACCCGGCGCCGCAGCCCAGGCCGACTCCACCGTGCCGGAAACGAGCTCGACCTTGCACGTGCCGCAATTGCCGGTGTTGCACTCGTACGGCATCCCGAATCCCGCGCGCAATCCCGCGCGCAGGATCGTATCGTCCTGAGGACAGTCGAACGACTGCTCGGGCGTGAGCTGGATGCGCGCCATCTACTCGGCGATGTGCGCGCCGGTGAGCGAAGGCAGGTATCCGAGGCGTCGCGAGATCGCGTCGGCCGCGGCGACAACCGTGGGCACCATGGTCTGCAGGTTCTTCTTCGTCATTCGCTGGACGGGCGCGGAGACGCTGATCGCCGCCGCGACGAGTCCCGTGTGGTCGCGGATCGGCGCCGCGACGCAGCGCAGCCCCAGCTCGCTCTCCTCGTCGTCGACCGCAAACCCCTTGGCGCGCACGGACGCCAGCTCCTCCTGGAGCCGCTCCCCTTCCGTGATCGTGTTCGCCGTGAACCGGCGCAGCCCGTTCTCGATGATCTGCTTCGCCTGCTCCGGCGGCTGGAACGCGAGCAGCGCCTTGCCGACGGCCGTGCAATGCGCCGGCGCGCGCGAGCCCACCGTGGAGGACATGCGCACCTGCTGCCGGCTCTCGAGGATGCGGATGTAGAGAACGCTCTGGTGGTCGAGCACGGCGAGCTGGACGGTTTCGCCGGTCATCTCGAGCAGCGCGGACATCTGCTGGCGCGACTCTGAAACCGCGTCCATCTTGCGGCGAACGAGCGTTCCGAGCTCGAAGAGCGCGAGCCCGAGGCGGTACTTCCCGCTTTCGCGGTTCTGCTCGAGGATGTCGTACTCCACGAGCGTCGTCGCAAGCCGGTGCACCGTGCTCTTCGCGAGCCCGAGGCGCCCGGCGAGCGCGCTGATGCCCATCTCGTACTCGTGCTCCGAGAACGCCTTCGTGAGGCGGATCGCATTCGCGACGGATGACAAGCGCATGCGCCGGGGCTTCGGCTTCTTCACGCGTTGTTCCATGGCCTGGTCCATTGTCGAGGTTCCGTTCAGGTTGAGCGCGCTCGAGGCGCGAAGCGCATCGCCGCGGCATAGGAAAGGGCAATCGCCAGGACGATGGCGAGTCCGATGGCGGGGCTCCACTCGCCATAGCCTTCGTCCAGCGCGGGCACTGCAATACGAGCGGCGCCAGCCGTCGCGATGAGAAGCGCCAGCACGCCGATCGCGACGCTCATCACGCGCGAGGCGGCGGCGGCGCGCGAGTCGGCGCGCCGCACGAGGCGGCTCACCCACAAGCCGTTCAGCGCGTCCGTCGCGGCCATGCCGGCGGTGAAAACGAGCCCCAGCAGCAGCGCGAAGAGCCAACCGGCCGGGGGCTGCCCCCTCGGGGACAGCATTTCAATACTCGAGCCCGCGACTGAAAACAGCACCGCCTGGCTGATCGTGTCGAATGAAATCGCGAACGCCGCGCCGACGGCGGCGACGAGCACGGGGTGGCTCGCCTGCGTGAGGCGGCCGAAGACCCGGCTCCGCAGCCCCGTGGGGCGCACGACTTCGTCGCGCGGCGTGCGCAGCACGGCCGAGAGATTGGCGATGCCGAGGAGCGCGAGGAAAGCGATCGAGATCCATGCGCCGGTCGCCTCGAGCCACCCGGGAGCGCGCCAGCCGGTGGCGATGGTCGCCACCGCCACCGCGACCAGCGTCACGACCAGACCGTGCCCCGCCGAGAAGAGCAATCCCGACCAACGCGAAAGACGCGGCCGCTGCCCGGCGTTGTATCGCGTGAGCCCGTCGATGGCGGCGAGATGGTCCGGATCGAATCCGTGCTTGAGGCCGAGGAGGAAGACGACGGCCGCGAGGGCGAGCCCGTCGGTGGGAAGCGCGTCGATCACGGGATTACTTTCGAATGAAGAAGTCGTCCCAGAGCTTTCCCCACTTGTCCGCCTCGTCGAGGATCGTCGCCGGGTCCACCAGGGTGAACGGGAAGTTGTTGAGGTTGCTCTTCACCCGGGTGCTCGCCGGAACGCGGCCCATGGACTCGAAGAGCTGCTGGCCTTCCGGGGAGAGGACGAAGTCCGCGAAAAGGAGCGCAGCGTGCGGATGCGGCGCTGCCTTGGCGATGCCGATGCCCTGCGGGCGCGCCGCCACCGGTTCGACGGGCACGAAATCGATGGGCGCTCCCCGTTTTTTCAGGGATTCCACGTTGCTGTTGTAGACGGTGAGGCCGACGGGCACTTCACCCGCGGCGATGAGCTCGGCGAGGAGCACGTGGCCCTTGCGCACGTCCGGCTTCATCGCCGAGAGCTTGCGAAAGTAATCCATGCCCTTCTCGTTCCCCCACTTCTTGATGAGGGTCGCCATCCACTCCGCGTCGGTGGCCTCGATGCCGATGCGCCCTTTCCACTTGGCGTCCACGAAGCCCTCGTAAGTCGGCGGAATTTCCGATCGCTGCACCTTCACCGTATTGAAGGCGACGACGAAGAAGTTCATCCGGTCGGGGAACCACGTGCGGTGCGGCGGGATCGCGGCGGGCGGGAGGTCGGCCTGGTGCGGCGAATGGAACTCCGCGAGCAGCTTCTCGCGCGCGAGCATCTCCATCTCCGGGCCGTTGGTCTCGATCACGTCGACCGAGTTCTTCCGCGCTTGCGCCTCGGTGATCGTGCGCTGCACCACCTTGTCGGAAAGCGCGCGCCACAGCTCGACCTTGATGCCGTACTTCTTCTCGAAAGCTTCGGCGAGGGGCTTCGACTCGGTGGGTGCCAGCGACGTATAGAGGACGACCGTTCCTTCCTGCTTCGCGCGTTCGACGAGGCGGGCATCGCGATCGGCGCCGCGGTAACGGAAGACTTCGTCGTTCTTCCCCGCGGACTGGGCGTGCGCGGCGCAGAACGCGAGTGACGCGACGACGGACAGGAGAGCGCGCAAATTGACCATGCGTTCATTCTAGGTCTAAACTCGTTTCACCGGCAAGAAACGGAACGCTGTTCCGTATATCGGAATGTCCACCAAGACCCATACCACCACCACCCACTATCACATCCAGAAGAAGCGGCGCGCCGAGTTCCTCGAGGAATGGCGCGGCTACCGCCAGACGGTGATCCGCGTGGAGGATGTGAAGCTCGTTCCCACGGCCCGCGGCATGCGCAGCGGCGTCTACATGGGACGCGACGGCGACCGGCCGACGCGCGTCCTGGACGCCCACGTCCACGAGGTCGATCCCGGGACCGTCACCACGATCCATCGCCACTCCTGGGACGCGATCCTCTTCATGGTGTCCGGGCAGGGCTGGACCGAGGTGGACGGCGTTCGCCACGACTGGAAACCCTGGGACGCAATCCACATTCCCGCTTGGAGCTGGCACCGGCACGGCAACGACGGCAAGACGGCAGGCCGCTTCATGAGCTACTCGTCGGAGCCGCTCCTCGACACGCTCGGCATGGCCGTCATCGAGGATCGCGGGCACGACTCGTTCGCGGACCTGCCGAAGCGACCGCCCTACTCCGCCGGCGTACCCGGGGACGATCCGTACGCGCGCCGCCTGCGGCGCCTCGCCAACGAGGCGAAGAAGCGACGCTCGGGCCGAATCCACACGCCCTACGACGAGCAGGACTTGTTGGCGACCCCGCGCGGCACGCGCACGAAATTCCTCAACGATCGCGCCATCGGCAATGAGGCGTCAGGCCTCTCGCAGGTGATGATCCAGTTCGCCCCGGGCAAGACGCAGTCGCTGCATCGCCATCCGGGCGAGGCGTGGCTCTATGTCGTCGAGGGATATGGCCACAGTTTCATGGGCACCGCGCCCGACAAGGGCCAGCACTACGCGTGGAAGAAGGGCGACCTCATCATCGTCGACCACTTCCTCTGGCACCAGCACTTCAACGACGACCCCGTGAACCAGTGCCGCCTCGTGCGCATCCACATGTTCGACTCGATCCTCGAGACGATGCGCGCGCTCATGGATCCGATGGTGCTCTTCGAGGAGGCGGAGGACACGCTGCTTTCGATGCAGGAGCTCTCGCAGATCGAATGGCCGCCGGACCACCGGCCGCAAAGCTGACCATGGATAGAGCGCGCAACGCCCTGCCCCCCGGCGTCCTCTCGATGCACGTGCTCCCCGCGGAGCACCACGACAAGGACTGGGATGCGATCATCGTCCCGCGGGAGGTGAAGGAGCGGCTCCTCGCGCAGGCGCTCCTCGTGCTCGAGCATGGCCGGCAGTTGAGCCAGCTGTCGGGCTTGCCCCACGGGCTCATCGTGCTCGCGGGACCGCCGGGGACTGGAAAGACCACCATGGCGCGCGGGCTTGCGCAGGTGGCCGCCCTTGCCCTTGCCAGGCGAGGTGCGACGACGCTCCTCGAGGTCAACCCGCACGCGTTTCCCAGCGACATGCTGGGTGAGAGCCAGCGCAACGTGACGCGGCTCCTCACCGACACCATTCCCGAGATCGCGGCGCGCCGCCCGTTCACCGTCGTCCTCGTCGACGAGGTCGAGAGCTTCGCCGTGCGCCGTTCCACCGCTTCGTTCGAGGCGAATCCGGTCGACGTGCACCGCGCAACCGACGCCGTGCTCCTCGGCATCGACGAAATCGCGAAGAAGCTTCCGTCCGTGCTCTTCGTCACCACCACCAATTTCATCGAGGCGGTGGACGAGGCGTTCCTGTCGCGGGCCGACCTCGTGATGCGCTTCGCCCTTCCCGACCGCGACACGATCGTGAAGATCCTCGGCGCCTCGCTCACGGAGCTTGCGATCCAGTTCCCCGCGCTGTCCCCGTTGCCGAAGGACGAGGCGCTCCTCGCGGAGCTGGCCGGCATGTGCGAAGGCTGGGATGGCCGGCGTGTCCGGAAACTTGTCCTCGCCGCCCTTGCCCAACGGCTCGACGTGGCGCGCGATCCGTCCAGGCTCACGCGCGAAGACTTGCTCTCGGCCGCGCGGAAGAAGGGCGGCGTCGAATGGGCGGGCGGCGCGGCGCCCACGTCGAAGGAGTTGTTTCCCGACGTGCCGAGGGAACTCATGCAGGATCATGACCATGGGCACGGACCGCACGGCCATCGACACACGCACACGCACCAGCATGACGACGAAACTCACTAGCCTCCTCGCGGCCCTGCTCTTCTCCGCGGCCGCGATCGCCCAGGACTTTCCAAGCAAGCCGATCAAGGTGGTCGTGCCCTACGCTGCGGGCGGCGGCGCCGACATCCTCGCGCGCCTCGTGGGCCAGCAGCTCACCGAGCGCCTCAAGCAGCCCGTCGTCGTCGAGAACAAGGGTGGGGCGAGCAACACGCTCGGCATGTCGACCGTCGCCACTTCGCCGAAGGACGGCTACACGCTCGGCCTCGCCACGCCGGTCTTCGTGATGACGCCCTCGCTCATGAAGAACCACCCCTACGAACCGCTCAAGGACTTCGAGCCGGTGGCCATGATCGGTTTTTCGCCGATGGTGCTCTGCCTGCATCCGAGCGTCCCGGCGAAGACCACGAAGGAATTCATCGCGCTCGCGAAGTCGAAGCCGGGCTCGCTCAACTTCGCATCCCTCGGCGCGGCAACCACCCAGGGACTCGCGGCCTCGATGTTCAACTTCATGACGGGCATCGACGCCGTCCAGGTCCCCTACAAGGGAAGCGCGCCGGGGACCACCGACCTCCTCTCGGGCAACGTGCAGTTCATGTTCAACGCGCTGCCGTCGATGCTTCCCCATATCCAGGCCGGGAAGCTTCGGGCGGTGGGCACCACGGGCACGAAACGCGCGGCCCAGCTTCCCGATGTGCCGACGATCAACGAAACGGTGCCTGGCTACGAGGTGGTGACCTGGTACTCGTTCGTGGCGCCGGCGGGAACGCCGAAACCGGTGATCGAGAAGCTCAACAAGGAGATCGCCGCGATCGTCGAGTCCCCGCAGGTGAAGGAGAAGCTCCGCGAGCAGGGGCTCGAGGCCGACGCGATGAAGCCCGACGAGATCGCCGCGCTCTATCGCGCCGAGACCGCGAAATGGGCAAAGGTCATCAAGGACTCGAAGATCCAGCCGGAGTGAACTTCGATTCGTCCGCGCTCGCGGATGCGTCGACGTAGGTCTGGAGCAGGCCCCGCTAGCCCAGGCTCAGCGCGCGGAGACCTCGGCCCGGGCGCGCTGGAGGTCCGACTGGAAGTCGGCGTTGGCGGCGAGCCGCGATACGACGGCCGCCGCGATCACGCGCCCCGCCTCCACATCCGACGGATAGTGCATGCCGCAGATCACGCGGCTTTCGCCGTATTCCGCGGCGCGCTGCATGAGCGCTTCGGCGCGTTCGGGATTCACTTTCGCGAGCACCATGCCCACCGCCCAGCCGTAGGCGCTGTGGCCCGAGGGATATGACGACCGCTCCTTCGGGTTCTCGACGGGCGACGGCGCTTTCGCGGCGCCGCACACGCGCTTCAGCTGCGTGTCCTGGTAGGGACGCGTGCGCAGGTAATGCTCCTTCGCATTGAAGGTCGTGATGGCCACGTCGCGCAGCGTGCGATTGAGGAGGTGCACCGTGTGCGGGAGGGCGCGGCGATCGATCTCCTGGCCGAAGGCTTCGTTGAAGCGGGGATACGTGAAGCGGGAATCGAAAGCCGCCGAGCGAAAGCGGTCGTCGCTGACTTCCTGCAGCAGCTCCACCCGGCGATCCTCGTCGGGCGGCCGCGAGCCCTTGCTCGGGGGCGCGGGCAGCAGCGAGCGAAAGTCGACGGGCTCGGCAAGATAGGGAGGCGGCCGCGGCTCGCTCGCCGGCCGTGCCTGCGCCTCGAGCTGCTGGGCGCGAAGCGCCGTGCAGCCCATCGCCAGCACCACCGCCAGAAGCGACCGCGCGACCCGCGCTTGCATATATTCATCCTTTTGGGTTAATGTTTCCCATGGCCTTCGACGACGTGCTCATCGCCCTCGCAGACGACACGCGCCGGACGATCCTGCACCGCCTCAGCAAGGGAGAAGCGCGCGTGACCGAAGTCGCAGCCCCGTTCGACATCTCCCTCAACTCGGTATCGAAGCATATCCGCATCCTCGAGCGCGCCGGGCTCGTGAAGCGCCGCATCGCGGGGCGCGACCACTTTCTTTCGTTCGATCCCCAGCCCCTGCACCAGGTGGGCGATTGGGTCGAGCGCCATCGCGACCTGTGGACGCGCCGGCTCGATGCCCTCGAGGCGGCGCTGCGCGCAGAGGATGCCATCAACTCCGCCAAAAGAGGGAAAACGAAATGACCGAATACGCTTCCGCCTCCGGCAGCACCCTTCGCATCGAACGCCGGCTGCCCGGGCCGATCGAGCGCGTCTGGTCCTATCTCGTCGATCCCCAGAAGCGCGCGCTCTGGTACGTGGGCGGCGCGTGGGAGCTCAAGCAGGGCGGGAAGGCCCCGTGCGAATGGGACCACACCCGTCTCTCCGACGAGCCGACGCCGGAAGCCTGGAAGTCGTTCGACGGGATGACCACGATGGGCACGATCACGCGGGTCGAGCCGCCCCACCTCCTCGCCTACCGGGGCGACATGGGAGGCGAGGAATTCGAGGTCACGTTCGAATTGAAGGTCGATGGC
>Ga0315912_10005729_pt1 | contig 11330 bp, 9 predicted proteins | sample VfabasoilMG_FD_204469 | JGI IMG/M metagenome (GOLD analysis project Ga0315912, IMG submission 204469) | Garden soil microbial communities collected in Santa Monica, California, United States - V. faba soil | ecosystem: Environmental > Terrestrial > Soil > Garden | place: USA: California...
CGCCGTTGCGCGGCCGGTAGACGCCATCGATGACGACCCCGACGGACGACTCGAGGCCGATGTTGTCACCCACCGTGCCGATGCCGCGGATGCGCGCGGTGGTGGAGACTTCGCTCGACGTCGACGTGACGACGAGTCCCGACGTCAAGAGCGCCAGGTCCTTGATGTCTCGCACACCGGAATCCTTCAGCAGCTGCGAGTTGATCGCGGTGATCGTGATCGGCACGTCCTGCAGATCCTGATCGCGCTTCTGAGCCGTGACGGTGACCGTGTCGAGCAACCGATTGTCGTCATTCGAGTCTTGCTCCGCCGACTGCGCGAGCACGCCGCTCGTGAAGACCAGGCTTGCGATGAGCGAACCGCACGTGATGCGGCGGCGGATGGAACTGTCGTCCATTTGAAAACCCCCCGTATTTTGCAGAGCGAAACAACGTATCGCTCCTTGCGGGACAGATTGCATCAACACATCGGTGACGACAACGACTCCGCGACAAAAAACAGCTTGGATTCCGCTGTGCGGAACCTGGTGCAACGTGACGCCAAGCCGCGGATCTCCGTCTAACTAGTTTCGATTCGATGACGAGCATGCGGATCGCCGTGGTACCGATACCGTGGCGGGTCGGAACGGTCCGATCCGTCATGTCCGCAATACTGATGGCGCAGCGGCGCCTTGCCGCCCACCCTCGGCACCATGGATCTGAAAACACTCATGGTCCGGTACATCGTCGACAGCGTCGAAGCGGCGGCCGACTTCTACTCGCGCCACTTCGGCTTTCGCGTCACGGCCCAGTCGGGACGCGATTTCGCGATGCTCGAGCGCGAGAACCTGCAGCTCATATTGAGCCCGCGGACAGGGCCCGGTGGAGGCTCGCAGCCGACGCCGGATGGCCGCCGGCCCGAACCCGGCGGCTGGAACCGGATCATCGTTCGTACGCAATCGCTGGACCGCGATGTCGATGTTCTCAAGAACGCGGGCGTGCACTTTCGCAGCGACTATGTCTCAGGGCCGGGAGGCCGGCAGATCCTGGCCGAAGATCCCTCCGGCAACCTCGTGGAGCTGTTCGAGCCCGCGGCGGCTAGTTAGATATCACCACCACACTTCCATGTGCATGCCGGCAGTCAGCGCATCGTTGGCGTCGAAGAAGTCCTGCCCACCGATCAATCCGGCGAAGTCATTGCTCCAGCTCGCATACGTGACGAAGGCGCGGATGACCGGCCGGCTCATGAATCGGCCGCCGAGCGACACCTGCGGAGCGAGCGTCACCTTGTAGAGCACGCCGTCGGTCCTCGCGTTGTCGTCCTTGACCCAGTCGGCGCCCGCCTCTCCCGCGAGACTGATGCGCTGGTTGAAGTGCCAGATCGGACGCAATCCCACCGATGCCCACTGCACCTTCTCTTCGTCACCCGCGTAGTCGGTGAGCTGGTAGATGAACACCGGACCCAGCGAGAAGCGATCGCTCAGGTTGGCGGTGAAGTTTTCCGTCACGCGCAGTCGCCAGGAATCCTGATGGTTGGGGCGAATGAACGTCTGGCCATTGAGCGCAAAGGTTTCGAAGCCCGAATTGAGTGTCATCGCCGCGCCGGTACCGAACTGGATCGACGCCTTGTTCACGCCGTCTTCGCTGAAGACGCCCTTTCGGGTGTGGATGAACATTCCCGAAAATCCATCGCTGTCGGAAGCGCGGGTGCCGTTCGCATCGAAGCCACTCGTGGCTCGCGCGAAAACGAATCCTGCCTCGCCGGTGCCGCCGGGCACATTCATGTCATACAACCGGAGGTCGAAGCTGGTCTTGCTGAACCCCGCCTTGTTGGTGGCGTCCGGATCCGGCGCGCTGCTCACGCCACTGCTTCCCGGCGTGCCGATCCACGCAAAGGCCATTTTGCCGAAGCTCAACTTCAGATCTTCGAATCCGCCGCCCGTACCGCTCATGTTCGAGAAGAAGAAGTCGTTCAGGTGGATGTCGTGGCGACGGTAGTACCGGTTGCCCGCCCAGAACTTGAGCGTAGGTTGTGAGGCGATGACATTCCCGACCGAACCCCAGATCTCGGCGAAGCTGAAGTTGGCACTGCCCGGACTGATGGCGTCCTGGATCGGCGTGTACGCAGCGAGAGTAGTTTGGAAGCGGCCGATCGGACCGTCACCGGCGGAAACCTCGCCATTCGTGTCATCGATCTCGAAGGCGCCGTCCCCATAGAAATTCTTGCCGAAAGTGATTTCACCGTAGGTATCGGCTTCATTGCCGAGCCGGTACTTGGCGAGCGCACCCGGCGCCTGGAAATTGACCATCGAGCCGCCGTTGCTGTTCCTTCCGTAGCCCGCGCGGAAGTATCCGTGGATGTCCATGAATCCCTGCAGCACCTCCTCCACGCGCCCCGCATAGGGATGCGCCGCAGTGAGCAGGGCCTGCTCGCGTGATTCCGTGTCGCGCTGGTATTCCTTTTCCACCCGCACCTGCATTTGTTCCGCGGCCGCCTGCGCGGGAACTGGAGCGGCGACGGCTGCTTGCGAAGGAGCCGGCGCTTTTTCCAGCGCACGCAGGCGTTCTTCGAGCAAGCGCATCTGCTCGGCTTGCCTGGCATTCGCTTCTTTCATCGCCTCGAGTTCGGCGCGTAGCTGGTCCACCTCGGGCGTGGCCGCTCCGGCTGCTTGTGCGGCAAAGATGATGACCAGGCCGAGACCCAGGGTTCGCCATTGCGATTTCTTGATGAGCATCGGAGTACCCAACTATTCATGTAGTTCGGCCTGGATGATCTCGCGACAACCCGGCTTCCGCGATTAGCCGAGGGGCCTACATGACATCTGCCGGCACTGAGGGCTTGCGCTCCCCATGACCCAGTTGTACCATTGGTTCAACTGGTACATCTAAGGACCCCTCGATGGACATCACCATCGACATCGACAACCCGCTGCCGCAGTTCGAGCAGCTCATCGAGCAGATCAAGGCCGCGGTCACCGCCGGCGTATTGAAGCCGGGCGATTCGCTGCCGTCCATCCGCCAGCTGGCCAACGACCTCGAGCTCAACAGCAAGACGGTCGCCAAGGCCTATCAACTGCTGACGCGCGATTCGATCATCGAAACGAAGGGTTATCGGGGTACCTACGTCCACCCCAAGGCCAAGGCGAACTGCAAGTTCAACCTGCAGGAATGGACGTTGCGCAAGCTCGGCGAATCGATCGACGAGCTGCGCGAAGCCGGTGTAACGGATTCTGAAATACGCAACGCGTTCGCGGCCGCCATCGGCCGGCCAGCGTCTGAAAAATGAGGTGCCATCATGATTGAGAGTTATGCGTTCTCGGCGGCGTTCGCCGTACAGATTCTCGCGATGTCGGTCCTGCTCCCGAGGAGGCTCATCCGCTACTGTCGCGCTTGGCCAGCGGCCTACCCCGACAGCTTTGAAAAGATGTATCCCGGCATCGGCCACGAAGTGGCCCTCGATCGCTATGCGCTCTCCATGCGGCGCTTTGGGACACTGTACCTCGGAGCGAACCTGCTCATCGCGGCGCTCGGTGTTCTCGTCCTCGTCTGGCTGTTCCAGCAGATGCAGACGACGGGTTGGGACGAAAAATTCGTGGTCTTCCGGACCCTCGCCTACTTCCTGTTGCAGACGGTGCCGCTGCTCATTCTTGCCGTGTGGGGCGTCTGGTACATGCGGAAGCACAATCTCTCGATGCCGGAGCCGAAAAGGAAAGCTTCGTTGCAGCGCCGCGGGCTCTTCGATTTTGTCTCGCCGTCGGCCGTGGCCGTCTCGGTGCTGGCATACGTCCTGTTCGTTGCGTTCGTGATCTATCTCTGGCAGCGCCAGATTTCGGGACGCGACGCCCTGGTCTGGACAGGCATCATCACGTTCGTCTACGCGCTCGATGGGTTCTCGCTCTACAAGAAACTCTATGGCAAGAAGAACCGGCTCGAGCCGCAGGAAGGCCGCGCCGACAGAATGGCCCTGGGAGTGAAGATGACCGTCTACATCAACATCACCGTCGTCGCCTTCTTCTTCATCATGCTGGCGGTCACGCAGCTCGAGATGCGGAACTGGATGCCCTGCGCCCTGAGCACCTTCTTCGTGATCATCACGTTCTTCATCTCGCGCGCGGTGGCCATGCCGCGCAAAGCGGAAGCGCATGGAATCGGCCCGCGCAGCGAGGTGCCGTCCTGAACTAGTTGGGATACGGGAAGTAGAGCTCGTTGCCGTCCGGGTCCTTCACCACCATGACGCGGTATCCCCAGTGGCCCTCCAGCACTTCGACGCCCTTGCCTTCCAGTTCGGCACGCAATGCGACCAGGACTTCGTGCTCGAGTGAAACGAAGACGAGTGCGCCGCCAATCTTGCGAGGCCACTGGGAAGACAGGATCAGCTCGCAGCCTTCCCGTTCCACCTGCGCGACGACCGGCTTGCCGCCCTCCTCGTGCCGCCATCCCCGGGCGAATCCGAGCCGGTCGCTGTAGAACCCGATCGAACGACCGACGTCCGCAACAAAAAGCACGGGGCGCGAGTACCAACCGCTCATGGCCAGCAGCGTACCAGCGCTTCGACTTGCGGGACTCCCGGATGCGTGTAATCTCCGCGCATGGCCACATCGTATACGATTCCGCGAGCACGCCAGCCACTGTGGATGCTCGCCGCCAGTGCGCTGTTTTGCGCCTGTCTGCCCGCCCCCGATGCCGCGGCCGCTGGGCGCACCCGGCAGCCCAACATCGTCCTGATCCTCACCGACAATCTTGGCTGGGGTGAGATCGGCGTCTATGGCGGCGTGCGCGGCGCGCCGACTCCGCGCATCGACCAGTTCGCTGCGCAGGGCATGCGGCTCAACAACTTCAACGTCGAATATTCGTGCGTGGTCTCCCGCTCGGCGCTTCTGACCGGCCGCTACGCTGTACGTACCGGCGCGGCCCAGCCCACCGGCATCACGCTATGGGAAGTCACGCTCGCCGAGGCGCTCAAACCCCTGGGTTACGCCACCGCGCTCTACGGCAAGTGGCATCTCGGCGGTGAAAAGGACTGGCACGGCAAGCGCGAGCCGACCAACCAGGGCTTCGACGAGTGGTACGGAATCCCGCAGACCAGCAACGAAGCGCAGACGACGACGATGCCCGGTTTCGATCCTGCCAGGACCGAAACGCCGTACATCTGGGAAGGCAAGGCGGGCGAGCCGGCGAACAAGGTGAAGGTCTTCGACCTCGAGTCGCGCCGCACGGTCGATCGCGAGTCGACGCATCGCAGCGTCGCCTTCATGGAACGCAACGCACGCGCGAAGAAGCCGTTCTTCCTCTATCTACCCCTCACGCAGATCCATTTCCCCACGCTCACGCATCCGGACTTCGCGGGAAAGACGGGCGCCGGCGACATCGGCGATGCCATGGCGGACGTCGACTGCAACACGGGGATCGTGCTCGACGCGATCAAGCGCCTGGGCATCGAGCGCGACACCATCGTCATCTGGATCTCCGACAATGGCGCGGAAGCGCGGCGCCCGTGGCGCGGCACCGCGGGTCCCTGGACCGGCTTTTACAACACTGTGCTCGAGGGCGGCGTGCGCACGCCGGGGATGATCCGCTGGACGGGGCACATTCCGGCGGGGCAGATCTCCAATGAAATCGTGCACGAGCTGGATCTGTTCCCCACGCTCGCCGCCGCGATCGGCGCGGACATCGTCCCGAAGGATCGTCCGATCGACGGCGTGAACCAGCTGCCGTTTCTCGAAGGGCGCACTCCCCGCTCGGCGCGCGACAGCGTGCTCTACTGGACCAATAACACGATGGTTCGCGCCGTGAAATGGCGCGACTGGAAGCTGCACTATGAATTCCAGTACGAGCGCGGCGTCAGCATTCCACCCGCGCTGCGCCTGTTCAACCTGCGCTCCGATCCCGAGGAAGAGACCGACGTGAAGGATTTCAACCCGGGCGTGAAGCAGAAGATCGACGGCATCGTGGCGGAGTTCATGGAATCGACGCGGCGATTCCCGAACGTGCCTGAAGGCGCGCCCGATCCTTACGCGCCGCCCGCGACCGCCACCTTGCGGTAGATTGTCCGGTTCGGGTTCGCAGTGCCTCTCGAGGTCTCCACGACGAGCGTCGAATCGGATTCGAGCCACAATGTCTGCGTCACGACGCCTTCGGGCTGCGTATCGTTACCGGCCGGAAATCGCGTCGTGATCGTCAGGCGGCATTCGTTCCATCGTGAGGTCGAAATCTGGCGCTGGAGTCCCTGGCCGACCATGAGGACGTTCTCGGTCGTCCCCTCGCCCGGTAGATAGCTGAACTTCAGTGGCGGCTGCAGGTCGCCGCGCGAATAGATGAAGGATTCGACGGTGATCCGCCCGCCATCCCGCGCGACACGAATCCTGTCGCTCCACCCGCTGCCTTCGGCGCGATAGGCGTCATCGGGCGTGCCGGCCGGAGCCTCGCGGTTCCATTCGCCGGACAAATCGCGCGCGCACTCGGCACCCGACGCCAGCGTCGACGCGAGCAGGCTCGCCGCACCCACCATGCCAGGCATCCATCGCATGATTCTTCCTCCCCGAATGCAGATGCGTGACAGTGAAACCGGGCGCCCTGATAGTCAAGCAGAGTACCCGGGAGCAAAAAAGTCTCAATTCCAGGCGTCGTAACGAACGGGACCATCGATTGGCGCAGCGGCGAGTGCTACGGTCGGACCCGTTCGGGAGGCTGTGACATGCGAAGACGAGACTTCCTTTCCAGTTCCGTGGCCCTCGTGGCCGCCACTCAACTCGCGCGACCGCGATTCGCACGCGCGGCCGAATCCACCGACCTGCCCGCGATCTCGCGCACGGGCGGCGCGATCGTTCTCAAGGCCGCCGATATCGACGATTTCCGCGCACACCAGCGAGGCCCGGTGCTCACGCGCGCGAACGAGGGCTACGACTCGGCGCGACGCGTCTGGAACGGCGCTTTCGACCGTCATCCGGCGGTGATCGCCCGCTGCACCAGCGCGGCCGATGTCATTGGTGCGGTCCAGTTCGCGGCGAACCACGATCTGCTGGTCGCCGTCCGCGGCGGCGGCCACAGCCTTCCAGGCTACTCGGTTTGCGAAGGCGGCATCATTATCGACCTCGCACCCATGCAAGGTGTACGCATCGATCCGCGGACAAGAGAGGTCCGCACCGAACCCGGGGTCTTGTTAGGCGCGCTGGACCGGGAGACGCAGGCCTTCGGACTCGTGGTACCCGCCGGTACCGTCTCGCACACCGGCGTCGCGGGCCTGACGCTCGGTGGCGGCGTGGGACGTCTGCAGCGGAAGTACGGACTCACGGTGGACAGCCTGGTCGGCGCGGATGTGGTCACCGCCGACGGAAAGCTGATCCAGGCGAGCGCCGATGAAAATCCGGATCTGCTCTGGGCTCTGCAGGGCGGTGGCGGCAACTTCGGTGTCGTCACGTCATTCGAGTTCCGCGGTCACCCCTTCGGTGGCAGTGCCGTCGCGGGCGACATCGTATTTCCGATCGAACGCGCACGCGGCGTGCTCGATGCATTCGCTGACTACTGCGAAACCGCGTCCGATGATCTGTGGATGGACCCCACCCTCGAATGTGACGCAGACGGCAATCGACGACTCACCTTCATCGTCTGCCACTGTGGCAATGCCGCCAGTGCCGCGAAAGACATTGCGGCGATCCGGAAGTTTGGCAAAGCCTCTCGCGACACCATCGCCGAGAAACCCTGGGTAGTCGTGCAGTCGGAGCACGACAGCGAATCTCCGCACGGTTACGGCTACTACATGTCGGGCGGAAGGATTACCAAGCTGATCCCCGCCATGCTCGACCACGCCGTCGAAAGCATCAAGCAACCGGGAGCCGAGCTCGGCAAAGTCAGTCTTACCCAGCACGGTGGAGCGAGCGCGCGTCGACCCATGGCATCCACGGCGTATGCGTCGCGCGATGCGAGCCACAACTTCGTGGTGCGTGTCGCGTGGCAGGATCCCAGACAGGCCGCGGAGCGCACGGCCTGGCAGAAGCAGACCTGGAAAGGATTCGAACCCTACTCGACTGGCCTCTACGCGAACCTCAACGCGACTGAAGCCGACGTGAAGGCGCGTTCAGCATACGGCGACAATCTCGAGCGGCTCGTCGAGGTCAAGACCAAGTACGACCCGAAGAACCTCTTTCATCTGAATCCCAACATCACGCCGCGTGCCGCCCGCACAAGTTGAATGAAAGTCGGCCGCCCGGTTGGGCGGCCGACTCGTTCCACTCGCTGGGCTTTCCTACTTGTTCCCGGTCTCGTCGAAGAAGAGGTCGAAGTTGCTGACCCCTCGCGTCGTGACGTTGAAAAGGAAGTTTTCGTACGTCGTTCCCGTCAGGCGAAGTCCGCGCCGGCTCAGGTCTGTCGGACCCGGATCGGCGGCTCCTCCACCTTGCGTTGCGCCCACAAGGGCTGCGCCGCGCGCGGTGGGCCCCCACTTGAGCGCGATGCCGCCCTTGCCCTGTAGTTCGGCCGTGAAGTAGTTCGGATTGCTCGAGAAGAACTCACTCACGCTGACGAAGTGGATCGCCGCAGGCGTTGAGCTGGTATCCGCCAGCACCAGGCCAGGATTACCGAGGAAGCCAGTCGCATCCAGATCGGTCCACAGCGGCGAGATTCGCGGTGGTCCCGCCAGGAGGTTGGGCACCGTCGCGGCAAAGCTCGAGTCCCCGGCGCCAAACGAGATGCTGCCGTTCGAATTCACGAACAGCGAGTTGTACGTCTGGCCCTGGAAAGTGAACGGCTTGGTCAAGGACACCGGCACCGTGTTGTCGTCACCAATGGCGATGGGCGTGCCACGGTACGAGTTGACGTACAGCGAGTAGCGTCCCTTGGTTTCGCCGGCTCCGACGAACGTGAGATCCGGGAAGGTCGTAACGGCCACCGCCAGCCGCAGATCCGTGTTCACCTGCACGATCAGCCGCGACAGCAGCCCGTTTCCACCATCGTCGTCCGTGAGGAGCAACTGACCCGTGTCGGCATCAAAGATGCCGATGACGCTGTCGAGTGCGCCACGAACCACCTCGATGGCCAGGATGTCGCCCGCGCGTGCCTTGAAACCGTAGAAGTCGACGTCATCGCGGTCGGGCTCGATGACGGTTGCGAACGCGGGATTCGCGCTATCGAACGGTAGTTTGAACAAGGGCGTTGCCCTCGCAACGCTGTCGTTGCGACGGATCTCGGTAAGATCGATGATGCGATTCACTCCATTGAAGCGCAGCGTGCCGCGCTCATCCACATTCTCGGCCACGCTGTTGCCTGCGTGGTCCTCGAAGATCGCGGGGAGCGGAATCAAGCCTCCGATCGGACCTCTGAAGGCGGTGAGGTCGGACTCCTGTTCATAGCCGCTGGTCAGCGCGCCACCACAGCTGTAGCCCGCCAAACCATCCAGCGCGCTCAAGCTGCCGTAGCTGATCGAGAACGGGTTCCCAGCCAGTGGGCCCAGCAACTCGCCGAGGAAGTTCTTCTTGTTGAGCGTGATGGAGAACGTGTTGGCGCCGACGTTGGGGAACTCAGGCACACCTTCCCAGCGCACGGTGAAGGTGTTCGCGCTTTCTTCGAATACGACGCTGCCACCCGCAGCGGCATTCAGGTCATCCCACAAGCCTGCGATTCGTGGCGGCCCGTTCAGATGCGCGAGTGTCGTTTCAGAGAACGAACCGCTGCTCGTGCCGAACGTGATGCTGCCGTTCGCATTCGCAAAGAGCGAGGTGAAGCGCTGCCCGCAGAAATCGATGGGGAATTGCGGGAACAATTCGACGAATCCATCGTCACCCACCGGCAGCGGCTGCCCGGGTTGCGGCACATTGAAGATGACGTTGACACCGGTGCGCGTAGAACCCGCCGCCGCCGACACGGCAGCAAAAGTGCCCGGCGGATCATTGTTCGATTCGGCGGCACCGCTCGCGAACTCCTCGGGACCCGGCAACAGGCGCGGCGTCGTCGAGAAGCCGCCTTGCAGGATCTCGTCGACGAAAACAGCGTACTGCGCGCCGGGAGTCAACCCGGTGAAGCGATAAGTTCCCACCACCGGACTCACCGCGGCATCGACCTCGTCGGTGAAATCTCCGGACAACGCAGACACGGCGTCGAGAAACGGATTGGCGACGTTGCGTGCGATGACGTTGACACCCGAGAGCCTCAGCGTGCCGTTGGGGCCGAAGATGCTTCCCGACACGGCGGCCGTGGTGCCGAAGTAGTTGGCCGCCGGATACAGCCTCGACATCGACGTGGTGTCATCCTTTCCCGGTGACTCGGTGCCGAACTGTGGACCGAAGAAGAACGGATACATCGTCTCGATCAGTCCGTTGTTCGCGAAGTCCGCGACGGCCGGTGCACCGAACGTGTTGTTAGGTGCTGGACCGCTCGTCTCGGGAGTGCCGACCGCGATACCGAGCAGGATTCCACCATTGGTCTGGCTGTGCGCGAGGTTACTGAAGTGTCCGAACTCGTGGACCATGATGGAGAGCGCGGTGTTCGGGTCCGCGGGACTGAACTCCGGGCCATTCAGGAACGCGACGCCTTCCGTGATCGTGCACGTGGCAATGTCACCGAACTCGGGGCCCGCAAATCCGAGCACACCGGAATCCGCTCCGAACAGCAGTTCGAAGATGGCGCCGGTGTCATCGTAGATGATCGCGGAGAGTCCATCGGGCGCAACCGGTTCGAGGAAGGGCTCGAAATTGGTTTCGTCGACGTCGACGGCGAGGTTCGGACCCTGCGCGAAACTGATCGTCGACGTCGGAACGTTCGTCCATGCATTGAACGAGTTTCCAACGAAGGCATCGGCTTCCGTCTTGGTCAGGGCGCCGAGTTCACCCAGATCGGCATTCCACACGATGTTCTGACCTCCGCTGGGCCAGAGAAAGGGAACGCCATCGTCACACTTGGCGAGCGGGCCGCCCGCAAGCGCGGGGCCGGCAAGCAATGTCGAGAACAGTGCCGCGAGGGCAAAACGATTTGGAGTTTTCATCGCTTTGCTCCTCCCTTGTTGCGGATGATCGTGCGCAGTCGTTCCGCGAGGCTGGCGTACGGCATCGGACCCCGCGCGAAGTCCGCCATGAGACCGGCGTTGTTCAGGCCATTGGTCGTCGGCTCGCCAGGAAGCGAGGTATCGATCTCGAACAGTCCTTGCGCGAGACCCACCGGACTCGAGAGCGCAATGCTGCTCTCCGCCGTCAGGAAAACCAGGTAGTCCTGTCCAACCGCGAGGCGAGGCATGTCACGGAAGGCTGCGAAATGACGGACACCATTCCGCTCCGTCTCGGCCTTGATGCCACCGAGCATTTCGACGTCCGCGTAGGTCACGTCCTTGAACGTCGCGAACTCTCCCTTGAAGGATTCGAGCACGCG
>Ga0315912_10005730_pt1 | contig 11325 bp, 9 predicted proteins | sample VfabasoilMG_FD_204469 | JGI IMG/M metagenome (GOLD analysis project Ga0315912, IMG submission 204469) | Garden soil microbial communities collected in Santa Monica, California, United States - V. faba soil | ecosystem: Environmental > Terrestrial > Soil > Garden | place: USA: California...
ATCGAGTCCTACGTCGATGCTAGGGTCGAGCATGCCGGTGAGTGGCTGGGGCTGCAGCTGCTTCAACCTCAGCATGCGGTACATCAGCGAGTCATCGAGGTTCTCGTAGGGGGTGCGCTTGGTCTCGCTCACGACGGGATGAAACCCGCGCTCTCGCCATTGGCTCGCGGTCAGCGCATCGATGAACAGCCGCGTCGGGTCGGCGGGGGAGATGCGAGCCCCGTCGTACACCGTCTCCTTACTACCACCCCGCGCGATCCCCGCGTACGACGACAGCTTCAGTTGGCACGGAGCATCGTAGCAACCGTGGCACACCACACAGCGCTTCTCGAGCACGGGCCGCACTTCGCTTTCGAAGTCCACGCCTGGCGCCCGCTTCATGCGTTCGAGGATGTCGTAGTCGACGCGCGCCTGATGCGCGGTCACAGGCTCGCGAGCCCCACAAGCGCCAAACCCAAGCGCGATCAACGACAGGCTCCCGGCAAGGGCGATGAGGCTTCGAAGGCGCCGAATCCAGGGCAGCAGAACGTTCAACACGGGCATCGGGGCGCGAGAATGGCCGCACACTAGGGAGAAGTCCACTCGGTGAAAGCCAGCAGCGGGCGAGCCCCACCACTACCCATCGGCCGGACTATCTATTCGAAATCACAGGCAGCGCCGTCCTCGAAACGTGCATTTTGCCCCAACCGCCCCCCACCCACGAGCAGCGCGCGCACCAAATGGATCGCACAATCACGCATGGACTTCGATCCGAACTCGTTCCTCGCGTCACTCCTCGTGTCGTCGATCGGGTTCGTGCTCGTGGTGTACGGCAAGCGGATGGCCCGGGTCCCGCAGATCGCTGTCGGCATCGTGCTCAGCGTCTTCCCGTACTTCGTCTCGGGAGCCGTCTGGATTCTGCTCCTCGGCGCGGCTGGCCTGGGGCTCTTGTGGCTAGCCGTGCGCAGCGGCTGGTAACAGCGATGGCGGGGCGTGCTGCCACGCAGCCCACTGCCGCAGCTAGGTTCCCCGCGACGCGTGAACCTCCGCGAGAGCGTAAGCAGCTCGGGCCCTCGCGGCGATTCGGATACCTGACGGCGCTCGAGCCCGCCGGGATCTCGGCTAGCGCATGAAAATGTGATGGCTGCTGAGGGGCGCGCGCGGCTGTGTGCCGGCAGGCGACGGTGCGAAAGGTGCTGGGGACACCAGCCGAGCTCGCGGGCGTTTCCCGAAAAAACGCGACATAGCGGGCTGCTGGTCGCGCTCGCTCGCGTCGAGTACACTCGGGGGCATGAGCCGGCGAGAGATTCGGGCGTTCGACTACGTCAACCAACCGTACGAACCCGTGCGAAACATCATCAGCGAGCAGGCGCTCGCGATCTTTCAACGAGCGACCAAGCTCGCCGAAGATCGCAGCGGCGATCTGGTCGCCGCGCTGAGCGTCAACCTGGCGGGCGTCGAGGTCAGCAAAGACATCAGCATCGAGGTGGGCGAGGTTCGGGAAGAGACCCACGGAAACAGCGAACTCTCGCGCGTCACGAGCATCGCCCTCAGCTGGCAAGCGACCGAGTCCCCGGGTCTGTTTCCGGCCATGAACGCCGAGCTCAAGGTGTACCCCCTATCGTTCAGCGAAACCCAGGTCGAGCTCGTGGGCAGCTACGACCCGCCGATGGGGGTACTGGGGAGCGCGCTCGATGCGGTGGTCGGGCATCGCATCGCAGAAGCGTCCGTGCATCGGTTCGTGCGCGCCATCGTCGAGCGCCTCCGCCAAGAGCTCGCCAACGGGCAGCCCTGAGCACTCTAGCTCTAGCATCCTGAGCGCCTATCCTCCCCGAGCGCCCTGACATCGGTCAGCGCTCTACAATGAGGGCGTCGTTTGGCCCCGACCTGAGGTATGGTCGCCGGCACCACGTGCGCCCGAAACCAGCTCAAAGCGTTGACCCCAAGGCCGTCAGCTTGTGGCGGATCGAGGCCGCCTTGCGCGTGCTCGCGCTGGGCGTGTTGACGCTCCTGAGCGTCGCGAGCCTCCTCACGCTGACGCCGTTCGGTGCCGCGCCCGCGCTGGTCGCGCTCGCGCTGTTCTTGGTGTTCGCGCTGGTCCAGATCGGTTTCGTGCCCCAAGTTCGCTACAAACACTGGCGCTACCAGGTCGACGCGCAAGAGCTCGACATCCAGTTCGGGGTCTTCGTGGTGCGGCGCACGCTGATCCCGCTCGTCCGCGTGCAACATGTCGACACCCAGCAGGGGCCTCTTTCGAAACAGTTCGGCCTGTCCTCGGTCACGGTCTCGACGGCAGCCGGCAGCCACGTGATCCCTGGGCTGTCCGACGCAGCCGCGGACCAGCTCCGAGACCACATCTCCGCCCTGGCGCGTGTTGCCCGTGAATCCCTCTGACCTTCCGCGAGAACGGCTGCATCCCGTCGCGGCGGTGATCACGGTGCTGAAGGCGCTGCGCTCGCTCTTGCCGGTGTTGCTGGTCATGCTGATCACGGGTGGGCGCACCCTCGATTCGCCCGTGGTGATGGTCGCCGGCGTCGCGCTGTGCGCCAGCCTGATCGAGGGCATTGGCGGCTGGCTGCGCTACCACTACTGGGTCAGCGGCGGAGAGCTCCGGGTCGAGCGCGGGTTCTTCGTCAGGCAACGCGTGGCGATCCCCGCTGAACGCGTGCAAACCGTGGACATCAGCGCGGGCCTGCTGCAGCGCGTGTTCGGCCTTGTCAAAGTCGAGGTGAAGACCGCCGCCGGCGTGCAGGTGGTGATGAGCGCCATCAGCGAAGCGGCCGCGGAACGGCTGCGGTCGGCGCTTGGGCCCCAGCGCAGCGTCTCGGCCGCGGGCGACACCGAAACCCAGGGTCCCGCCGCGCCAGCCCTACACGAGGTCGCGCGCTACGAGCTCACGCCCCGCGAACTCTTGCTCGCCGCCAGCACTTCCGGACGGCTCGGCGTAATTCTTTCAGGCATGGGGTGGCTCTACTCTCAGGTCGACGACTTCGTCGAACAACGTTTGCTCGATCTGCTCAGCACGCTGAACCTGGCCGATTCCGTGTCACGGCTGGGGCCGCTGGTGCTGCTTGGCATCGTCGTCTGCACCTTGCTGGTTGCCTTCGTGGCTTCCGTCATCGCCGAGGTAGCGCGGTTCGGAGGGTTCTCGGTGGTGCGCACCGGTAATCAGCTCGTGATCCGGCGCGGCTTGCTCGAGCGGCGCGAAGTCTCCGTGGCGCTGGATCGCATTCAGGCGATCCGCATCGTCGAAGGCTTGTTGCGCCAACCCTTGGGCTACGCGGCGATCATCGTGGAGACCGCCGGCCACGCCGACGAGCGCGGTCAGTCAACACCCCTGCACCCGTTCCTTCACAAAAGCCGGTGGCTGCAGTTGCTGCAGGAGCTCGCGCCAGGGCACGACATAGAGCCCGAGCTCACTCGCCCTCCCGCTCGCGCGCTCAGCAGGTTCTTGGTGCGACCGATCCTGATGGCACTGCTCGCGGCGGCCTTCATCTCGGTCAGCGTGCCGTTCGGCTGGCTGTCGTTCGTGCTAGCCCTCGGCGCACCCGCACTGGGCTGGCTAAGCTTTCGCGACGCGGGCGTGGGGGTGAGCGGGCAGACCTTGATGCTGACCCGGCGCACGCTGCGCAGAACCACCGCCATCGTGCGCCGGCGCCGCATTCAATTCAGCGAGTCGTCGAGCTCGTGGCTCCAGCGACGCCGCGGGCTCGCCGATCTCACCGTGGCAGTGGCTTCGGGAACGGGCGGGAGGCCGTTCAGCGTGCCCGAGCTCGACGCCGAGCTGGTCGACGAACTGGTCGCCTGGAGCAGCGCCGCCCGGTAACCCAGACCGCTAGCGGCCGCTTCGCAGCGCGGCTCAGGGGGTGCTGGCGAGCTTGGAGCCGTAGACCATCGGTGGGACACCGGCGACCACGATCGCGTGCCAACCGGGCTCTGCCGCCGGCACCATGATGGACGCGCCGCTGAGGTGGTCCATGACGGAGCGATACACCGTGACCTCGGCGATTTCGTTGCCCGCCTTGTCGATCACCTGGGCGGGCTCGGCCTTGCCGGTAGCCGTGACGGCGCCCTGCGGCGCGGCACCCCAGAACGAGCCGAACGTACTCGTGACGATGACCTCCCAAGTACCAACGGGGTTGGGATTGATCCAACGAGTCGCACTGTTGATCTGCACGACGCGCTCGAGGAACGCCTGGTAGGTGAAGTCGCTCACCCACTGGTTCTCGCAATAACCCATGATGTCGGTGTGCTGATCGGGGGCCTTGAGCTGATCCGGGTAGAGGAAACCCCACCAGCCGATCAGGGCCCCGTCGTGTGGAAACGGCCCAGGATAGGCGGCACCACCGCACGGCGAATGTTCGCGCCCGTGGTTGTGACCCACCTCGTGGGCCATGGTGGCGGCGGACATTTCGGCGGCCTGCATGCTGTCGGCGTACGAGATGCCGATCGAGACTCGGACGTCCTTGTAGTACGGCCCTGCCTCGGGAACGTATCCGAGCCCAGCCACGCAGCCATAGTTACAGTACTGGCCCAGCGAGGGCGCAGGCTGCATCAAGCCGTAATAATAGAGGTCGTTGGGAGCACCGTCATTTTGATGCTGCTGAGCCAGCTGTTGCAGCGCCCCTTCCCAGCCGTTGCCGTCGGCACTCACCGCAAACGGCGCCTGCAGCGGCGCCCCGACAGTGAACTCCACCCCAGACACCGGATACATCGCCTCCATATAGCTGCGATAACTCTCGAGCCATCCTTCGTCCGCACTCGCTTCGATATCGTTCACGACGAGCGGCACCACCTGGATGCGCAGAATGCCGGTTTCGCGAGCGCCGAGCTCCTGGTCCCCGGTCGCGGGAAAGCGTGGTGAAACCTCGGTGCCCGTGTCGGCGGCGCACTCGACCAACTCGACGAAGTAGCGCGTCGTGGGCGTGACCAGCTCGCCGGCTACGTCGATGTTGAAACTAGTTGCCAGGCTGTTCTCGACCGTCGGTCCATCGACGGTGCGCTTGTGAAACAGCACCTGGGGCTCGTCACCGTCGATGAGCGTGAGCCGCGCCGAGAGCACACGACTGGTGAAGCCGGGCTCGAGGTTCACGAACACGCGCACGACACCCTTCTTACCGGCAACGACGTCGACCTCGCGCGCGCTGGGGTCCAAGGCAGCGCCCTCTTGCATGAGCCCGACCTTACCCGCTTGGTACAGCGCCACCTCGCTGATGCTGATGCCGTGAGCGAGCGTCGACGTGCAGGCGTCGCCCACCGCTCCGCCGCAGGCGCCCACGATGCACGATTCGCCTTCAGGACAGGCGTTGCCGCAGGCGCCGCAATGGGTGGGCTCCGACTCGGTGTTCACGCAGGTGCCGTCGCACAGGGTTTCTCCCTCCGGACAGCGGCACTCACCGTCCGTGCACGGCAGCCCACCTTCGCAGACGACATCGCAACCGCCGCAGTGCTCGGTGGCGCTGATCAGATTCACGCATTCGTTGCCGCACGCGGTGAGCGACGCATCCGAGCAGAGGCAGCTCCCGGCCTCGCAGGTCTGGCCATTGGTGCAGGGCTCGTCGCAGCGGCCGCAATGCAACGGGTTGTCGCTGAGGTCGAGGCAGCTGTCTTCGCACTGAGTCAGCCCTGTCGGGCACCCGCAGCTGCCCTCCGCACACACTTCGGAAGTGGCGCAGGTGTTGTCGCAGCTACCGCAATGGCCGGGCTCGCGGCTGGTGTCGACGCAACCGCTGCCGCAGCGCTCGGTCGGCGACGGGCAAGGCTCGGTGTCGGCAATACAGCCACCGGGAGCGCAGATTTGCCCGGTCGCACAGGCCACCTCGCAACTGCCGCAGTGCTCAGCCGTAGAGAGGCTCACACACTCGTTGCCGCAGAGCGTGGTACCAACAGGGCACGCGCAAGCCCCGTCCGTGCAAACACCACCCACCGCACAGGCCGCATCGCACGCCCCGCAATGTGCCGCGTTGCTCTCGGGGTCGACACACTGACCTTGGCAGAAGAGCGTGGCGTCTGGGCAGCCGCACACGCCACCCACGCAAGGTTGCCCGAGTTCACACTGCTCGCCGCACTCGCCGCAATTGGCCGCATCGCGGTCGAGCTCGACGCAGGCACCATTGCATTCGCTGTATGGCTCGGCGCACTCGCTCGAGCACACGCCCGCCGCGCACAAGCGACCGACCTCGCAGGCCGTGCCGCAACTGCCGCAGTTGTCCGACGCGCTCATCAGGTTCACGCAGACGCCGTCGCACAGCGTCAAACCCGACTGACACTGGATGCCAGTGGTCGAACCGTTCGACGCGCCACCGGTGCCGGTGACGTTCATCGCCGCGGTCATCTCGCCCGTGGAGCTGGCCCCAGTCGTGCTCGATGTGCTCGTGCTCGTTGCCTTCGAATAAGCCGTCGGAGCGTCCTCGCCGCAGCCCCCGAGCCAGGGGCACAGGACAATCGCCAGCGTCACGGTGAGCCAGCGGACCCAATCGAAGGTAGTTTCGGGACACGCTCGGCTTGCTACTTGTTCGCTCACACCCAATCCCTGGAGCAGACACATCCGAAGAGGATGCGAGCGGTGATCGTAGTTCGGCGCCGGGCCACGCACCAGCACAGCTGGCCCAACCCCGAATCCTTTCCACGAACTCCGTCACCGGTAAACTTTTCCTGCCCCTACTTCTGGCCCATATCGGGGACCGATACCATACACGAACGGGCAGCAGCGTGGGAAATGCCTCAGAGCGAGAACCTCTGAGACGCTCGGGTTTGGTACGTACGGGCACGGATTTTTCCCAAGCCTGTGGGCTTGTTATTAGTGCGCCCCGTCGTCGCTTCGGTGCAGCTGCGCGTTCCGAGCCCGTTCCCGGCGCAGGGCGTCGCGCCACGCAGCCGCTACCGCAGCGCATCTGAGTTGTCAGACGAAGGTGCGCGCTCGTCCGAGCGCCCGCGGGCGCTCGATTTCGCGGGCGGATCGGCTGCAGGCACGCGGACGCGCTACAGGTGGCAAGGGCGCCTTGGGTGATCGACCGCGGTGGGGGCGCGGACCGCTTGTATTTCGCAGCGCTGGCGTGCCCACATGGGGAACGTTTGACAGGCCCTCCGAAGGTGTTATTCGGGCACGCCCCATGCTTCCCCTTTCCATTTCCGGACCCCGGGTCCGAACAGAACCAGCACCATTCTTACCCCACACCCGCGAGCAGGCCCGCTGATGGGCGCCGCGAGTGGCTCGATGAGTGTGTCGAAGTTCTGGGTCGAGGGTGAACTTCCGAAGGACCCGCGACGCACGTTCATGAGTCGGGTGAGCCTCAGACGCTTTCAACCGCTGACGCCGAACGAGGACGTCGAGGAACGCTACGGCTGGTGCGCCCTCGGTGAGCCGGGCGATCTCGATCTGACCACCGGCAAGGTATTTCAGAACGAGTATCTGACCTTGGGGTTTCGTTGGGATCGCTTCAAGTTTCCGGCTGCCCTGGTGAACGGCCAGCTCGCGGAGTTGATGCAACGAGCTCTGGCTCGGACGGACAAAGAAACGCTCTCGAGGAATCAAAAAGCGGAGCTGAAGCAGCAGGTGCTCGCCAAGCTGAAGCAGAAGTACTTGCCCAGCATGCGCATGGCCGACATGGTCTGGAACTTCGATCGACGCGAGGTGTTCTTCTGGAGTCACTCGTCGGCGTTGCGCGAGCGGCTCTTGGCCTGCTTCGAGCTGACGTTCGGGCTCGAACTAGTGCTGAACAGTCCCTACAGCGCAGGCCTGAAGCTGTTGCCGGGGAAGCAGACTCAGCAAGCGCTCCAACAACTCGAGCCCGAGGTGTTCCGTGGATCTCGTTGATCGCATCGAAACCACGCGCTTCCTCGGCAGCGAATTCTTGCTGTGGCTCTGGTTCGCCGGCGACGTGACGGGCGGCAAACACGAGCTCGGCGATCGCGACGTCGTCGAAGTGTCGCTCGAAAGCCAGCTGAAGCTGATCGATCCGCTGTCCGCTCGCGAGAGCATCAGCATGCGAGGCGAGGATCCATTCGGAAGCCCCGAAGCCGATCAGGCGCTGAAGAACGGTAAGCTGCCAGCGAAGGTCTTTCTCCGCGTGAAGCAAGGCGAAAACGAATGGCTCGCGAGCTTGAGCGGCCCGCAGTTTGCGCTCTCCGGCATCAAACTGCCGGCGCTGCTCAACGAAGCCGCGGATGAACCGCTCTTCGAACGGCTGCGACTCTTGGAGCAATTCGACGACATGCTGCACGAGCTGTATCGGCAGTTCCTGACGGTTCGCTTGTCGCCAAGTTGGAGCAGCGAGCTGGTGCCGGCCATGAAGAACTGGGTAGCGGGGAGCGTGACCCTCGACCCGGCAGGGTGGACGCGACTGCACCGCCGGCCTGGCAAACGAACCGCTCGTCGCTAGCTCAGCGGTGGCTGGCGTTGACCGCAATCGGCGCCCGTTGACGCTGTTTGCCCCGTACTACACATGTTATCGAAAACAGCACTCTCCACGCGAAGCCCATGCGGCGAAAGCATGGTAAGCAGGATCGTAATGGCGGGGTTCTCGTTTAGTAGGTTCTTACCTGAAACCACGCGTGCGGGCCGCCTCATCGTGGGGTGCGCGGCGCTCGTGCAGTGCGCCTGTGGTCCAGCCGACGACAGCACGGGTGGTCCGGGCACGGCGACGACCTCAGCGGGCGCCACCAGCGGCGGCGGCGGCACCGGCACGGGGACCGGCACCACCAGCGTGAACGGGGGGCCGTTCGCGATCACCGCTTACCTCAGCCCAGAAATCGCAACCGTGGGGATCGTGGAATGGTCCGCGAGCGTGCCGATCGAGTCTGCGTACCTCGAGTTCGGACGCGACCCATCGGCGTTCGAGTTTCGCGCCCCCGTCGAGGACCCGACGCTGGCGAACCAGCGCACCCTCATGCTCGGCATGAAAGAGGCGCAGGTCTACTCGGCGCGCATCGTGGCCCAATCGGGTGGCGACGAGATCACGAGCCCTACCTTCACGCTCGAAACCGGTGAACTGCCCAACGGGCTGCCACAGATCACCGTGAACGACATCGAGCCGACGCGGCTGTTCGGCGGGTTCACCGTCACCTGCAACGGTTTTCAGAACGCCAGGAACGCGGGGCTCGGAGGTCCCGGAGGTGGGTCGACGTATGCCTTCATCTTCGATGCCGACGGCGACATGGTATGGGCGTACGACACCACCAATACGATCGCCCACAGTTGCTCGACGGCGCGCTTCTCGTACGACGGCAAGCAGATGTGGATGGGCAATTTCAGCAACGTCGACACGGACGGCGCGCTGATGCGCGTGACGCTGGACGGGCTCGACAGCCGCACCTACGACCTGCCAGCACGCCATCACCACTTCGCCGTGCTGCCGGACAACAGCATCCTGTTCCACGAGCAGGCGAACGGTGGCGGCTACGACCCCGGCGGCGGCGAGGGTGAGGACCTCATCAAACGCCTCGATCCGGAAACAGGCGAAGCCACGCTGCTCTACGACGAGAACACCGACTTCGAGCCGCAGATCACCGAGTCTGGCGCGCACACGAACTACCTGACATACATTCCGCATCTCGAAGCGATCAGCTTTTCGATGCGCCACACCAGCACCCTGGCGCTCATGAAGTACCCCGAGATGGAGCTGATGGCGGTCTTCGGCGGTCCCGAGAACGTAAACACCTTCGGCATCTCTTGGAACGCCCAGCACGGCCATCATTTCTTCGATGACCACGTGCTAATCTTCAACAACAACAACGGTCAGCCGAGCTCCTACGTGCTCGACTTCCAGTACGATCTCGCGGCCAGTACCGCGGTTGAAGCATCCAGGTACGACGGTGGCCTGTCGAGCGCCGCTTTCGGTGAGGTGCAGCACCTGGCGAACGGTAACATGGTGGTCACGTATTCGGTCACTGGCGTGTTTCACGAGGTGAGCCCCGCAGGCGAACTGCTGCGCGAGGTGACTTGCGGAAGTCCGCTCGCGTACGGCCAGCGGCGCAAGACGCTCTACGGCCCCCCTCCGCCGTTCGCCGACTGACGCCGGCGCGGGATCGCGAGTACACTCGCGGCATGAGCAATGCAGCTCAAGCCGATGGGACATTTCAGCGACGCGCAGTCGATGGAGGGCGAGCCCGCACTCCCGCGCATCTTCGAGCTCGCTGCCGAGCTCTAGCGCCAGGGAGCAGGTGCGCTGGCACCCAGACTGCCCCGTGACAGGGTGCCCCGAGCGGTGCGCGTCGCCGCGCGCGCGGATGCTGTCGCTGCATATCCCACCGCATTGAATCCCCGGTGATTTTAGGTGGCGACACGGCATTCCGCCAAACGGCCGACCGGCATGGAAATTGCGAAGGAATTGCGAAGGAATTGCGACAGCCTGGCTCACACCCCATTCCGAGGAGAGAATGACGTTGCTGGATCACAGCCTAGATGGATCTCGGCATCCCGATTCGGGGCGCCGCATTCCCACTCGCTCTTGGACGCGCAGGCAAGCTGTGGCGTGCCCGGACCACTCTACTTACAGAGCTTCGCGACTCTCACGATCGACTCAGCTTTCTGCGCGACCCATTCCGCCTCACTCGGCCCGCGCCGGTATCCGGAGGATCCCATGAACGTGGAACAGATCATGACTCACGAACCCGTGTGCATCGCGGCCAAAGCACCGGCGCACGAAGCGCTGGTGCTGGCCAATCGCCAGGGCGTCCACTATTTGCTCGTCGTCGACGAGGACAACGATCTCGACGGTATCACCTGCCTCTGCGACGTCGAGCGGGCGCGGGTCACCGAAGCGGTGCGCTCTTTCGCGCACTCACCCGTCACGTACGTGATGGCGGGCGAGACCGCAGAACGTGCCGCCCGGATCATGCGAGAATGCGCGGTGGGGTGCTTGCCGGTCTTGCGTGATCCAGGTCACGTGATCGGGATCCTCACGCGCCACGATCTGCGCGCCGTAGGCGCCATGGCTCCCGTAAGACCCTGCGCGAGTTGTGGGTCGAACCACGACCTCGTCGAGCAGGACGCCAGCATACCGTTGTGCCGCAGGTGCCTCAGGTGGGCGTGACCCCATGGGTTCGCCTCAGAAGGCGAGCGTGTAACAGACCGCGGTGCCCTCGATCACGACCGTGCCGTCATCACGCAGCACGCGTGTTTTGAGCTCGGTGATCGGCTTGTCTTCGCGCACGCTGGTCACCTCGACGTGGCCAGTGATGGTATCGCCCGGTCGCACGGGCGCCTTGAAGCTCCAATTCACCTGCAAAAACACTGTCCCCGGCCCGGGCAGCTCTTCTGCCACTACGGCATTGAGGATCGCCGTCGTCACGCCCCCCTGCACCACGATCTCGCCGAGCTTCGAGCGCTTCGCTGCAGCTTCGTCG
>Ga0315912_10005731_pt1 | contig 11325 bp, 11 predicted proteins | sample VfabasoilMG_FD_204469 | JGI IMG/M metagenome (GOLD analysis project Ga0315912, IMG submission 204469) | Garden soil microbial communities collected in Santa Monica, California, United States - V. faba soil | ecosystem: Environmental > Terrestrial > Soil > Garden | place: USA: California...
ATGCGAGCGAAGGGGCACTTCCTCTGCGCGACCTCGAGCATCGCGTCGCTGGCCTCAATCCCGAACTAGCTCGCTTGTGGGCGTTTTTGGTGGAGCTTCACCAGGTTGCGCCCTGTGCCGGGTCCAATCTCGACCAACGTGCGCCAGTCCTCTTTGAGCAGCGATTGCAACGTCGGATCACGACCCAAGAGGTAATACTTGCGGGTCAAGTCGTAGATGTGTCGGCTGGCTCCATAGTACCGATTCAAAAACTGCTGATGTTCGGTCAAAGGCGCCGTCTGGGTCATGCGTGGACCTCGTACAGGTCAACCCGCCGATATTGGCACGACCGTTCCTCCCGGGTTGCGGCGTCGCTTTCCGCGTCAAGACGGCGCAACCGAGCCGAGTAACCACAGGCGGAGACGATGTCCTGCGTGTCGACCGAGCGCATGAGCACCCGCGCTCCCGGACGAGCCGTCCGAATCACTTCATCGAACAACCGCGCTTGGGTGGCACGTGGCATCCAGTCGAGCGCATCGCAGAACGAGTAGTGTGACCAGTGCCGGACGCCACCGGCCGCTAGGACGTCGAGCAGCCCGCGGTGATGAAAACCGAAGCGCGTGGGGGCTTCCCGCGAGATCAGATGGCTTGATTTGCGCAAGAACGGCGGTACCGCGTCCGGGTGCGCGTGGTTGTAGTGACCTGCGGCAGCGTACCAGGCAAACCAGTTGGTCTCGACGTCGGTGGCTGCCACGCGCTCCAAGTGGGACAGCAAGAAATCCGCGACAGAGGGGGTTCCCTCGGTCAACATGCGATCCTTTTGCGAGTTGTTGATGCCCAGTGCCAGCTGCTGCAAGGGTGAGTTGAGCAAGCCTTGGATCCAAGGCCGACGCAGCACGGGGCCAGCAAGTCCGCGGATCATCGCTACGCGCTCGTCGGGCGACAGTTGAACGAAACTGTGCATCCAGCTGGTTCCCAGACCCACGCGTTTGCGCAGCTGCCCCAGCATCCACGCGGTGAGGCCTTGGTGATTGAGGTTGCGATCAAAACGACGGTAGTGACGGCCCCAGTAGCTTTGCATCCACTGGGGCAAACCCTGGGTGAGGCCGCGGACGGTGTCGCGCGGCGAGGTGATACAGCCGTAGCCAAATAGCCCGTACAACAGGCCGTAGCTCTGGATCTGCTTGGCCGCCTGCATCTTCAAGGCCGCCAGTGCCAGGTGGTGTCCGTTGATATCTACGGCGTCGATGTGCTCTGGATGAAAGCGAACCATCGACGCCAGACCACAGCCCGCCGCGGAAATCCCCAAGACACGGCTTTTGGCATCAACATTGAAGTAGCGGCCGTCCACTTCGCTGTCTTCAAACAGAATATTGTAGACGAACAACCGGCGAAACGTCGCCTCAAACGTACGATCAAACATGTCTCCGAGCCTTCCGCCTGGAGGCCCAGGCATTCACCCTTTACCAGGCTCAATCAGCGCCCGTGCAACAGTTGCGCAGCGACTTGGTGAACGGAACGTAGCGGACCGTTCGGCTCAGCTAGGAAAGCGAGTCGACGGACCGTCACTGGACCGTCAGGGCAGGGCGGAGCGGTGGCTCGAGGGTCAACGTATACAGTTGGTCACTGGCGGTGGCATAGCGATCGAGCGAGGGTGAGTACGTCTTCATGCGCAACGTGGTCCCGTCGTGTGCAAACTCGAGCAGGCGCAAGTAACCCAAGCCTCCTTCTTCCAGCACTTGGTAGTTGACCAGCACTTGATGAACCAAGTTGCCGTGCTGCCCGCGGACGCTCGAGAGGCCGCTGCCGTCGCCCAAGACGTGCCCATTGAGCGTGAGGAACAAGCCCGCATAGTCGCTCAGCAATCCCTGCCACAGCCGTTCGCCGTCCCAGGCGCCATCGGGGTGCACGTTGTCCCCGCCGGGCGGCCGATCTGGGTCCCGTTTTGCCGTCCCATAAGCCAGCGGGTTCCAGCGTTGGTCCTGGCCATAGCGCTCCCAATCGTAGCGCGTGTCGTCATAGTACAGGTACGCGTGCGTCACGAAGATGAGGCGCTCATCGGGGTACTTGAGGAGCATGTTTTTTGCCCAGGCCACAGCCTTGTCTCGTGGGCTCCACTCGAGCACCAAGATGGCCAGCGACAAGGTTGGATCGTCGATGCGATAGAACACATTCTCCAAATGGTTGGGTTCCATTTGCTCGACCATGACGGATTGTGTTTTAGGTGTTGCTTTGAGAAAATCATTGAACAAGGTGGAGCGCACGTTGGACGTCCCGCCGAGTCCATAGTCATGGTTGCCGGTGGCCAGGACGATGGGCACGTCTCGGGGCAATAGGCTGAGGGCCTCCCCCACGAACCTCCACTCTTCCGCCTCATTGTGTTCGGTCAAATCACCCAAAAATACTGAGGCTACGATGCGGCGCGATCGGGCCAAATGCGCCACATACTTGGTCTGCGCAGCGAAATGTTTCTCACGACAACTGGTGTAGTATTGGGTGTCGGGAAGCACCGCGATGGTGATGTCTTGCAGATGAGGCGGATCGGGGTCGAGCTGTTGGTGTGGCACCAGGTCACGCGGCCAATTTTCCCGGCTGAGGTCCTCTGGTAAACCACACACGCTGCGATCCAGCTCAGGTGCGGGCGATTTGGAGCCTGAGCTGGGTGCGGCGGCGAGCGACGGTTTCAGGCCTGCTCTCTGGGCATCGGTCGGAGATGCCGCTTGAGTGCAAGCCTGAGTCAAGCAAAACGCCAGGAGCGACCAGGGTACTGTCGGAGCGCGCATATTGCGCCTCTAGCTTACCTAAGGACGCTTGGCGATCAGTCGACCTCTCTGTGACATGTGGGTCAATAGGCCTTCATGGCGCTGTCGACGCTCTTGTAGGAGGCGGCGTTGCGCTGCTGATAGCCGCGGGCCTTGGCTTTTTTTGCTTCCTGGTTGCGCACAGCCGCGGGGGCGGACTGCGCCTGTTCGGCGGCGACGGCTTTTCCGTTGAGGTCATCCAACCGACCGATGACGCTGGCTGAACCGAGGCGTTGGGCCAAGCTGCGCTCCTGTTCGGCGGCGGACAGCGCCTGTTCGATCACCCGGCGATCCCCCGTGCGGATGGCGTCGCCAAAATCTTCCTCGGCCTTGCTGAAGACGTTGTTTACCAAGCCGCGCTCCCAAACGTCTTTGTTGACCCTGCGCTCGTACTCGAGGTTGTCGCGCAAGCAAAGGACGCTGGGCAAGGGCGCCACCACCACGCGTTCCTTGTATCCGCCTCGCTCGTAGTTGAGCGCCAGTTGGCCAAGTTCGAACGAACCTAGGCGATCAGTGGGTGCACGCAACGTCAGCCACACCGAGCGGTTGCGCCCCGCGTAGAGATTGCCCAAACGAATTTTAGCGCCAGCACCTTGATGGGCCACTTCCAGACCCATCGCGTCGAGCAACTGCACACCTGGTGCAGGCGTGAAGGTGAGCTCCGCGGCCAGGGCATACGTCTCACGCGTGGAGTTGAGCTCCGCCTCGAGAAACTCCGCCAGGTAGGACAGCTTCGACAGATAGTAAAACGCTCCGGTGCCCGACGTGGCGAGGGCCGTCATGAGGTGCTCGTCAAAATCCTCGCCCACGCCCATGGTGGATACGGCGTAGCCCATCTGGCTGAGACGTCGGGTGCGTAGCGAGAGTCCATACTCCGATGCATCTCCGGCGTTGGCCAGGCCGTCGGACAACAAGACCAACCGTCCCGCCGCGGAGTGTGCCGGGACGTAGCTGAAGAGCTCCGCACCCCGGTCTAACCCTGCGCTCATGTTCGTGGAGCCAGCGGCGACCAAACGCGACGCGATGGCCCTGAACACGGCCTTTGCCTCGGCGGTGGCCGGTTGAAGGGGAACCAACACCTCGGCATCGGTGTTGTACTGAACGAGACCAAAGCGATCGCCTGGCTCCAGGCGCTCAAACAACTCAAACAGGGCCTGTTTGGCGAAGTGGAGCTTTTCGCCTTCCATGGACCCGGACGTGTCGACGACCACGACGATGTCACTGGGCGCGCGAACACGGGCGATATCGCCTGGCTCTGGAGCGAGATTGACCTCGACACGCACGACCCCGGGACCGTGCAGCATGACACTGCTGCGGTCGAGCTGCGCCGTGACGTGCACGGTGGGTTTGCCGGTCACGCTGGGCCCTGGCTCATTCCAGGGCGCGTGTGGCTGGGCGATGGGACGAACGGGCGAGTCGTCCCCGGGGACGGGTTTGCGCACCGTTTCGGCCCTGGCGCATGAGATGAGTTGGCCACTCAGGCCAAGCAGCACCACGCCGGATATGAGGGCAATGTAGGTCCAAAATTGTTTTTCAGGGCGTTGCATGAGTTCCTCCTGGTTGCCTTCCCAATACGTCTATGGTGCAGCAAGCTCGCCCTGCGTGCTGAAAGGGTTCGGTAAAATGCCAAGCGTACACATTTACCTTCGATTTACAGTGCTGGGTTTGAAGGAGCAGGCTAGGTAGGGCTACTCTTTTGTCGCAGGGCGCATGAGCGAGACAAAGACGAATGTGTTGGTGGTCGAAGATGAACCGAGCATTGGCCAGGGGCTCTGTGATGTGTTGGTGTTCCGTGGTCACCGCGTGGTTTGGGCGAAGGATGGCCGAGAGGCCCTGGAGCTGCTGAACCAAGCGCGGCCGGATTTGGTGCTCTTGGACCTCATGTTGCCCCACGTGGACGGGTACGCGGTCTGTAAGCACATCCGTGCTCAGGCTGTCCCGTGTGGCATCATCATGCTCACGGCCAAGGGGGCGGAGGAGGACATCTTGCGTGGCTTTGAGTGCGGCGCGGATGACTACGTCACCAAGCCGTTCTCGGTGAGTCAGCTATTGGCGCGCGTGGACGCGGTGCTCGGACGCAATCGCAAGCAAAAATCCGAGGCCATTTCTGTTGCAGAGCTCACTTTACGTCCGGAGCAGGGAAGACTGGAGGGTGCCTCGGGCGCGATGGAAGTGAGCGCGCGCGAGATCGCCATCTTGAAGTTGTTGCTCAGTGAACCCGATCGAATCGTGAGCCGTCGCGTGCTGCTCAGGGAGGCGTGGGGCATGAATAACGTCGATGGGCTAGAGACCCGCACCGTCGATGTTCACATGGCCAAGCTACGGAAAAAGGTCGCCGAGCTGAGCAGCTGGACCATCTTGGCGGTGCGCGGTCAAGGCTACAGGCTGACCAAGGGCGGGGACCATGACTAACCCACGACCACGCGCTCCGGGTCGTCGACCATCGAAACGAACAGCGCTCCGACAATGGTCGCTCCAGCAGCTCAGGTGGGCCTTCATGAGTCTTGGGGTCATCCTGATCGGCGCGGTACTGTCGCTCACCTACGCTATGCACAAGCGGCTCATAGCTGCCCAACGTGACCGGGAGGAAATGGTCGCGCTTCGTGTGTTTGACGAGCTGGAGCGTGAAATCAACGCGTTTTTGGCCACTGAGAATCAGCGCGCACCGTATCAGAGCTTCCAGCAGACCAATCCGGAGCTGTGGGCGCCGTTCGTGGTCGGCTACTTCAAGCAGGATGGAGGAGAAGAATTCGTGGCAGCTGACGGCGCGACCAGCGAGAACAAGCGACGGATGACTTGGTCGCTTCACCAACTCAGTGAGCGGATGGGGCGGCCCGCATCCGCCGCGCCCGTGCATGTCCAGGCGGCGCTCCCGCAGGCGGCCCGTGCGACCCGAGACGCGGCTCAGACGCTCATGCTGCGTCAGGATGAGACGAAGAAAAAACAGGAGCAGCTTCCTAGTCAGGACGCCGATTCAGGCTCCAAGATCATCGATTCACTCAATAGGGCGCCGGAACAGAGGAAGCAGCAGGCCTCCCCCAAATCGAGCGCCCCCTCGGGCAAGGTAGATCCATTCAGCGACTACGCGGAGAGTTTTTGATGGCGCAGCAGTTTACGGGACTGGCCCTGGGCGAGCACACCACCGTTTTTTACCGTACCACGGAAGCTGGCAGAGAAGGCTTTGTGGTCGACAACTTGGCTCTCGTTCAAAGTCTCAAGCAGCGCGTGCTTGAATCGCGCGGCTTGTCCGAATTGGTCGACGTGCAAAGCCAGAGCGCGGACGTGGCTCCTGGGGGGTTCAGTCATCGGTTTGCTGAGCCATTTGCCGAGGTGACCGCGCAGCTGCGTCTGGCTCCGCTCCAAGGCCCGTGGTTCGAACAGGCGTTGATCCCGCTCGGCATCTGTGTGGCGGTGCTGCTGGCGCTGGGGCTCTGGTCTCTCTACCGAGTGGTCAAGACCCAGTTGGAGTTTGCTCAGCGTCAACGCAACTTCGTGTCTGCTGTGACTCATGAACTGCGAACGCCTCTGACATCGATTCGCATGCATAGCGAAATGTTAGAAGAAGGTTTGGTGGACGGTCCGGATAGAGTGCAACAATACTACGGCACCATCAGTGCCCAGACGGCTCGGCTGACGCGACTGATCGAGAACATGCTCTTGTTCTCCCAACTGGAAAAAAAGCCCAAGAAGGACGTCACTGCTGATGTCGTAGAAGTGGTACAGAAAGCTGCGCTCGCGCTCACTCCCCAAATCGAAAGCGCGGGTTTTCAGTTGCTCCTGGAGGTCCCGAGGCGTCCGATGACGGCGACCTTCGACCCCGACTTGGTCGAGCAGATCCTATTTAATCTGGTGGAAAACGCGCTCAAGTACGCGTCCCGTGCGACGGACCAACGGCTGACGTTGACGGTCGACGGCACCCGCGCTGGCCTCAATATTTCACTGCGTGATCGCGGCCCCGGAGTGAGTCCTGCCCTCATGGACAAGATATTCGAGCCGTTCTTTCGCGTCGAAGACGAAATGACCCGTCAGCACCAGGGCAGCGGTCTTGGCTTGGCCCTGGTGCGCACCCTTGCCGAGCAAATGGGGGCGACGGTTTTCGCTGAAGCGGCCCACCCAGGTTTGCGCGTGATCTTACAGTTGCCGAGCTCACGCCAGGACTGATGCGCATAGGCGCCCGGGCCCAGGCCGGCCTCAGTAATCCATGCGATAGATCTCGGGGAGCTGTTCGATGTTGTCCACGGCAATTCCCAGCTCTTTGAGGTGCCCATCTGCCAAACCATAAATGAGCCCGTGAACCGTGAGCGGAGCCCCTGCCGCCCACGCTCCCTGAACGATCGTGGTGCGGCATAGGTTAGCCACTTGCTGCGTCACGTTGAGCTCGCATAAGCGGTCCACCCGCGCTTCGTCGTCCAGAGCTTCGAGCTCCGCGCTGTGGCGTGAGGCAACGTCTTTGATGTTGCGGAGCCAGTTGTCGATGAGACCAAAGCGTCTGCCGCTTAGAGCAGCGCGGACACCACCGCAACCGTAGTGACCGCACACAATGACATCAGTGACGTTGAGCACCTCTACCGCGTACTGGAGCACCGACAAGCAGTTGATGTCGGTGTTGACCACCACGTTGGCGATGTTGCGATGTACGAACACCTCACCGGGTGCCAGGCCAGTCACTTGGTTGGCGGGCACGCGGCTGTCTGCACATCCAATCCACAAGTATTGCGGGCTCTGTTGGGTGACCAGGCGCTTGAAAAAATCTGGGTCATCGGCCTGAGCTTGAGCCGACCATGCCCGATTGTTGGCCAGCAGGTTCTGGATATTCGACATAGGGTGACCTTAGTCGAGTCACCTTCACTGAAAAAGCATTGAAGCTGGCGATTGATTTGCTCGCCGCCACCACGGGTCGAAACGACGTTTCTGGTGCATTTCCTGGACTTGTCTCGGTGTCCGCCAATTGGGCGAGTTCTTGTTGCACTTGCCCAAAACTCTTGCGAGCAAAACGGCGCGCGGCCCGTCCCATGTGTGATTGATCAGAGAAACCGGCCAACAGCGCTGCCTCTTTGGTGCTCGTGCCTTGAGCCACGAGCGCGCACGCGCGTTCAAACTTGCACCATAAGGCGTAGCTGCGCAAAGGCATTTCGGCCTCCTCTTTGAAACGCACCGACAAGTAGGCGGAGCTGAGGCCCGTCGCTTTGAGGGCGGCTTGAATCGCCTTCCAGTCATCCGGGCTGGTCTCAACGATGCCGGCAAGCCGGCGCAAGCGCCGGTCCCGAACCTGCCGTGCCGGCTTGGGACCGCCATACAAGCGGCGGAGCACAGCCACCAAGTGTGCGGTTTTTTGGATATTTACCGAGGGAACAGCGAGGTCATGGACGCGGGGTTCGGGCAGCATACCCGGACCTACGCACGCCCGAGCTGCCACCTTCCCTCGCCGTTTCTTTGCGGAGATTCAGCTCACAGCTGGGAGGGTCGGCATGAGCGCCGGCAAGACGATCGAAAAGTCCATGTGGGCGCGGCGGGCAGCTTCAAAGCCCGATTCACCATCTTCCAAGACCAAGCAACGCTCGGGCGCGACACCTAGATGTCGTGCTGCAAGCAGGAACATCTCAGGTTCAGGTTTGCCATGCGCGACGTCCGCGGGGGTGACAATGATCGAGAACAGGGAGACAAGGCCTAGGCGGGTTAGGGTCCGCTCCACATCGAACCTGCGGCTGCCCGTCGCCACGGCCAGTGGAAAGCGACCGTGGAGCGAGCGCGCAAACTCCACGACCTCGGGGATGGGCAGGATGGACTGCTCTTGGAGCGTGTACTCTTCAGCTTTGACCCGAGCGAGCAGCTCGACGTCCAAGACGCAGTTGAACTTGAGGGCAAGCTCCTCTGCGGTTTGTCGCAGACTCATGCCAGCACGACTGAGGTACTCCTGCCAAGTAAAGTCAAAGCTTGCGCCGGCTGCTCGCAATGCCTTGCGCCAGGCCAGATAGTGCGCCGGCATGGAGTCGATGAGGGTGCCGTCGCAGTCAAAAATAAAACCTTGATAGGGGGTCAGGTTTGCAGGTGGGCTAAATCGGGGTGTCATGGGCAAGCTCAGCACGTTCTAGGATCAGGGACCGATTGAACTCAAGTAAGCGCACCCTTGCCGTTTCTGCGCGGCGTGAGCATGCTTGGCCCCGAAACCATGAATGCAGCCGACCAGGGCCTTGTCCGAGACGACTCTATCGCTCCCAACTTCATTGCGGACATCATTGAAGACGATCTGCGTACGGGAAAAAACGCAGAGCGATTGCAGACACGGTTCCCCCCTGAGCCGAATGGGTACCTGCACATCGGGCACGCCAAGGCCATTTGCATCAGCTTCGATGCGGCGAAGATGGCGCCTTATGGCCACTGTAATCTACGTTTCGACGATACGAACCCGGAAGCAGAAGATGATGAGTTCGTGCGCTCTATTCAGGCAGACGTAAAGTGGTTGGGGTTTGACCCCGGCGAGCGTGTCTTCTTTACTTCATCGTATTTTGAGCGCCTCTACCAGTGCGCCGTGGTGCTGGTGAAGAAGGGCCTGGCCTACGTGGACAGCCAATCCGCCGAAGAGATCCGCGAGAATCGCGGCAACTATCATCGCGTGGGTGTAAACAGCCCTTACCGGGAGCGCAGCGTCGAAGACAATCTTCGGCTCCTTTCGCAAATGCGCGGCGGGGAGTTTGAAGAGGGCGCGTGTGTGCTCCGCGCCAAGATCGACATGGAGGAAAAGGACATCTTGCTGCGCGATCCCTTGATCTACCGCATCCGTAAGGCGTCACATCATCGCACCGGTAATGCGTGGTGTATTTACCCCATGTACGACTTTGCCCATCCGTTGTCCGACGCGATCGAGGGCGTGACTCACAGTTTGTGCTCGCTCGAGTTTGAGAACCACCGTCCCCTCTACAATTGGTTCATCGACAACGTGGGTGGGTTTGACCCAGTGCCGCGGCAGATTGAGTTTGCCAAGCTAGCCATCACCTACGTCGTGCTCAGCAAACGGCGCCTCAAGCTGTTGGTTGAAGGAGGATACGTGGACGGCTGGGATGATCCGCGCATGCCGACGTTGGCTGGCATGAAGCGGCGTGGGTATCTGCCTGAATCCCTGCGCGCGTTCTGTGAGCGCGTGGGCGTGTCCAAGCGCGATAGCTTGGTGGACATTGCGCTCTTCGAGCATCGTGTGCGTGAGGATCTCAACGCTGCAGCGGACCGAACCATGGCCGTTTTGGAGCCCCTCAAAGTGGTGATCACCAATCTCGATGAAGGGACAGAAGAGTCCTTCTCAGTGCCCGTCCATCCGGAGTATCCCGAACGCGGCACGCGAAGGGTCACGCTTTCCCGGGAGATCTACGTGGAACAGGAAGACTACATGGAGCAAGCTCCGAGCAAGTGGTTCCGCTTGGCGCCCGGCAAAGAAGTCCGCTTGCGTGGAGCCTGTTTCATCACTGTCGAGGCCGCAATCAGAGATGAACAGGGTGCACTCAAGGAGCTGCACGTGCGATGGGATCCTGCGTCCAAGGGTGGGGCAACGCCCGACGGGCGTAAGGTGAAGGGCACCATTCATTGGCTCAGTAGCCGTGAGGCGCGCCGCGCGACGGTCAGGTTGTACGACCGGCTCTTCACCGACGAAAATCCCACCGGGCATGAGGACCGCGATTTTCTGGAGTTCTTGAACCCCGAGTCCATGAAGATCCTCGATCAAGCGTTGGTTCATGCTGATGTGGCGCAGGCTCCGGCAGGCAGTCGTTACCAGTTCGAACGGTTAGGGTACTTTGCCGTCGACGAAACGAGCCGCAGTGACGCCCCGGTGCTCAACCGCATCATTGGGTTGCGCGATAGCTGGGCCAAGCAGAGCAAGTGAGCCACTTCGACGCCCGGCCTGTACTGCGCCCGCTCGTCTGTACTGCTCCGCCGGCCTAGTAGCGCAAGTGCGTGGGGGCGACGGCCGAGGACTGCACGTCGAACGAAATCTCACCAAAGCTCGGCTTGCGCAGGGGGGTCTTGAAACTAAAACCAAAGCCCTCCGCGGGCATCCCCATCAAATTGGTGTCGACGCGGCCGTTGCGGTTTTCGTCGTGGAAGACGGCGATGCCATAACGTCCGCGGGGTACTCCGTCGAAGGTGGCGAACACCGTGCCGTGACGGGCTTGTACCTTTTGTGCCTTGAAGTACTTACCGGGGATGAGCCAACTGGACTGACGATAGAGCGCAACGAACAACACACCCCGCTCACTGCGCACTTGAGAGATGGGAACGGTGATGTGTGTTGGAGCATCGGCAGAGGCCGGCAGGCTGAACAATGCAACAGCAGCCGTCAGGACGCTCACGGCACGTCGCCATCGAACTCCCAGGTTGCTTGCCCTCGTCATGTGTGAATTCTAGCACGAACGCGCCGGTCGTCACGCCGGCCGTGACAATTGTAACACTCAATTGCGCAGTAAATTTCAGGAACGGTGTACAACACCTTACGAATGTAATCCGTTGATTACATTTCGCAACGCGGCGTTGAGGGGCAAATTAAGTTGTATGTGAA
>Ga0315912_10005732_pt1 | contig 11323 bp, 13 predicted proteins | sample VfabasoilMG_FD_204469 | JGI IMG/M metagenome (GOLD analysis project Ga0315912, IMG submission 204469) | Garden soil microbial communities collected in Santa Monica, California, United States - V. faba soil | ecosystem: Environmental > Terrestrial > Soil > Garden | place: USA: California...
TGGCGTTCTGATTGATTTGAAGGGACTTGTTTAATGTCATTTCTGCCTTGGATGTTTCTTTTAGAAGCATGTAGACCTGACCGAGTCCATTCCAAGCTGCGGCATTTTCTGGTTGCGACTGACTCAGTGCTTCGAACTCCTTCCGGGCTGTCCCGATATCTCCGGACCAAAGCGCCCAGTTGGCAACCGAAAGGCTTACTCCTGGGCTGGTGGGGTGTTTCTCCCGATGTTGGATGAGCAACGACAAGCCCTGTTGGTATAGGTTTTGCTTCCGCAGGGAGTCGAGAAGTCCTTCTAATGCAGCAATATCTGAATCATTGCCCTTGTAAAGGCTTTGGTAGATTCCTTGCGCAGTTGTCAAATCCCCCCGCTCCATCGCCAGTTGAGCTTGAAGTTTGGCGACAGCATTGGTGTTTCCTTCGATCTGTCTCAATTCTGCAATGCTTATATCCGCTTCTGAGAACATCCTTCTCAGGATCAAAATACGGGCCCGTAGCCGGTGTGCTGGAATATCCCGAGGCCGGATTTCGATTGCTTGCATTACAAATCCAAGACTTCGATCTAGCTTTCCAATCTCTATGTAAACATTAGCTAGTGCAAGTCGTGCTTCTACAGATGTGTTCATTGTCTCGACGGCAAATTGGAGATCTTTCTCCGCTCTGGCAAGGTCTCCAATTTGCTGTTCAGCCCGGCCGAGAAGCATTCGGATGCGTCCCGCTGACGGTTTCATTTCGGCTGCACGGCTAAGGGCTTCAATACCCGAGCTTGGATTGGCCTTTTGAAGGAGAAATCCCTCAATAGCCAAAGCATATGCGGAATCAGGAAAGCGATCAACCCAGTCATCGCCGACGGGTTTGGCATTGGTGCCCAGGGTCAATGCGTCTACAATGGCGCGTAGTAACGTTTCTGCAAAGGCTGGACGTACTTTCAGGCCGGCTTCGTAGGTCTCAATGGCTTCTTGAATGTATCCTGTGTTTTCGAGCAGTTTGCCGAGTTGATGGTGGGCCTGCGGATATGTCTTGTAGTTATTTAATATATGACTGCTAACTGATTGCAGTAAAGATTGTTGTTTTGTTTCTGCATGGTGCCGCGCCAAGTCAATCAATGGTTCCATTCGGTCAGGAAAGGCTTTGCGTTGCCTGTCCAATAACAGACCCGCCAGAGGTTGGTCGCCTGAATCTATCAGGTGTCTGTAGTACAGCGGGTACATCCCCCCTACATCTCTTTGCTTGGTGACTACCGATTCTGCTAACGTTCGAAATTTTCCGAATTCGCCCTTGGCAAGGAGTACCTCCCCCAGCAGAACCTGCGACGGAATATCGTCGGGTTTGCGGTCCACAGCCACAAGCGCAAATGCCTCGGCCTCCACCGGATTCCCTTTGAGAAGCATGATCCTCCCTCGCATTCGGGCGAGGCTGATCGATGAAGGATTACGCTGATGCTCTTGATTGCTGGCTTCCTCCAATTCCTTGAGTAGCGCCACCCTCGAGAGCGGGTCGTTCTGGATGCGGACCAACAATGCGTTCACAAGCGGGTCAAATGCCTCGAATCTGTCGATAGTATCCAGTTGGAAGGCCTTGCGGAAATAGGCCAGCGCCGCCTGTGGATCGCCGAGCTTCTGGTTTGTCAATCCCAGCCTGTAGTATGGCTCTGCGTTCCAGGGATCGGCTTCCGCAGCTGCTTCATATACGATTGCGGCTTCGGCAAAGCGACTTTGGTTGACCAGTCGGTTGCCGATCTCAATCTTTCTTCGAGCATCATGTTGGGGCGAGAAAGCGCAAGCGCAGAGGAGGCAAGAAATAATCGTGATCGGGATCAGCTTAGAAGGAAAGACCCTGGTGGGCATCACGCTCAACGGACGCTTTCTAGGAATCCTATGAACGTTCCGGCCTCTTCCTCGGAGAGCTGGCCAAACTGTCGCCGATGGAGTTCATCAACTGGCTTATCCAGACGTTCCAGAAGTTGCATCGCCAGTTCCGTAATCGTCACATTAGTCACCCGCTTATCCAGCTTGCCTTTTGTACGATTGCAGTGTCCTGCTGCAACAAGCCGGTCCACCAGGCGTGTTATGTCAGAATCCCGATTCAGCATCCTCTCACCGATCAGGCTGGATGGAATTCCGGCTTCACCGGCGCCTCGCAGAATGCGCAAAACATTGTACTGTGGTGCGGTAAGTCCATAGTTCTTCAGCAGGGCAGCTAATTCATCCAACTGCAACTCGGCGGTCCGCTGGAGATTCAGGTATGCCTCCGTGTGGATACTCCAGGACTCCTTGGTTTGTTTTAGTTCTTGTAGTAGTTTGCCCGGCATTAATGCCATTGTAGCGTGTGTGCCTGAAAGGAAAACTCTGGTGTTTGATGGCAGACAGGTGTTACAACAAAATAGAGTGCTTGTGTTTTCGGAAATGGTGTGGAAAACTGGAGCCACCTTTGGGAAAGCTGTGGAAATCGTTGTCTAAGATGTTTAGAATCTGTTTCTTGAGATCCACAGAGAAAAAAGGTAGAGAGGAGACACTTTTGAACAGAATTCGTACTTGCGGTGTTGATGGGAGACCTCACCGGGGAGTAAAGTAACGAGACCGGGATATGGCGACAAGAGATGTAACTTACGAGCGGGGACTTCCCTCCAATGTGGATGCCGAACAGTTGGTGCTCGGCGCGATTCTGCTTGAGGAATCTTCGTTCATTGTGGTCGCCGGTACCCTTGAGCCGGAAGACTTCAGTGTAGAGAAGCACCGTCGTATTTTTGCGGCGATGGATGCACTGAGCGAAAGCGGCGAAAAAATTGACCGCGTGACGGTTGCCAATGAGCTGATGCGGCGCGGGTATCTGGAGTCGGTCGGCGGATTGTCGTATTTGGTGTCTCTTGATGATGGGCTGCCGCAGATTTACAATCTCGAAAGCTACGCGCGCATCGTAAAAGATAAGTCGATGTTGCGGCGTATCATCATCAGCTCCCAAAAGCTGATTGAACGCTGCATGTTGGATCAGGAGGACCCAACCGCAATTCTGGCAGACGCCGAAGAGTCGTTGTTGAAGATGGGCGACGTCGGGTCCCGCAAGGACCTGTTGAATCCCGGCGACATTATCGAGCAGTTCGATGGCGGACTCAATGCGTTCCTTGATCCCAGCAAGCGAATCAAAGGCATCAGCACCGGGTACCTCAAGATGGATGAGATGTTGAGCGGCCTGCATCCCGGTGAACTGCTGATTCTTGCTGCTCGTCCCGCCATGGGTAAAACGGCGCTTGCCTTGAATATCGCCCAGCATGTCGCAACGCATCAGGACATTCGTAAGACGGTCGCCGTCTTCTCGCTTGAAATGTCGAGCGAGCAGTTACTGACCCGTATGATTTGTGCCACCGCGCGCGTGGACCAGCAGAAGTTTCGCCTTGGGTATCTGAACCATGACGAACGCCGCAGATTGCAACTCGCCGCGATGGATATGGCCGAGGCTCCGCTATATGTGGACGATAGCGCTGGTACCAACCTAATGGACATCCATTCCAAGCTCCGAAGGCTGAAGGCCGAGCGTGGGCTGGGGTTGGTGGTTGTTGATTACCTCCAGTTAATGAGCAGCCGGGGGAGGTCGGAAAATCGCACCCAGGAAGTCAGTGCCATGTCCCGTGGTCTCAAGTTGCTCGCCAAGGAACTGAAGGTGCCAATGCTGGTGCTCTCTCAGTTGAGCCGTGCCACAGAAACCCGAGTGGGCGATCATATTCCACAACTCAGTGATCTGCGGGAATCGGGAAGTATCGAACAGGATGCGGACGTGGTGATGTTCATTTACCGGCCGGAGTATTACAAGCCGGACCGCGAAGATCTGCGGGGTATTGCGGAAGTGATTATCGCCAAGCAGCGTAGTGGCCCTATCGGCAAGGTGAAATTGGCGTTTCTGCGTGAATTCACCCGTTTCGAGAATCTGGCGGATGACTTGGATGGCGGCGGTCCACCTCCCGGCTGAGTCAGGCCGCTGCGATCAGGTGTAAGCTGGTCGGCCGAGCGACTTGGTGGAGAAACGTCAGAGTCTGTCGGCATTCTCCTGGATCAAATGGGCGGAGCAAGGTATCAAAAACCGCTCCGTCTTCTGCGTCTTCTGAGTGAAAATGCTTCGCCGCGATGATAGGGATATTGGGAAACAACTTCTTTACTTGTCCCAGTTGAGCGGCGTCGACGATGACGGCTATGGCACCGTGTACACCCTCTTCTGGTCGTTTGATTCCCCAACCAAACTCCTGACACAAGGCCGCAAGATCGACTCGTTCCTCTGAGAAATCGCCAATTAGTAGGATGACTGGCACGGTCGCTCCTTCATACACTTCATGATGCCCGCAAGTCCATGAAATCCGAATGGACGCCAAATGAATATGCAATTACTTTGCCAGAGCAGGTCTGCGCTTGACCATTGCTATCACCACCCGAGATCCCAGTAGCGCCAGCAGTATTCCAAAATAGTATAGAGGTGTCAAATTGATACCCTTTGCCTGCCACAGGAAGTGAACACAAGCAATGACAGCGCTTAGGTAGGCAAGGCGATGAAGCGTTCTCCAACGTTTTCCCAGTTTTCGGATAAAGCCGTCGGTAGACGTAAGGGCCAAGGGGAGCATCAGGAGCCAAGATGCGGCTCCCGCCATAAAGAAGCGGCGGATGGAGAGGTCGTCTTTGAGGACCAGCCAATCCCACTGCGCGTCGCGCTGGAAGTAGTGGAATCCGTGGAGCGTAGCGTAGAAGAATGTAATGAGACCAAATGTTCTCCGGAAACTGCCGAGCGAATTCAGCCCAGGGATGCGCCTAAGCGGGGTAAGCGCGAGCGTTACCAGAAAAAATCGCAGCGCCCAGCGTCCCGTGAAACGGGCGACATACTCAATATTATTGATGCCGAGTCCGTAGTAATGCCAGCGCCAGGCTAGCCACACGAGTGGAGCCAGACAACCGAGCACGACAGCAATTTTGAGCCAGATCTTCTTCATCTCTTCTTCACATTATGCAACTTGTCGGCTGGATTATTCCTCAGTTTCAAGATTTTCCTGGTAGCATCATTTTTCTGGTAGCATCATGTCGGTAGGCAAAGGTCTTCCGTAGCTGAGACAAGACGAAGCGCCCGGCGACTGCCTCCAATACTTTGCCGCCGTACATGGAGAAGGTTACTGAGTCCGTGAGGCGGGTTTGCTTTCCGACGGACTCGAACTGGTGGCGATGCACCCAACTCCGGAAAGGACCACTGACCTGTTCATCAACGAAGAGTCTGTCCTGAATGAATTCGGTATGCTGGGCGACCCATCTTGTCTTGATCGGTCCTGCCTGAAGCTGCAGCGTCACCCTTGAGCCGACTTGAATACCACCCATTCGTTCCAGGATCTGAATCCGAGGAAAAGGCGGAGACAGTATCTGTAATACGTCTTCGCGCTCGTGGAAGGCGAAGACCTTGTTGATAGGTGCGTCGATTAGAGAAGAGTGCGCAAACGTCAGCACACCTCGATTATCGCTTTACGGAGCAACCTGCACCGAAGCCACCGATCCGTCTTGAAAGCGGATGCTGCCCACAGCCGCGCCATTGGCACGGAACTGATAGACCTCTACCAATCCACCATCTCCTGACATGCTGATTCGTGATGCCGGTGCTCCGAGTTGTGACAGCACAGAACTGCGTGTGTCTCCTTTTTGCAATGCCAATAAACCTTCACGTGATGCTTGGGGTGCCGGAGCGGGTGGAACTACTGCTTCTTCGCTTACCGTAGGCGTCGTGCTGTCTGTGGGCGCTTGTGGAGCTGCGGGCGCTTGCGGAAATGCAACTGGTCCCACTGGCACCGCCCAAACGGGCAGTTTTACGGCCGTGGGTGCTCCGGTTCTCCTGGCACCTCGGATAATTTCAGGCTCGTTCGACGTACCTGCTTTTCCTGCGACAACTGGAGCCGCCTTCCTTCCCGGTGGCGGTGCGCCTTTGCTTGCTGCCTCCGCTGTTGCGATGGACGTCCTGCTAAGTACGTCGCTAACCCCTTTTCCCATCGCCGCACCAGCAGTCGATCCTACTCCAGCAGCAAGGCTGTGCTCTAGAATTGCTTGGGCCGAGAGCGCCCCGGAACAAAGAAAAATAGCAGTGCAAGCACGCAGCATGTTCGCAAGTCTCCTCACTTTGGATCATACCGGGGAACTCCATTGTTGGCCATCAGGGGTTTCCCTTACGCCACCGGGGTTAACTTCCGTGTAAACTGACTCCTTTGCTCATGTTGGTGGAACTGCGAGGTATCGAAAAGCACTTCGGAGGCATACGTGCTCTCCGAAACGGGAATCTATCCGTCCAGGCTGGCGAGATTCATCTGTTAATGGGGGAAAATGGCGCGGGAAAATCCACGCTAATGAAAATCCTGGCCGGCATGATTGCGCCAGACGCCGGACAGATTCTTTTCAAGGGCGAGCCGATTTCCTTTCGTAAACCAGTGGAGGCATCGGCGGTGGGGATTGCAATGGTGCATCAGGAGTCACTGCTCGCTCCTCATTTGACGGTCGCCGAAAATATCTTTCTTGGACGTGAGCCCAAGAGCCGATTTGGTATCGTGGATCGAAAGAGAATGATGGCGTCGGCCAAGGCGCTCCTTGAGGAACATCAATTTCCGCTCGACGCCGAACGTCTTGTGGAAACGTTGTCCCCGGCTGGTAAGCAATTGGTGGAGATTTGCCGGGCCATCCAGCATGGCTCGAGTGTGCTTATTTTTGATGAGCCCACCTCTTCGCTTTCCAATGCCGAGACTGATGCGGTTTTCCGGATTGTCCTCAGACTACGTGAGCGCGGGATGGGTGTAATCTACATTACCCATCGTCTGGAAGAGTTGCGATCCATTGGTGACCGGGTAACCGTTTTGCGCGATGGCCAGACGGTTCATACAGGCGACTTGTCTGGATTGACTACGGCCCAACTGATTCAGCACATGGTTGGACGGGACGTTCATGCGACGTTCCATCGTAATTCCGTAACCCCAGGTGCAGAATTACTCCGTGTTGAAAATCTCAGCCGCACCCCGCTGCTACGAGATATTAACTTCTCCGTTCGAGCGGGAGAAATTGTTGGTATCGCCGGACTCATCGGCGCAGGACGCACCGAGTTATGCCGCTGTTTGTTTGGTTTGGATCCAATTAACTCAGGCAGGATTTTCATCGCTGGCAATGAGACCCGCATGCGTTCTCCCAGGCATGCGGTGCAAGCCGGGATGGCCCTTGTGCCAGAGGATCGCCAGCGCGCGGGTCTGGCGAAAATGCTGCCGATCAATCAAAACATCACCATGGCCGCGCTGGACCGGGTCTCGCGATTTGGCCTGCTGAACCACGCCGAGGAGCGGCGACTCGGTTCTCAGCAAGCCGCGCAACTGCGCATCAAACTCAGTTCGATAAACCAACTTGCCGGACGCCTGAGTGGCGGCAATCAACAAAAAGTAGTGATCGCGAAGTGGCTGGTACGCGGAGCCCGCGTTTTCCTTTTCGATGAACCAACGCGTGGGATTGATGTAGGAGCGAAAGCAGAGGTGTTTGAAACGATGAGTCAATTGGCGCGCGACGGAGCGGGACTGGTGATGGTGAGCTCTGAGCTTCCGGAGTTGTTGCAGATGGCAGATCGAATTCTGGTAATGCGGCAAGGCCGATTGGTAGGAGAACTTCCTGGGCGGACTACCCAGGAAGAGATTATGTATCTGGCTGCCGGATCGTCTGAGGTCTCCAGATGATTCAGAAGCTGCTGCCCTTTCTTACCTTGATTGCTTTGTTTGCCGGACTGTCCATCGCTTCGCCCTCTTTCCTGACTACATCGAATTTATCCAGTGTCATCCGGCAGACGGCGGTGATCGACATTATGGCGCTCGGCATGACCGTGATTATTATCGCCGGTGGCATTGATCTGTCGGTCGGATCGGTAATGGCTCTTGCTGGATTGCTTGGCTGCATGGTTGTCAATCGCGAGGTATCCATCCCGCTTGGTATGTTTGCTGGAATACTGGCAGGACTCGCGTGCGGATTTATCAACGGCCTTGCCACGACGCAGTTGCGGATCAACCCCTTCATCGTGACGCTCGGAACGTTGGGCATTTTCCGTGGTGTTGCGTTGATTCTATCCAACGGACTGCCAGTAAATGTTAGCGTTCCGTCCTTCCAGTACGTGGCACAAGGCAATCTGCTGGGAATTCCGTTTGTATTGTGGATTCTACTCATCTGTGCCGCGGCAATTCATGTTCTTCTGGAGCACACGCGCCTGGGACGGCATGCTTTCGCAATCGGCAGCAATCCAGAAGCCGCGCTGTACGCCGGGATCAACGTAAGCAGGGTGACGACTGCCGCTTACATGATTGGCGGTGCCATGACCGGGCTTGCGGGAATGATCGGCGCGTCCCGACTGATGGCAGGACAGCCGACCGCGGGACAGGGCTACGAACTGCAGGCCATCGCCGCTGTCGTGATCGGTGGCGGCAGCCTGCGCGGCGGCGAGGGCAGCGTCGTTGGAACCCTTGTAGGAGCGTTTATCATGGGCCTGCTATCCAACGGCAGCGATCTGTTAGGGATTTCTCCCTACGTCCAGCAGGCGATCATCGGAGCGATCATTGTCTTTGCGGTGTGGGTGGACGAGTTGCGCAAACGACGGGTCGCGTAAATCAAGCCCGTCCCGCGTTACAATGTCTTCATGTGGACAAGACGCGCCTTACTCCTGATCTTGCCTGTCTTCTGTGCGCCGGTGTTTTCGGCGGACGATGACGTGACGGTACTCCAGATTGAAGTGAAAACTCCCGGTGGTCGCCCCGTGGAGCGGGCTGCCGTGATCGTGAATTTCAGTGAGGGACGCTCCATCAAGAAACTCGGCAAAAAGATTATGACCCATTGGGAGCTTCGTACCAATGCGGTCGGCACCGCTAAGATTCCGTCCATCCCGCAGGGCAAGATCCAGATTCAGGTAATTGCGAAGGGCTACCAGACATTCGGGCAGATGTTTGAGATCAACGAACCTGAAAAAACGATTGAAATCACCTTGAAACTGCCTCAAGAGCAGTATTCTTCGCACAAGTAAAAGATGGCGTTTCGCTGGCCCTCTGAGATTCGTTTTGTGGATACCGATGCCTCTGGACGCATTCACTACTCCGCCATTTTTCGTCACTTTGAAGCGGCTGAGTACGAATTCCTCAAAGCAATCGGTGCCAGCTATTGGGATGATCGTTGGACCCAGCAGGTTTCATTTCCACGTGTTCATGTCGAGTGCGATTATCTGCTTCCATTGACGCACGGAGATCAGATTGAGACCGAAGTCGCAGTGGAGCGCATCGGGACTTCTTCATTTACGTTTTCCTACACCGTCTGGGCGAAAGCACAAATCACGTGTAAAGGTCGGATCGTAATCGCTTGCATGGACCGTCGGACCAAGCAATCCTGCGCCGTGCCGACCGGGTTTTTGCAAGCGATTCAGCCACAGCCCTGACAGGCTTGTCCTGGCCGCTACGCAGCCCAAGGCAATTCTTCAATTTCCTGGACAGGTGATGTTCGTATCACACCAAACTTCGGATGAACAAACTCCAAGTGCATCGCCCTGCCCACAAAATGAGTTTTGAGCATGGAGCCTCCCCATGTGGATCCGGAAATTCTCACCAGTACCGGCTCCGGGCAAAAGCGCTCATGGCCCGAAATCAACACCTCGGTTGATCCGCAGCACTTCAGTACGTACGTGTGGTTCAGTGTTGTGACGGCTAAAGATTTTCCGGCAGGAAGGTCTCGAAGAAACACACCTCCGTCAATTTCGGACTGGATAATGTTCCGGTTGATCCGATCATCCAAATACGGACTCGGGCTGAACATTTCCGGGTTGGTCAGCGGGCTGGTCAGGTTGATGTCTGGGCTCCCCATCAGTCTCTCCGTCCCTATTGTAATTCAGATTGAAAGGAACCGGTGAAAGCAGGTGCGGCACCGGTAGGTGTTCACACCCAGGAACAACAGAATCCGCTCCAATCCTGTAAAAGTCCGCGGTGCCTGCACGTGTGCGGAATAGCAGCGGGGGCACGCTTCCGAAAAAGATGTATTACGTTTGTCTTGCGAAATGACTGCATTGTCTGGGGTTGCCATAGTAGTATCCTCTGACATAGTGTCCTCAGCAGAGAAACTTTCTCTTTTTGCTATGATCGGCGTTGAGTCCAATATTTTGATACAAACACAGAAGTTAGCAATGGCATGCCCAAAATGTGGATCTGGTGCAATCGTATTTAGTTGCGAGCCGAAGTGCTGCTTCAATCACGTCTGCGAGGAGTGTACAACCAGCTTCCAGCCCGTCACCGAGGCGACTGGGGAGAAGTTGCGAGGCCTAAAACCACCCGATCCACAACCCGATTGCACCGAACCCGCCACGGCATGTGCCAAGTGTGAATCCATTGCCGTCTATGCTCTTGCTGATGGGCGTTTGGTTTGTACCGACTGTGGTGCTGTGTTGAAGCTGGAGTATACGGAGGTTGCCTAAGCTAAACACCGACGCTAGTTGGCGGTGGCCTTGGCTGCGCTATCGATCACAATCACCTCGGCTTCCACCCGTTTGGATGTGAGCCTCATTCCCAGTTGATCTCTTAGTGCCGAGATCAGCGTTACTCCGTTGCCATCGGCATCAGGCACTTGATCGGCGCGTAGCGTCCAATGGATTTTCAAATCGTACAATCCTTGGAGTCCGGTTTTGTCGACCACCGGCCTGCCGACATAAGAACCCATAGCCACCGCGAAGGCGGGCATCGACATACCCTTCATGATCCGCGCACCGGTTCCATCTCGGCTGGTAGTTGTCTCAGTTGCCACCGACCGTTCCAGGTTCTTTGGCCCGGCAATCAGGGAGAGTTCAAACCCCGGCATCTCTTTTTGGATCTTGTGAATCTTGAGCGCAAACCGATCAGCAAGCAGCGCCTGCAACATCAACCTCAATTCCTGCGGTGTTGCGTCGGCTCTGCCGCGCGCAACGATGTCGTAGCGATCTTCGTCCAGCCACGTGGGTCCGCCGCTGATTTGAAACCCCTTCACGTCGTAGGCGTGCTGGATAAGTAGTTGCAGGGTATAGCCGCGGGCCTGAAAGCGGCCACCGGGACCGGGGTCGATCGTGACGATTTGATCATTCAGGATGTTGGGCCGGACGGAGGCGACCTCGAAAGACAGTGCTTGCGCAAATGCAGCGGTGGTCGTCAACAGAACAAACAGTAAGGTTCTCATATGAAGTTAGACGCCCGGAACGAAATTATTCTTCCTAGGAATTGAGCTTGCTTTCCAACTCCGCCCACCGTGCATAGAGCCGCTCAACCTCCGCCTGCGCCACTTGCATCGCTTCATAAC